>Ga0208129_1000046_pt1 | contig 47111 bp, 40 predicted proteins | sample ETNtaG_13_FD_185759 | JGI IMG/M metagenome (GOLD analysis project Ga0208129, IMG submission 185759) | Marine microbial and viral communities from oxygen minimum zone, Eastern Pacific Ocean - ETNP201306PF47B (SPAdes) (version 2) | ecosystem: Environmental > Aquatic > Marine > Oceanic ...
AGGCAATGGAGCACGGTTGCCCCCCCCGGCCGCTTCGATGAAGGACCTCCTCGCGGATCTCCGCCGCTGGCGGCAGCGGGACGAGAAGATCGCCCTGGCCACCCTGGTTGCCGTGCGCGGTTCGGCGCCGCGGCTGCCGGGTGCCCGGCTCGGACTCACCGGCAGCGGCAAGCTGAGCGGCTCGGTGAGCGGCGGCTGCGTCGAAAACGACGTGCTCCACCACGCGATGGACGTGCTGGCCACCGACCGCCCCGCGCTCGTAACCTACGGCATCTCGGACGAGCAGGGCTTCGAGGTGGGACTGAGTTGCGGCGGGTCGATCGACGTCCTGATCGAGCCGTTTCGCGACGACGAGGCCTGGCGGGCGCTCGAAAAGGCCGTCGAAAACCGGGAGCCGGCGACCTGCTGCATCGGCCTCGCGCCGGACCGGCTGCTCGCCCGCAAGCTCGTCATCGCAGGCGACGGCAGCGTGCTGAGCGGCATCGACCCAGGGCTCGATCCCGATCTGGTCACCCAGGCGCAGCGCCTGCTGCCGGAAGGGGCCGCGCGCGCGCTGACGCTTGCCTGGGAAGGGGGCGAGGCCCGCGTGTTGATCGAGACGTTCGCACCGCCGCTGCGCTTGTTCATCGTTGGGGCAACGCATGCGGCGATCCACCTGTGCCGGATGGCCCGGCAGCTGGGCTACCGGGTCAGCGTCGTCGACGCGCGCAGGGCATTCGCTACCTCCGAGCGCTTTCCCGACGCCGATGAGGTGCTGCGTGCGTGGCCCCAGGAGGTTCTCGGGAAGGAGAGCCTCGATACCTCCAGCTACGTGGTGACCCTGACCCACGACTTCAAGCTCGACATCCCGGCACTGGCCTGCGCCCTGCGCTCCGACGCGCACTACATCGGCGCCCTGGGCAGCCGGGCCACCCACGCGCGACGCAAGGAGCGACTCATCGAAGAGGGCTTCACAGAGACCGAACTCGCGCGGATCCGAGCGCCAGTGGGACTCGACCTCGGCGGCCGCACCCCGGAGGAGATCGCCCTTGCCATCCTGGCGGAGATGCTGGCCGTGCGACACGGGAGAGAGGGCGGGCCGCTCAGCGCCAGGAGGGCATCCATCCATGCAGACGGCTGACGAGGAGGGCGGCACCTTCCTATCCGGCGTCGTCCTGGCCGCCGGGGCTTCCCGACGGATGGGCCGTCCCAAGCTGCTCCTGCCCCTTCGGGACCGGCCCCTGCTGCAGCACGCGCTCGACGCAGCCGCCGCCTCGCATCTGGACGAGATCGTCCTGGTCCTGGGGGAAGGGGCCGCGCAGACCCTCGAGGCGCTCGAGCTCTGCAGCGAGACCCCGGTGCGAGCGGTGATCAACGAAGACCCCTCGGCGGGCCAGAGCAGCTCCCTGCGCCTGGGCCTGCGCGCGACCGACCCGAGAGCGGTCGCTGCGGCCATCCTGCTGGGCGATCAGCCCCGGATGACCGGCGCGCTGATCGACCGGGTGACGCTGGCCTTCCGGGCCGCCGGGACACCGGTGGTTCGCCCTGTATACTCCGGCCCCCACGGCGACCGCATCCCCGGACATCCGGTGCTGGTGGCACGCGGGATCTGGCCGGAGGTGGAGAGGCTGCGCGGCGACGAGGGCATGCGGAGCCTGCTGGACCGGCGGCCGGAATGGCTGCTGGAGTTGCCCATCGAGGGCGAGCCGCCCGGCGACATCGACAGCTGGGACGATTACCGGAACGCCGCCAAGGCCGCCGACGCCGGCGAGTGAAGTAGAGAACAGAAAATGGCGATCGAGATCGCGGAACGCTTCTCCGTCCACGCACCCATCGATGCGGTGTGGCGGTTTCTGCTGGACCCGCGGCAGGTGGTGAGCTGCATGCCGGGAGCCTCGCTGGAAGAGGTGGTGGACGACCGCACGTTCCTCGGCAGCGTCCAGGTCAAGCTGGGGGCGATCACCACGAGCTACAAGGGCCGTGTGCAGCTCACCGAGGTCGACGAGCAGGGGCACGCGGTCCACATGCTCGCCGAGGGACGCGAGACCGGCGGCGGCACCGCGAAGGCAACCCTGTCCAGTCGGCTCAGCCTCCTGCCCGACGGCGACACGGAGATCCTGACGGAGGCGAAGATCGATCTCACCGGCCGCATCGTGCAGGTGGGGCGCGGCATGATCCAGGGCGTCTCCCACCAGCTCTTCCAGAAATTTGCGGCGTCCACCAAGGAGCGTCTGGAGCAGACACCCGGTTCAGTCCCCGTGGCTTCGAGCGAGCCCGAGGCGATCCGGCTGGTTCCCCTGGTATTCCGGACGCTGTGGTCTGCGATCGTCGGCTTCGTCGGCCGCCTGCTCGGGCGATCGCGTACGAAAGGATAGTACTCGCGATGGCTCGTTGTCTCGCAGCTCGTGACGCAGGCAGCGCGATTCGGTAGGGGCGGTATGAGGTGGCCATGGGCGCGGTACTCGAGGACGTCGTAGTCGTCGATCTCACCGGCGAGTTCTTCGCATCGCTCGCCGGCGCAATGCTGGGGGACTTCGGGGCGACGGTGATCCGGGTCGAGGATCTCGCCGATCCCCGCGAGGTCGATCACGATCGCGACGGGATGCACCCACGCGAGCGCTGGAACTCGCTCGACGAGCTGGCCCACCGCAACAAGCAGAGTCTCGCCGTGAACCTCGCCGAGCCGGCGGGTCGCGAGATCCTGCGCAAGCTGATCGGGAAGGCCGACGTCTTCCTGACCGACCTGCCGTTCGCGGTCCTGGACGAAGCGGGTTTGGACTACGAGAGCCTATGCGAACTCAAGGCAGACATCGTGGTTGCTCGCGGCTCGGGCTTCGGACCCGAGGGGCCGGACCGCGACCTGCCCGCCTACGACGAGCTCGCGGCGGCTCGCACGGGCGTGATGCCGACGTTGGTCCAGCCCGGGCAACCTCCGGTCTACACCGGTGTCGGCCAGATGCAGACAACGGTCATGCTCGCGTTCGGCATCGTGATGGCGCTTCACCATCGCGACGAGTCCGGCGAGGGGCAGATCGTCGACGCATCGCTATTCGGCGGCAACATGTACTCCCAGAGCCTGGACATGCAGGCCTATCTCGCCATGCGGGACGACCGCTTCCTGGAACCGGTCTCCCGGCTGGATTCGGGCAATCCGATGAGCGGGCCGACGTATCCCTGCGCCGACGGTCGCTGGGTGACGCTCGCCATGCCCGATACCGACAAGTACTGGCCGGCCTTCTCCGAGATCGTGGGTCTCGACATCGACGACCCGCGCTTCGACACGCACGAAAAGCGCTGCGGGGAGCATCGGCTCGAGATGCTGCAGGCGCTCGAGGAATTGTTCAAGAAGCGGCCCGGCGCTCACTGGAAGCAGGTGCTCGACGAGAAGCAGCTGCCGGCGGACGTCATCCAGAAGTACGATTATCCGGCCTCCGATCACAACGCCGCAGCCAACCGCTACATCCTGAGCCTCGAGCACCCGAGCCACGGTGCGATCCAGAGCCTCGGCTTTCCGATCCACATGAGCGAGGGTCCGGCGCAGCTTCGCAGCATGGCGCCCGCCAGGGGCCAGCACTCCGCGCAGATCCTGCAGGACATGCTGGGATACCCGAGCGCACAGGTCGAAGGCTTCGAGGCCGAAGGAATCATCCACACCTAGCAGCTCTCCTTTGGAGCTGGAGAGCAGGAGTCCACGACGTGGCCAAGGCATTGGAAGGCATTCGCGTTCTCGACCTGACCCAGTGGCTCCAGGGACCGGTATGCGCCCAGTACCTCGCGGACTTCGGTGCGGATGTCATCCACATCGAGCGCCCGGTGACCGGGGACGGCGCGCGCGGCGTGCGCAGCATCAAGGCGTTGCCCGTCGGTGATTGGAACCAGTACTTCCTCGTGATCAATCGCAACAAGAAGAGCCTGGCGATCGATCTCAAGAAGGAGGCGGGCCAGGAGCTCCTGTACAAGCTGGCCGAAAAGGCGGACGTCTTCCTGTCGAACTTCCAGATGGACATCCTGAAGGCCTGGGGGCTCACCTACGAGAAGCTCAAGGAGGTGAACCCCAGGCTCATCTACGCCACCAACACCGGCTACGGCCACGCGCTGGAGATCAACCGGCCCTCCTACGACATCAACGTGCAGGCGCTGACGGGCATCATGGCGCGCCAGGGAGAGCCCGGCGAGCCTCCGATCTATCTCGGCATGGGCTCCGGCGACACGTATGGGGGCATCATGTCGGCCCTCGGCATCATGCTGGCGCTCTACCAGCGCCGCCGAACGGGAGTGGGCCAATTCATCGATGCCTCCCTCTACGGTGCCCAGCTCTTCATGGGGGCCCCGACGCTGCAGCCCTTCCTCGCGTCGAAGAACGCGATCTACTCGACGCAGCAATCCCGCGCAGATGCGCGCAATCCCCTCTGGAACCGCTACCGGGCCAGGGACAAGTGGCTCTTCCTCTGCCAGGAGAACACCGACGACAACTGGCGGAAACTCTGCCAGAGCTTCCGCCGGGACGACCTCGCCAACGATCCGCGCTTCGCGAGCGCGGAGAGGCGGCGCGAGAACAATTCCCAGCTAGTGGCCATGCTCGACGGCATCGTGAACGAGCACTCGGCGCAGGAGTGGATGGACACCTGGACGCCGCTCGGCATCGTCGCCAGCCCCATCCAGAACCTGAAGGACGCGGCCGAGGATACCCAGGCCTGGGCCAACGACTACTTCCTCAAGATCCACTGCGACGAGGTCGACCGCGAGGTCGAGATTCGCGGCCTGCCCGTCACACTCAGCAAGACCCCGGGAAACGTCGAGACGTTGGGGCCGGAGCTCGGCCAGGACACCGAGCTCGTTCTCCTCGACACGCTGGGCTGCTCCTGGGAGGCGATCAGCGAACTCAAGGCCAAGGGAGCGATTCCGTGAGCGTCGAAGCGAAACAGAGCCCGAGCGCAGGGCCGCTGGAAGGCCTGCGCGTCTTGGAGATGTCCACCATGATGGCCGGTCCCTATGCAGCGACCCTCCTCGGGGATCTCGGTGCGGACATCATCAAGGTCGAGTCCCACTACGGCGACGAGAGCCGTCACCTCGGACCCGAGCGCGACGGGGAACGGTCGGCCTTTCTCAGCCTGAACCGCAACAAGCGCGCCATCGTGCTGGATCTCCGTCGCCCCGACGCCCAGGAGGCCTTCGCGCGCCTCGCCGCCACGGCGGACATCTTCATCACGAACATCCGCGAGCCCGCGCTCTCGCGTCTCGAGATCGACTACGAGCAGGTGCGCCGGCACCGCGAGGACATCATCTGGGTCGGTGTGACCGCCTTCGGCGCCGATGGACCCTACGCTGGCCGGCCCGGGATCGACTTCCTGATCCAGGGCTACGCCGGCCTGCTCGCGCTCAATGGCGAGCCCGATGGACCGCCCGTGCGGGTGACGGTTCCACTGATCGACACGCTCACCTCGGTGCTTGCCAGCACGGCCGCGCTGGCCGCCATCCACACGCGCGCGGCGACCGGCGAGGGACAGCGCATCGACATCTCGCTCCTCGACGCCCTCATCCACGCCCAGGCTGCCGGCGTCGGCAGCTACCTGGTGACCGGCGAGGAGACACCGAGAACCGGCAATCGCAGCCTCTACTTCGCGCCGTCCGGAATCTACGGAACCAAGGACGGCAGGAAGGTGGTCATCACCTGTCCGTCGCAGCGCTTCTTCACCAAGCTCTGTACGGCGCTGGATGTCGACTGGACGAGTGATCCGCGCTTCGAGAACCTCGATATCAGGGCGCGTCACCAGGACGAGCTCGACGAGCTGCTCGAAGCGCGATGCAACGACTTCAGCCGCGACGAATTGATGGAGCGCCTCATCGATGCAGACGTATTGACTGCACCGGTGAACACAGTGCGTGAGGTTCCCGTGGATCCGCAGATCCGCCACAACCGCATGATCGTCACCACCGAGCACGAGAAGCTCGGACCGGTGACCGTCACCGGAGTGCCGATCCAACTACGGGGGACACCCGGGAGCGTACGCAGACCACCTCCGCTCCAGGGACAGCACACCGAAGAGATCCTCTCCGAGATCGGCTACGGGCCCGAACGGATCGCCGAACTCGTGAGCAACCGCTCCGCCGCCACCAGCGCCGAGTTTGCAACGGGCGAGGACGACTAGGAGATCCCGTTACTCGGCGATCATCTCCTCGGCGAAGCGCTTGATGGCTTCCTGCTTCACGGCCAGCGAAGGCTGCTGTTGCATGATGGCACCCACACCCATTTCAGCCAGGATGCGCTCGCTCCACGGCGTGACCTGGAGATCGGTCACCCCAAGGTCCTCCAGGCGCCGGACGTCGTCTCTGGTCTCGACGTCGGGGCAGTGCATCATGACATCGAAGGGCTCCTTCTCGCGCCCAAACTCCCGGCGAAACTCGTTCAGCTCGGCCATGAGCCCCGGGACCTCATCCATGCCATGAATGACGCTGACCCAGCCGTCGCCGTAGCGCGCCGCACGCCGCAGAGCGGGCCTGGTCGTACCGCCCACATAGATCGGAACGGGCTTCTTGGGCACCGGCGCCATGATCAGGCGGTCGAAGTCGAAGTACTTGCCGTGGAACTCCACCATGCCGCCGCCCAGAAGCAGGCGAATGACTTGAATGGCCTCATCCTGGCGGGCGCCGCGGGTCTTCTTGTCCATCTTGAGCCACTTGAATTCCTCGGGCATCCAAGCCAGTCCTACGCCCAGGGCAATGCGGTCGTTGGAAATCGCTGCCACCGAGCACAGGCTCTTGGCCTCCAGCAGGGGCTGGCGGACGGCCAGCCGGAGTACCGAGGGAAGGAAGCGGATGCGCTCGGTCACCACGGCCATGGCTGTGATCGCCACCCAGGGGTCCAGGACGGGTTGATCGAGGGGCCAGAAGCGAGTGCCATCCGGCGTATAGGGATAAGGGACGGAGATCACCTCCGGGAAGAAGGGAGCGTCGGCAACCTGAATGCTGTCCCAGCCACACGCATCGGCGGTGCGGGCGACATCCGGATGCTCGGCGGGATCGACCATGAACAGGTGGAATCCGAACCTCATGAGTCTTCCTTCCTGAACGAGGAGTGAATTCTCTACACCGTCGAGGTATAGGGAATCCAAGGCGATGCCGGAAGGATGAGGGCGGTCCTCGTGGAAAACGAGGCCGCTTGTCCAGATTATTCCGAAGACGTACCGTAGGGTGCGTTGAATCGCCGTCTCTGGCGCTTTCGACACGCCGTCGTCAAAAGAACGAAGAAGAGGACTCCGTGAGCAAGACGCAATTCGAACACCTCTTTTCGCCCTTGCAGGTAGGGCCGATGCTCGTGCCAAACCGCATCTGCGAGACCACCAATTCCATCAACTCATCGCTGATTCCCGGCGAAATCGACGACAACTTCGTCGCGCATCATGCAGCCAAGGCCCGCGGGGGGACCGGCTGGATCGGCAGCGAAACCTGGCTGCTCAACCTTCCGTTTCCCTCGGAAGCGCCGGACGAAGTGGGGCTGGGTGTGGGATTCGCCTCGCATTATGCAGCCTATCAAAACCCTCCCTTCCTCGAGGGCATCAAGCGCTTCTACGACGAGGTGCACGACGCCGGCTCCGTGGCGATCACCCAACTGACCCACCTCAGTGCGATGTGGTCTCCTTCGGCCGTGCCCATCATCGGGGCTCAGGACCACGTGCCGCATGCGATGGGTGAGGAGGAGATCGAATTCTGCATCAACAGCTATGCCGATGCCGCAACGGCTGCCAAGGATGCCGGAGCGGATGGGATACAGATGCACTGCGCCCATGAGACCATGGGCTACTGCTTTCTGTCGCCGGTGACGAATCGGCGTACCGACCAATGGGGCGGTGGCCCCCAGGAGCGCATCCGCTTCGTGGTGAAGGTGCTCGAGCGCATCCGCGAACGTATCGGAGACTCGCTCGCACTGGGGGTACGCGTTACCGGCAAGGAGTTCCGGCGGGGCGGTGCCGATCATCTACAGATGCGCGAGATGATCCATCACATCGGCGAAACCGGGCTGCTCGATTTCGTGGATATCGACGTCGGTCACTGCTGGGGTGCGCCTTCCTACGTTCCGTCGTCGTATTACGATGAGGCGGAGTTTCGCGAGGTCGGCAAGGCCGCGCGCACGGATCTGGATCCGAAGATCGCCGTGCTTTTCTCCGGACGCGTCAACGACGTCGGTGTGGCGGAGACACTGCTCAAGGACGGGTATTGCGACCTGGTGGGCATGGTGCGAGCGGGCATCGCCGACCCCGAATTCGCCAACAAGGCGCGCGAGGGCCGGCTGATGGAGATCCGTCGCTGCGTCGCTTGCACGCGCTGCATCGACGAGGCGTCGGAGCCGATCACCCTGCCTTACAAACCGAGGTGTTCCATCAATCCGATGGTCGGCAACGAACTGCGCTGGAAAGAACTCTTCCGGCCAGCGGACGAACCGAAGCGCGTGGTGGTCGTGGGTGGCGGTATCGCGGGATGCGAAGCTGCGCGGGTGGCAGCCATGCGTGGCCACCAGGTGACCCTGCTCGAGCAGGGCAAGCGCGTGGGAGGTCAACTGCTGATCGCCAAGAAGCCCCCCGGGCGCGACTCTTTCGAGGACCAGATCTATTTCGAAGAAAACGAGCTGGCTCGGCTGAAGGTCGACGTGCAGCTCGACACCCGGGCGGACATCGACGTCATCAAGGCCCTGTCGCCAGACGCAGTGGTCATTTCAACGGGCTCGGTCCCGCGCGTGCCCAATGACATTCCCGGCATCGACCTGCCCCACGTGGTACAGGGCTGGGACGTGCTGGCGGGCAAGGCCGCCACCGGGGATCGGGTCGCGATCATATCGATGGAAGACTATTACGAAACGCCCTGCGTGGCCGAGTTCCTGGCTGCGAACGGCAAGCACGTGGAGGTCTTTCACAAGTCCACCCATCTGGGCTCGGAGATTGCCCGGTATTCGGTCAGCATGGTCTTGAGCCGGATGGAGCAAGCTGGCGTAATCGTGCATCCGAACTTGCTCTTGAACGAGGTTCATGCCGACGGGTTCGAGCTCCGGTCGTCTTTCGGCGAGAAGACGTATCACGAGAAGGGGTTCGACAACCTGGTCCTGGTGTGCGGGTCCCTGCCGCAGCACGATCTCTACGATCAACTCAAGGCCGAGGGCAGCATCTCGCAGCTCTACATCGCCGGCTCGGCCTGGTTGCCGCGCTTCCTGGCAGAGGCCACGGAACAAGGGGCCAACATCGGATTGGTGATTTAGATCGACACGATCTCGGAGTGAGGGGCTGAACATGAAAAATCGCGAACAAATGGAAAAACCGGACTTCCTCTCCGATGAAGACTGGGAGACGTTGAAGGCCCAGACTTCATCGCTGGAGCGCATCAGGGGGGATGCCAAAGGGGATGTCGCGGCCTACCTGGCCAATCCCGAGGGCTGGTCGACAGGCGGCGGTCCGTCGGGCCTTCCCACGCTCTTGCTGACCTGTGTCGGACGGAAATCCGGCGAGAAACGCACCACGCCACTCGTCTTCATGCAAAACGGTGAAGAGATGGTCATCGTCGGATCGCTGGCCGGGTATGACACGCACCCCGCGTGGGTCTTCAATCTCAAAGCGAACCCGGAGTGCTGGGTACAGCGTGATCGCGACAAGGTGACAGCAGTTGCCCGTGACGCTACGGCTGAAGAGCGAGAGGCATTGTGGCCCAAGTTGACCGCGATGTTCCCACCCTGGGGCTATTTCCAGGAGCAAACCGATCGCCCCTTTGCGGTCGTAATCCTCTCGCCGACTGGCCCGGCGTAGCTGAAGTCCGCGGGGCGGGGCCGAGCCCGGCCAGCCGGTTCGGCTGTGGGTGGCATCGCGCCTACGTGCCGCTGTCGTCCTCGTACCTCTTCTTCAGCTCTTCCCGCATCTCGCGCTCGCGCTCGCGGAGACTCCAGAAGCGGGGCGTGCGCTTCTCGGAGAAGGAGGCTCCTCCCTCCTTGCCCTCGGGCATGTCGAACCAGTCGGGATAGAACTGGCTGGAGATCACGCCCATTTCTGAATAGCCGTCCATTTCCTGGTCGAAGGACGCCTTGAGGATTTCCAGGCAGCCGGGACTGACCGCCAGCAACTCTTCGCCCCAGCGGTCGACCGCCGCCTCCAGCCCATCGAGCGGCACGACCTCGTTCACCAGGCCCATTTCCAGCGCCTGCTGCGCGGTATAGCGGCGACACAGCATCCACATCTCCCGCGCCCGCTTGGCGCCCACCACCTTGGTCAGGTAGGGGACGAAGAAGCCGTCGGCCGGGCTCGAGACCTTGGGGCCCGCCTGGCCGAACTTGGCGTCCTCCGCGGCGAGCGTGAAGTCGCAGCAGTAGGCCATGTGGTTGTGGCCACCCAGGCAATAGCCCTGTACGGCGGCGATGACCGGCTTGCGCGAGAGCCGGATCAACCGGTTGTGGGGGTAGCGGTTGTAGAAGGCCTCCCGCAGGCCCCACTTCTCCCATTCTACGTCGCCTCCGGCGCCAAAGTTCCGCCCGCTTCCCGCCACCACGATGGCGCCGATCGAAGTGTCGTGGTTCGCGTCGTAGAAGGCGCGAAACATCTCCTCGACCGTTGCGACCGTCATGATGTTGTACTTCTTCGGCTTGTCGATGGTGACCCGGGCCATGCCCCCCTCGAGTTCCGAGTGAAATTTCTTCTCGTAGACGATCTCCTCGAAGGCGAGGCCATCGCCCTCGACCCGCTGCCAATCGCTCCAGCCCATGTCGCTCTCCCTTCCCGGACCGGGGTACCGACGACCCGCCCAGTATTCCGGTGCGCGCGAGACTACCGGTATCCGGGTGGGCGGGCTAGAAATCATCGTGCACCGAGCGGCGGCCCCACCGGACCGTCGCCGGTCGAAAACCGCTTCCAAACGGGTATGATCCCGGCGACATTGGGCAGCTCAAATCGCGGGATGAGCGACCGCCCAGCGGAACTCCGGGGAAAGCCGCCCGAAGGACCGGGGACTCAGCGTCCGGAATCCAGCGAAAGGTCGAGATGAAACCGGCCCCCTTCGAATACCTGGCGCCCACGACCGTCGTCGAAGCCGTCACAGCCCTGCAGGAATTCGCCGGCGAGGCGAAAGTCCTCGCCGGGGGGCAGAGCCTGATGCCGATGCTCAATATGCGGCTCGCGCGGCCCGGTCTGATCGTAGACCTCGGGCAAGTCCAGGATCTCGACTACATTCGGGAGAGCAGCGGCCGCCTGGCGATCGGCGCCATGACGACCAAGCGGAGCGTCGAACGCTCTGCCCTCGTCCAGAACCACCAGCCCCTGCTGCACGCCGCGACGACCTCAATCGGCCATCCGCAGATCCGCAACCGCGGTACCGTCGGCGGCTCCATGGCCCAGGCCGATCCCGCCGCCGAGTACCCGGCCACGGCTGTGGCGCTGGATGCCACTCTCCGGGCAATCGGCCCCAACGGCGAGCGGAGCATCCGCGCTGAAGATTTTTTCGTCACTTATCTCACCACAGCGCTGGAGCCCGGCGAGCTACTGACCGAGGTGAGCGTCCCGATGTTCGGAGCGCGAACCGGCTGGGGGTTCAGCGAGATCACCCGCCGGCACGGAGACTTCGCGATGGCAGGTGCAGCCGTCACCGTATCGCTCGACGAAGCGGAGCGCTGCACCGAACCGACGATCGTGCTCTTCGGTGTCGGACCCACGCCGGTGCGCGTGCGAAACGCGGAAGACCTGGTGCGGGACGAACGGCCCGGCGACACCCTCTGCGATAGCGTCGGCCGCCAGGTAAGCGAGGAAATCGACGAACCCCTGGCGGATGTGCACGCATCCGCGGAGTACCGGAGACACCTGGCGGGAGTCATGGCACGGCAGGCGCTGGCGCAGGCCCTGGCTCGCGCCGCAGCCAGCGGCGACGGGGCCACCTAGTGCGCCCTCCGACCGGGAAAGCAGATCGGGAATGCCCCCCATGACGACGACCCTGCCGGTTCGCCTGACTGTCAACGGAGTGCAGCACGTGGCGCACGTCGAGCCGCGCACCACGCTGGCCGATTTCCTGCGGGCAGAACTCCAGTTGACGGGAACCCACGTCGGCTGCGAGCACGGCGTGTGCGGCATCTGTACGGTGCTCGTGAACGACCGGGCGGTGCGATCCTGCCTGATGCTGGCCGTCCAGGCCGATGGCGCGAACCTGATGACGGTAGAAGGGCTGGCTGGGCCCGACGGCAAACTCCACCCGATTCAGCAGGCCTTCGTAGAAGAGCACGGACTGCAATGCGGGTTCTGTACACCCGGGTTTCTGATCGCGATCTACGAGCTGCTGGAGAACAACCCGAGCCCCAGCGAGTCGGAAATCCTGGACGTACTCGGCGGACAGATCTGCCGCTGCACGGGCTACCAGAGCATCCTGCGCGCCGTTCACTCGGCCGCCGCCAAGCTCGGCGCAACAGGCTCGGGAACCGCCCAGGAGAGCGCCTGACCGCGGACGCGCCGGTAGCGAGGCATCGGAGAGACCCCGAAGAAACGAGCATGGTGATCGAGATTCCCAAAAGAGTCGAAGACCTTCCGACGTCCAACCCGCGTTGGGTGGGGCACCGCGTGGAGCGCAAAGAGGACTCGGCCCTTCTCACGGGACGCACCCAGTTCATCGCAGACGTCGTCGTACCGGGCATGCTCCACTGCGCGATCCTGCGCAGCCCGCTCCCCCACGCCCGAATCGCAAAGCTCGACACCACCGATGCAGCGGCCCTTCCCGGCGTAGTGGCTGTGGTGACCGGCGAAGACGCGCTGCGCTGGAGCCAGCCCGCCGCCAGCGCCCCGGAAGGTTGGGGCACCCACTGCCTCGCATCGAGCGTGGTGCGCTACGTGGGCGAGCCGGTAGCGGCTGTCGCCGCCACCAGCCGCTACGTCGCCGAGGACGCCCTCGAGCGGATCGTCGTCGACTACGACCCGCTCGACGCCGTCGCGGACCCCTTCGCGGCGATGGAAGCGGGGAGCCCCCTCGTCATCGAAGAAAAGGGCACCAACGTGATGATGCAGCGCCTCTTCACCTGGGGCGCGGTGGACGACGCCTTTGCCCAGGCGGCGCACGTCTTTACCGAAAAGTTCCGGTGGAATCGCCTGGGGGCCAACCCCATGGAAACCTTTGGGGCCGTTTGCGAGTGGGACCCCATGAGCCTCGACTTGACGGTCTACGGAAGCATCCAGGCCGCCTCCTTCTTCGCTCTCGGCCGAGCCGCCACCTTCGGAATTCCATCGAATAAGGTGAACGTGAAGAGCCAGCCTCACGGCGGGAGCTTCGGCGGCAAAGGCGGCACGCGCGGGACCGACATCACCTGCCTGCTCTCCCGCAAAGCCGGCGGGCGACCGGTCAAATGGATCGAAGACCGCATGGAGTACCTCACCTCGGGCGGCAGCCAGGCGTGGGATCGCCACTACGAGGCCTCTCTCGCCGTCGATGCAAAGGCCCAGGTCACCGGCCTGCGGGTGAAACTCGTCGACGATCTCGGCGCCACGGGAGAGGGCTACGCCGCGATCAGTGCCGCCAAGCCGCTGGCCGCCTTCACGGGGCCCTACACCATTCCGGTGGCCGAGTATGACCTCACCCTGGTGGCCACGAACAAGCTCCCGGCCTTTCCCTATCGCGGCTTTGGCCCACCGCCGCACTTCTTCGTCCTCGAGCAGATGATGGATATCGCCGCGAGGCATCTGGACATCGATCCAGCGGAGTTCCGACGCCGCAACTTCATTGCTTCGGACCAGTTTCCCTACACGATCCCCTCGGGCAACGAATACGACAGCGGCAGCTACGAGGAAGTGCTCGACAAGGCGCTCGCGCTGGCGGATTACGCGGACCTGCGCGCGCAGCAGGCTCGAGCCCGCGAAGAGGGACGCATCGTGGGCATTGGCGTGGCGAGCGCCATCGAGCCCGGCGTATTCGACTGGAACGCCTATCGAACCGTCGGCGTGCCTGGAATCGGTGTACCCGAAGGTGCCACCGTGAGCATCGACATCCTGGGCATGATTACGGTCCGGGTCGGTTTCTCGCTCGAGGGGCAAGGACAGTACACCCTGGCCAGCCAGCTGGTGGCGGATTACTTCGGCACGCACATCGATGCCGTGCGCGTCGTGCAACTCGATACCCAGTCGTCACCGCCCTCGTTCGGCCCGGGAGGCAGCCGCCTCGGCGTAGCCATCACAGGGGCCGTTCTCGGCGCCTGTGAGCGCATCCGCCAGAAGATGTGCGCAGTGACGGCGGCGCTGATGCAGACCGAGCCGAGCAATGTCCAGCTACGCGATGGAAAGTTCACGGTCGAGGGTATGCCCGGCGTCGAGATGAGCGTCGCGGAAGTGGCGGGCACCATGCTCGCGCGCAGCGATCTGCTGCCGCCCGGCATCGATCCGCGTCCCGAAGCCACCCACGTCTGGACTGCCGCAGGCCGCACGGAGCCCGACGAGCAGGGACGGGCCAAGTCGTATCTCACCGCCGCACAGGCCGTGCACGTGGTCATGGTCGAAATCGACCGCGACACCGGCGTGGTGGAAATCCTCAAGTACTGCCTGGCCGACGACTGCGGCACGCGCCTCAACCCCCTGGTGGTACAGGGGCAGACCGAGGGCAGCGTGGCCCAGGGCATCGGCGCGGCGCTCTTCGAAGAGTACGTCTACGACGAGGACGCACAGCCCCTCACGGCGACTTTCATGGATTACCTGATCCCCACGATCAACGAGATCCCACCGACGGAGAAAGCCGAGGTGGTGACGCCCTCACCCTTCACGCCGCTGGGCGCCAAGGGCTGCGGCGAAGGAGCGATCCATACGACGCCGGCGGCCGTGATGTGCGCGGTCAACGATGCACTCGCACCACTGGAAACGATGGCGCGAGAGGTGCCGGCGGCACCGAGTCGGATCTGGAACCTGATCCGATCAACCCAGAGCTGAACCGGGGAGTCCCCCCTTCGGAGGAAAGCAGCATGGCAGACAAGAAGCATTTCGTGGCGCTCTCGGAGTGCCACTTCATGAACCCCCAGTCGATGGAGGAGATGGAGTACTACCCGGGCTTCGAGAGCTGGTGGAAGAGCATCGATGGCGTCATGCGCGCCTGGGGCGGCGGTCGCGATCTCGCCGGCGGAGACGCCATGCCCGAGCCGCGCGCCCACGCTCTGATCGAGTGGATGGACAAAGCCGGCGTGGACGTGTGCTTCGCCCTGCGCGAACCAATGATGGACATCAGCGGGTACGCCACGTGCATGTCTACGAATGCCTTCATGCTGAAGGAAATCGAGCCCTATCCCGACCGCATGTACCTCGAAGCGAACTGCGGTCCGATCCTGCGGCGCGGGGTCGACAACGCAATCTGGGAACTGGAGTACCTGGTAAAAGAACGCAACGCGAAGCTCTGCAAGGTCTACGCCCCCGAGGACGGACCGCTCAACGATCGCCGCATGTGGCCTTTCTACGAAAAAGCCATCGAGCTGGACATCGCACTCACGATGCACACGGGCATGAGCTACGTGTGCCCGCAGCCGAGCAAGTACACCCACCCGGACCTGCTCGACGACGTCTGCCTCGACTTTCCGGATCTCAAGATCATCGCCTACCACATGGCGTGGCCGCACCACGAGGAACTCATGGGGCTCGCGGGGAAGCACACGAACCTCTACCTGAGCCTTTCGGGCATCATCGGCTGGCTCGCCCGGGCACCCTACCGGGGCTACCACATGATCGGCGAGGCGCTCCAGTGGGTGACCGACGACAAGATCGTCATGGGTCTCGATCTCGCCTTCGACGACATGCCCCTCGCGGTGAACTACATCCGCAACCTCGAGATGCCTGAGGAGCTCCAAGAGAAGTGGGGCTACCAGCCAATCAGCGAGGAGACGAAGGCGAAGATCCTCGGCCTGAACCTCGCCCGGCTCGCGAAGATCGACACGAAGAAGCGCGTCGACAAGCCCAAGCGCAAGAAGACCGCGCAGAAGAAGGCCTCGCGGACGAAGACCGCGCAGAAGAAGGCCTCGCGGACGAAGACCGCGCAGAAGAAGGCCTCGCGGAAGAAGACTGCGCGCAAGAAGACCGCGCGGAAGAAGACCCGGCGGTAGCCCGGCGGAGTCCACAATGACGGCCAACGCCTGCATCGTCGGGATCGGCGAGACGGACTACTGCCGCAAGCCCGGCTCGGGCAAGACCCAACTCGGCTTGCAGCTCGAGGCCGCATTGAAGGCCATCGAGGCGGCAGGGCTCACGCCCTCCGCCATCGATGGCATCATGCCCTTCCCCAACCTAGGAAAAGCGGAGGAAATTGCAGCCAGTCTCGGCTGTGAAACCCTGCGCTTTGCCGCCACGATCCACATGGGCGGCGCGGCCCCGACCGCTTCCCTCCAGGCCGCCGCCACGGCCGTGACGACCGGGATGGCCAGCCACGTGCTGCTCCCAGCCGGCTGGAACGGCTACTCGGGAGTCCGCACCCGCCAGACCGTCTCCGACAACCCCGATTCGATCCCCGGCGGGGCCATTGCGCGCGATTTCTACCTGCCCCACGGCTTCACCGCACCGCCCCAGTGGTACTCCGTGCTGGCACGCCGCCACATGCACGAGTTCGGAACCCGGCACGAACAACTCGGCGCCATTGCGGTGACCATGCGAAAGCACGCCCAACTCAACCCCGGTGCGGTAATGCACGGCAAACCCATGACGCTGGACGACTACATGAACTCACCGATGCTGGCGGATCCCTACCGTCTCTTCGACTGCTGCCTGGAGACCGACGGGGCCGCAGCGGTCGTCGTGACCACGGCCGAACGGGCTCGCGACCTGCCGGGCAAGCCGGTCAGCATCATGAGCGGCGCCTGCGGGCAACCCTATCCAGCAGACGAAATCACCAACCGCAAGGATATCTTTCGAACGGGCCTCACCATCGCAGCTCCCGAGGCCTTCGAGAAAGCGGGCATTACACCCAGCGACGCCGACTTCGCCATGATCTACGACTGCTTCACCTTCGAGGTGCTGCAACAGCTCGAGGAGGTCGGCTTCTGCAAGCGCGGCGAGGGCGGGAGCTTCGTCGAGAACGGGCGCATCGAACTCGGTGGCGAACTGCCCGTCAACACCCACGGCGGGCTGCTCTCCGAGGCCCACGTGCTCGGTATGTCCCACATCGTCGAGGCCGTGCGCCAGCTGCGCGGCGAGGCCGGGGACCGCCAGGTGCCCGACGCGGAAATCGGTGTGGTGACGGGCTGGGGCGATTTCGGCGACGGTGCCGTTGCCATCCTGCGGCGCTGACGGCCCCGAGGACTCTAGGAGAGAAGCGTGAGCGAAGCGGAAACCGGAACCCCCAAGCCCCTTCCGGCCCTCGAGGGTCTGGCGGGCGAGTTCTACCAGTGGTGCAAGCAGAACGAGCTGCGCTTCCAGCGCTGTGTCGCCTGCAACACCTGGCGCCACGTACCCCGCGAAATTTGTGCCGAGTGTGGCTCCTGGGATTGGGAATGGACCCGGTCGAGCGGCCGCGGCAACGTCTTCACCTGGACGGTCGTCACGCGCGCCCTGCACCCCGCATTTCGCGACGACGTCCCCATCGCACCGACGGTGATCGAACTCGAAGAGGGGGTGCGGCTGCTCAGCCAGGTCGTCGACTGCCCACCCGAAGATCTCGAGATCGGCATGCCGGTCGAGGTCGTCTTCGACGCCGTGACGGAAAACGTCACGCTGCCCAGATTCCGCCGGGCGCAGGCCTGAATCAAGCCATTCCAAACGCGAGGTACACCGTGGAACTCCCGCCCACCATCGGATTCGAGAAGCAGGACCGCGTCGCCATCGTGACGATCGATCGCCCGGATGCATTGAACGCGTTGACGAAGGAGATGCTCGGCGGGCTCGACGCGGCCTTCGCAGAGTTCGACGCCGACGACGACCTGTGGGTCGCGATCCTGACCGCCCGCGGCGAGCGCGCCTTCTGCACCGGGATGGACCTGAAGGAGGCGATTCCGCTGCTCACCTCGGGCGACGAGATGGGTTACGAAGATTCCACCAAGCGCCAGTTCTCGGACGTCTTCAAGCCCATCATCGCCGCCGTGAACGGTCACTGCATCGCCGGCGGCATGGAGATGCTCGCCGGGACCGACCTGCGTGTCGCCGCGGAGCACGCGACCTTCGGACTGGGCGAGGTGCGCTGGGGACTGATCCCCTCGGGCGGCTCACACATCCGCTTTCCGCGCCAGATTCCCTGGGCGCTCGCCATGGAGTTGTTGCTCATCGGCGAGCCCATCGACGCCCAACGCGCCTACGAAGTCGGACTGGTCAATCGCGTGGTTCCGGCGGACCAGCTGATGCCGACGGCCCTGGACCTGGCGGCGCGGATCTGCAAGAACGGCCCGCTGGCGGTGCGGACCTCCAAGCAGATCGCGGTCCGTTCGCTGGGACTCGAACCCGGCTTCGTGCTCGAGAAGGCCCTGGCCGCCAAGGTACTCGCCTCGGACGACGCCAAGGAGGGTCCGCGCGCCTTCGCCGAGAAGCGCAAACCCAAGTTCACCGGGTGCTAGCCACCCGCCCAACGGGGCTCAGTAGATCACCTTCTCTTCGACGAGTTGCCGGTAGCGCTCGTCCGAAACCCCGAGTAGCTCCTTGAACACGTACTCGTTGTCCCGCCCGATGGCCGGACCCGGCTGCACGTTCGCCTCGAACCGGCTCGTCTTCACGTAGGCGCCGTAGATCGTCTCCTCGAAGCCAAGCGGGTGCCGGACCTCGATGAACGTGCCCCGCGCTCGGTAGTGAGGGTCTTCGAGCAGGTCGGCCACGCTCATCACCGGTGCCGCCGCCACGCCCTCACGCTGGAGACGCGCTGCGAGCTCGCGATCGTCGAAGCCCGGCGTCCAGGTGGCCAGCCGCTCGTGCAGCCGCTCGATATTGCGCACGCGCTCCTCGGGACCCGCGAAATCGGTGGCGCGTGCCCAGTCGGGGTCGCCCATCGCCCGGACCAGACCACGCCATTCCTCCTCCTCGAACACGGCGATGCTGATCCACCGATCGTCTCCCGCGCACGGGAAGACACCGTGGGGCGCCGCGACGGCCAGCGGATGCCGGTTGCCCATCGGCCCCGCCGAGCGTCCGTTCATCGCGTAGTCCATGAAGGCGGGACCGACGAACTGCATCACGGCCTCCTGCTGGGAATAGTCGACGTGCTGCCCATTCCCCGTGCGATCCCGGTGGCGCAGGGCGGCGAGAACACCGAAGCCGCCCAGGATGCCGTTGAAAGGGTCGGAGAACGCCTGTTCCATCGGAATCGGCGGCCCGTCGACGTAGCCGACGAGGCTGTCCAGGCCGGTCGTGCCGGCCAGGCTGAGGCCATAGGTGCGCACGTCGCGGAGCGGTCCGGTGAGACCAGCCGTCGGCATGGAGAACATGACGATGTCCGGCTTCACCTCGCACAGCTTCGCGTAGCCCAGTCCGAACCTGTCCATGACGCCCGGCACGAAGTTCTCGGTCACCACGTCGCAAGTCGCCACGAGTGCGAGCGCCAGCTTCACCGCCTCGGGCTTTTTCAGGTCGAGGCTCACACTGCCGTTGCTCGCCCAGCAGGCGTGGTTCGACAGGCTCCTGTCGGGATCGCGCACCCCGCGGTCGAAGGGCGGAAGCGTGCGCAGCATGTCGACCCGTGCGCGCGACTCGATCTTGTAGACTTCGGCACCGAGGAAGGCGAGGGTCTGTCCGAGCACGGGACCCGCCCACACCCAGCCAAAGTTGGCGACCCGAATGCCCTGGAGAGGACGCGCGTTCTCCACGGCTAGAGGATCCCGTCGGCACGAAGCCGTGTCAGCTCAGCGTCGTGCATGCCGAGCCGGTCAGCATAGACGAGAGCGTTGTGCTGGCCGAGCAGAGGTGCCGGCGTCGGCGCTGCAGCGGGGCTGCCGGGCAGCTTGAAGGGAGGCGCGAAGCTCAGCGTCCGGCCCAGCTCGGGATGTTCCACTTCGAGGATGTACCCACGCTCCCGGAGATGTGGATGCTCGGCGGCCTCCGCAACCGTCGCCACGGCAGTCGCGGGACAGCCGGCAGCCTGACAACGCTCCATGATCTCGAGCTTGTCGTGCCGCAGCGTCCACTCTTCCAGCAGCGGATAGATGAGGTCGGCATTCTGGCCCCGAACGAACATGTCTTCAAACATCTCGACCTGAGCCCATTCCGGATTTCCGATGACCTCGACGAGGCCCTTCCACTGTCCCGGCTCGATTGCCAGCATCCACACGTAGCCGTCCCTGCACGGGAGAATCGTCGCAGGAGCAGAGAGTCGCATTCCCACGCCCGTGCGGTGTTCGTACGCCCCGTTTTGTGCGTACGCACCGATGTTGTGCGCGCCGACGAAGGTCGTCGCGATGGCTTCCGCGCAGGAGACGTCGACGTGCTGCCCGCCTCCGACGCGCTCCCGACCCATCGTGGCCGCCAGACCCCAGGTCGCCCCCGCCGCCGCCCCATAGAAGTCGGCCGAGAAGGTCCCGTGCTCGAGTGGCGCCCGATCCGGAAGACCGCAGTAGCGATGACCGGCACCGGACAGATGAAAGGCGTTGAGGTCGTAACCCTTCCAGTCGCTATAAGGGCCGGTCTGTCCGAAGGGCGTGATGGACACCACGACCAGGTTCTGGTTGACAGGCTCGAGCGTCGCGTAGTCCAGCCCCAGCTCCCGCATCTGGTTCGGAAGCTTGTTTTCGATCAGCACGTCGGCCTCTTCGAGCAGCCGCAGCAACAGCTCCCGACCGGCGGCAGCACTCACGTCGAGAGTGACGCCGCGTTTGTTCGTGTTGAGGAAGTGGAATAGACCGCTCTTCTCCCGGTGAGGCGTGTCGCCGGGGAACGGACCCCAGCACCGGGTGACGTCGCCGACCCCGGGCGATTCGACCTTCACGACGTCGGCGCCGTAGTCTGCGAACAGCCGAGCGCAGTAGGCTGCCGAGACGCCCTCTCCCAACTCGACGACCGAGATTCCTTCCAGTGCAGCGTCGGGCAAGCGGCTCCCTCGCGAGTCGATGGCTCGATCCAGACGGGGCCTGGAGCCCCTTGTCGGCCGGACGCGGCCAGTATACTCTCGCCGCCGTTCCCCCGACCCCCGTACCTGGCTGACTTCGGTACGGATTCAACACCCGAAAGGGCTCGATTCCTCGACAACTTGCTGCCGGGGTCCGGCGGGGCGCCGCAGATGCGCGGCTTCGCCGCGCACGGCGGGCCGAAACGCGAATACGAGAAACGGAGTAGAGGAGCTTCCAGATGGCCAGCGACCCGCTGAGAACCAAGCTCTGCGACATGCTGGGGATCGAGTTCCCGGTGATCGCCTTCACGCACTGCAAGGACGTCGCCGTTTCCGTCATCAACTCCGGCGGCTTCGCCGTCCTCGGCGAAGCCATGCACACGCCGGATGACATCGCCTCGGACATCAAATGGATCCGCGACCGCATCGACGGCAAACCGTTCGGCATCGACCTGGTCCTGCCCGCGTCTGTCCCGCCAGCGGACAGTCTCGAGCAGCTCGAAGCCAAGATCCCCGAAACCCACAGAGGATTCGCCCAAGAGATCAAAGAAAAATACAACGTTCCCGACCCCAAGGGCGCGATCGATCTCCATACCTGGGGCGGCCTCAACCAACAGATGGCGCGTGCGCAGCTCGAAGTCTTGCTCGACGAGCGGGTGCCCGTCATCGCCTCGGGCCTCGGCAACCCGGGCTTCTTTCTCGAGACGGCCCATGAGCGCGGCATCAAGGTGTTCGGCCTGGTCGGAAAGGCCCGCCAGGCCAAGCGCCAACTCGACGCGGGTGTCGACGCCGTCATTGCCCAGGGCTACGACGCAGCGGGACACACGGGTGCAGTGGGCACCTTCTCCATCGTTCCCGAAATCGCCGCGATGGCCGGCGACACACCGATCATCGCAGCCGGCGGTGTCACCACCGGGCGTCACCTGGCCGCCGCGCTCTGCCTCGGCGCCTCGGGCGTGTGGTCTGGCACCCTGTGGCTCGCATCGCGCGAATCCGACATCGACATGATCATCAAGGAGCGCCTCCTCGCATCCACAGTCGAGGACACCTCCTACGGAAAATCGATCTCGGGAATGACCATGCGCGTGCTCACCTGCCCGTGGACCAAGGAATGGGCCAAGCCCGAAGCGCCGCACGCCCTGCCCCCGCCCTACCAGATGCTGCTCAGCGCGAACTACATCCAGGGCGCCAACGACAACCGCCGCGAGGACCTGATGACCGAGGCCGCGGGCCAGGGTGTCGGCTTCGTGACGTCGATGAAGCCGGCCCGCCAGATCCTCTTCGACCTCGTGGAAGAAGCGCTCGCCGCCTTTGAGGAGCGGGTCGGCGAACTCGCCTAGCTGGACCGAGGGTTCGTGAATCAATCCAAGGGAGAAGCGAGCGACGCGCGACCGGGATTCGACACCAGCGTCGCCGGGAAGCAAGCGGAATGCGACGGCGGACACGCGATCCCTGGCACCCGGTACGCAGGTCGACAGGAATTCACGGGAACGCTCACCGGAGAATACGTAGACCACGGAGAACCGGTGTGGCGCTGGTACCTGCTCGCCAGGCTCACTCGAAAGCCAGAAGGCTATCCCGGCGACTCCGTGTGGTGTGAATCCGGGAACCTCTTCATACTCGAGGAAGGCTCGGGTTGAAACTTCGGACGGGGTACCGTCCCAGCGGGGAGGCACCCCATGCGCATCGTTGTCTGTATCAAAGAGGTTCTGGATCCGGATGCGGTGAATAACTACGCCCTCGCCGGCCGACTCGAGATCGGAGACGACGGCAAGACGCTCACCCAGACCACGATTCCGCAGCTGATGAACGGCTTCGACGAGCAGGCGATCGAGGCATCTCTGCGCCTGCGCGACGCGGGCGCCGACTGCACGATCTGCGTCGTTTCCGTCGGTGCCGACCCCGGAGTCCCGCTGCGACACGCGGCAGCGTTGGGCGCCGACGAGGTCGCAGCCCTCACGCCCCCTGTCCCCGCACCCGACTCCCACACGGTGGCGAGCCTTCTGGCCGGTTATATCCAGTCTCTGGGCGGTGCCGACCTGGTCCTGTGCGGCCGACAGGCTTCCGACGACGACCAGGGCGTGGTGCCGGCCCTGATCGGTGAAATGCTGGGAATGCCTGTGGTGGCGATCGCGCGCAGTGTCGAACTCGGAGACACTGCAACGCTTCGCATCACCCGTGTCACGCCCGATGGCGACGAAGTCGTCGAAGCCGCTGCCCCCGCGGTGGTAACGATCAGCAACGAACTCGGCGACCCGCGCTATCCCACGGCGGCCGCCAAGCTGAAGGCTCGCCGCGTGAAGCCCAGCGTATTCACGCACGAAGATCTCTCGCTCGAGTCCAACGCATTGACTCCGCGGGTGGTGCTCACCCGCCAGTTCGTCCCAACGGTCCAGGGCAACTGCGAGTTCATCGCAGGCGACACCCCAGCGGAGCTGGCCGATCGCCTGATGGCGCGGCTGCGTGAGGACAAGCTTCTTGCCTGACGCGCGGTACGCGAAAATGCCCCTGCAATTCGGGATGCCGGAGGAATCGACGAGGTCATGACGATGAGATCGGTGGTGGTGTGCACCTGGAGTGGCGCCCGCGGAGAAATCCTCGAAGAGACCGAGGCCGCGCTGACGATCGCTCGCAAGACGAGCGTTGCTTTGGGCAGCGATCTGCGCTGGCTCGCGGTCGGCTCCGTGCCCGACGAGGCCCCGGAGATCGCCCAGCGACACGGCGTCGCGGCGCTCGAACACATCGAGGATCCCAAGCTCGCGGGCGGCCAGGCCGACGCCTTCGTCGAGGCGCTCGCCCAGTACTGCAGGGCGCACAGTCCGAAGCTCGTGGTGTTCAGCCAGGGGTTCGATATCCGGCTGGTCGCACCGCGCCTGGCCGGGCGCCTGGGCTCCGGCGTGGTGATGAACGCTGTCGACATCGACGCGGCTCCCGATGGCCCGCTCAGCGTCACGGCCTCGGCGTACGGAGGCGACACCCGGGTGATCTACGAGATGGCCGACGTCGGGACCTGCATCGTCTCCCTGTTGGCAAACGCCGTGGTGCCCGAACGAGTCGAGGGAGCAGCGCAGCCGGCTCCCGAGCCCTTCGCCGTGGATCTCTCGGCGATCGAAGAGCGTGTGCGGGTCATCGAGGCGGCACGCACCGAGGGGCCGCGCCTGGAAGATGCCGAAATCATCGTCGCGGGCGGTCGCGGACTCGCCTCTCCCGAGAACTACAAGCTGGTGGAACAGCTGGCCGAGGCGATGGGGGGCCTACCCGGAGCCTCGCGGCCCCTGGTCGACGAGGGCTGGGTCGATTCGTCGCGCCAGGTCGGACTCACCGGCAAGATCACACGGCCCGCGCTCTACGTCGCCGCTGGAATCTCCGGGGCGAGCCAACACATGGCCGGGTGCGCGGCCGCGAAATCCATTGCCGCCATCAATACCGACCCAGACGCCGCGATCTTTCGCTACGCGCGCTACGGGGTCGTCGGCGACTGCCTCCAGATCCTTCCCGAACTGATCCGGGCCGCAAAGCAGGGAAGCTGATAGATTGTGATCTTGAGAGCCGTGTAGCGCGAGGCAGCCAGGCGGCCCTAGCGCTCACCAAGAGACAGGGAAGGCTGAACCCCATGACCGCGAAGCGCACCCCCGTGATCGAGGGCCTGTTCACTGAAACGGTCGATGGAGCGCGCCTGTTGGGCTCGCGCTGCGTCACGTGCGAAGTGCCGTATTTTCCCAAGTCGCCGCTCTGTCACAATCCCGACTGCACCGAATCCAAGATGGAGGATGCGAGCTTCGGTCCGCACGGCACGATCTGGAGCAGCTCCGTCCAGAACTACCCCCCTCCCCCGCCCGCCCGGTACGACGAACCCTACGAGCCCTATGCCCTCGGTGTGGTCGATCTCAGCGACGGCCTGCGCGTCGTGGGCCGCATGGCCGTGCAGGATCCGAAAAGCGTGAAGGTGGGCGGCAAAGTCGAACTCGTCATCGAACCCCTATGCGCCGAGGAAGACGGTACCCAGGTGACCACCTGGATGTTCCGCCCGATCTGAGGCCGCCATGGGCCCGGCCGTCCGGGCCAGACAACGGAGAACTGTCGCGATGAGAGACGTTGCGGTCCTGGGCGTGGGCATGCACCCCTTCGGGAAGTTTGCCGACAAATCCGTCACAGACCTGTGCCGAGACGCCGTCGTCGCCGCCCTCGCCGACGCCGGCATTCAGTGGCGCGACATCGAGGCTGTGGCCGCGGCGAGTTCGCGATTTTCGGGGGGCAAGGGCTGGGGCCTCAATGGAAACGACGTGGTCGAGGACATGGGCTCCACGGGGATTCCCGTCTACAACATGTCGGCGGGCTGTGCGGCGGGCGGAAACGCATTCAACGTGGGTTATGCCCTGGTGGCTGGCGGCATCTACGACACCGTGCTCGTCGTGGGTGGCGAGAAAATGCCCAAGGGCTTCATCCAGACGTCGGGCGTGGAGGAGGAGACCGATCCCGAGTTCCTCCGCCAGCGCTGCGTCGGCATGCCCGGCCCGTCCTTCTGGGCACTCCTGTGCCGGCAGCGCATGGAGGAATTCGGAACCACCGAAGAACAGCTGGCCAAGGTGGCGGTAAAGGCTCACCAGATAGCCGTGCACAACGAGTACGCGCGCTTCCGCAAGGAGTTCAGCCTGGAGCAGGTCTTGGGATCGAACATGGTGAGCGACCCGCTGCGCCTCTTCGAGATCTGCCCGGTGAGCGACGGTGCGGCCGCCGCCGTCATCTGTTCCGCGGAAAAAGCGAAACAGCTCGCTTCGAACCCCGTCTGGGTCGCCGGTAGCGCGGTGGCCACCATGCGCTTCGACGACGGGCTCCCGCGCGGGCTGGCCGGCGTGGTCCCTCCCGGCCGCAGCTACCACAGCGAAGCCTCGCTCGCCGTCGAGAAGGCGCTCACCCAGGCCGGTGCCGGGCCGGAGGATCTCGACTTCGTCGAGCTCCAGGACAACACGGTCTACTACGAATTCGCGTTCCCGGAGGACTGGGGGCTCTGCAAACCGGGTGAGGCGGAACACCTGCTGGAGACGAACGAGACACTGCCCACCGGAAAGATGCCGATCAACCCAAGCGGAGGCTTCCTCTGCTTCGGCGAGGCAACCACCGCGATGGGGGTATTCCAGGTCTGTGAACTCACCTGGCAACTGCGCGACGAGGCCGGTCCGCGCCAGGTCCCCGGTGCAAAACTCGGCTTGGGACAGACCCTCGGCCTGGGCGGAAACGCCACGGCAGTCGTGCTGAAGCGCTAGCGCCCCTCGAACTTCGGCTTGCGCTTCTCCTGGAAAGCACGGGTTCCCTCCCGCGCGTCCTGCGTATGTGCCGACATGGTGGAAGCCACCGCCTCGTAGTCGAGCATCTCGTCGAGATTCGAGCTGAGCGACTTGAAGATGAAGCGCCGCGCCAGGTCGACGGCCACACTCGGTCCCGCCGCGAGCTTCTTCGCGTACTCCATCGCCTTGGGAAGCGCCTCGCCCGGCTCGACGAGTTCATCGATCAGCCCCTCCCGGTGACATTCCTCCGCTTCCAGGATGCGCCCGGTCTCGACCATCATCAGCGCCGTGGACAGGCGCGTGAGCCGCGGCAGGAAGTAGGTGATGCCGGTGTCGGGTGCGAAGCCGAGCCGCACCATGGCCGCACACATGCGTGTCGTGGTGTCCGCGAAGCGCCGGTCGCAGGCGAGTGCGAACGAGAGCCCGGCCCCCATTACCGGGCCGGAAATCGCGGCGATCACGGGCTTTTCTACCTCGACGATCATCTTGGTGAACTCGGCGACCGGGCCGGCGGGAGTCTTGCGCTGGTAGCGCTCCAGCGGCACTTCGGACAGACCCGGCATGCCGCGGTCGGCGTCGCCGCTGATCCAATCGGCGTCACCCCCCGCGCAAAAGCCCCGGCCGGCACCGGTCAAGACCAGCACGCGAACTTCGTCGCGCATGCGCAGATCGCGAAACAACTGGACGAGATCGCTGGCCAGGTCCCAATGGACCGCATTCAAGCGGTCGGGTCGATTCAGGGTCACGACGCCGACGCCCTCGTCGATCTCGAAGAGGAGGTGGTCTTCCGATGCCATCGCGGTTTTCTCCTTGCCTTCGAATGCTAGTCCCGGTGCAGCGAATCGACGATCTCGGCGATCCAGTCTTCGTCGCGCCGCAGCTCCGGCGCGAGATCCAGCAGAAGGGTCGAGAAGATACCGGAGCAGCGTTCCTTCAGCTTGGCTGCGAGCTCGTCGCAGGTACCGATGACGGCCCACTCCTCGAGCATCTCGTCGGTAATCTGTCCCGGCATTTCCTTCCAGCGACCCTCCCTCGACATCTGGTGGAGCGCATTGCCCGCGTCGAGCCAGCCGTGGAATTCGAGCACAGCGTGGTAGGTGCGGGTCGAGGCGTAGAAGGCGATGTGCTGGCGCAACGCCTGCTTGGCGGCCTCGATGCCCTCCTCGTCCTTCGCGATGGCGAGGAACGGGGCGCCGATCATGTCCAGGTCCTCGAGCTTGCGGCCGCTCAATTCGGCGCCCTTCTGAAGCGAGGGTACGACCACCTCCTGGGTGTAGCGAAACGTCGCGATCGGGTGGAGACGCAAGCCGTCGCAGAGTTCTCCGGCCAGGCGCGCCATGTACGGATTCACGGCCGCCAGGTGGATCTCCGGATGCGGGTACTCGATGGGTCCCGGATTGAAGAACGGATTCATCAAGGTGAACTGGTAGTGCTCACCCTCGAAGCCGGGCTTCTCTCCCTTCTGGAAGGTCTCGAACATCGCCTTGACGCAGAGCACGTAATCGCGGAGGCGCGGGCCCGGAGGTCCTGTCCACGTCGATGCATAGCGCCGCACGACGTGACCCTTGACCTGGGTTCCCAGGCCCAGCTGGAAGCGGCCCTTGGAAAGCTGCTGCAAGTCCCAAGCGACTTGCGCCGTTACCATCGGACTGCGGGGAAAGGCGATGGCCACGTTGGTACCGAGCTTGATCTGCTCCGTGTGTTCCGCCGCAACGACGAGCGGCAAGAAGGGATCGTGGCCGGCTTCCGGCGCGGTCACGCCGTCGTAGCCCAGTTCCTCGGTCCGGCGCGACGCAGCAGCGATACCCGCGATGTCGGCAGTGCCCTGCCCTTCACCCGCGTACTGTTCGGTGTCCGGCCCCAGCATCACGGTCTGTACTCTGAAAGCCATGTTCGAATCCTCGCGTTCGCTCAGTCGGCCATTGCGTCCGAAGCGGCAATGTAGCCAAAGGTCGTCGCTGGACCGATCGTGGCTCCCGCTCCGGGATAACTCGGGCCTGTCAAGGCCGAAGAGCAATTGCCGATGGCGTAGAGACCCGCGATCGGCTCGCCCGAACTCATCAGTACACGGGCTCGTTCGTCGACCATCAGCCCGCCCTTCGTACCCAGTTCGCCCGCAAAGGCCTCGATGGCGTAGTACGGGGGCTTCCCGATTGGCCCCAGACACGGATTCGGTGTGACCTTGGCGTCGCCGTAGTAGCGGTCGTAGATATTGTCGCCGCGGTGGAATTCGGGATCCACTCCCGTCTTCGCGTACTCGTTGTTCTTCGCCACCGATTCCTTGAGGCCAGCCGGGTCCACGCCGAGTTGTTCCGCCAATCCCTCCAGGGTGTCCGAGCGCTTCATGTAGCCCTGGCGGAAGAGCTTCTGGATCACGAAGTCCGGCGTGCCCTGCAAGACCGGACCGCACATGTACTTCTTGCGGTATTGCGCGTCGAAAACGAAGAACGCGGGAACGCAGGGCTCTTCGGGTGTATGCGTCCGGTACATGGAATTGACGATATCGATATAGGGTGCCGCTTCGTTGACGAAGCGCTTTCCCTTCTGACTCACCAGGATGCTTCCCGGTAGAGACTTCTCGATGACCAGCATCCGGGCCTGTTCCTCGCCCGGCACCACCGAAGTCGGTCCCCACCACGCGTCGTCCATGAGATCCACGGCGGCGCCGGCCTTGATCCCCATCTCTATCACGTCGCCCGTATTCGCCGCGTTGCCGCAGGTCCACTCCGCACGTGTGGGGTTCGGCAGGTACTTCTCGCGCATGACCTGGTTTCCCTCGAAGCCCCCCGCCGCAAAGATGACTCCCCGCTTGGCCCTGATACGGAAGGACTGGCCATCCCTCTCGACTTCCATCCCGACGACACGCCCCTCGTCGATCACGATGTCCCGCGCCGGCGTCTCGAGCCAGATCGGCACCTCGCGGTCGCGAAGAGAGATCCGCAACATGCCGATGAGCGCATTGCCTCCCGAGGGATTGCGATCGCGACGCGAGCGGAAGCGCCACGGAATATCCATCACATACTTGAGGATCAGCTTCGCAAAGAGCGTCATGCCCCCGGGCTGGCCGGTGAGAACCATACGAGCCTCCACCGCCGTCATTCCCAGACGCCCAATCACCTGCATCTGCAGGTTCTGGGTGCGCATATTGAGAAAATCCTCACCGAGGAGCTTGGCGTCGAAGTGGTCCGGCTCGACAGAGCGCCCCCCGGGCTTGCTGCCCTTTACGGCTGGGTAGTAGTCGGGGTACTCGGGAAGCCCCACGAAGACGACCCGGGTCTTCTCGGCGAGATAGCGCAACATCTCGGGTCCGGTATCGCGGAACGCTTCGAGCCTCGCCTGAGACACGGCGCCCTTCGTGGTCCCGCGGAGGTAGTCCATGGTGTCTTCGGGACTGTCTTCGATTCCGAGCCCGGGCATCAGGTGATTGTTGGGGATCCAGAGCAGACAAGAGGACATCGCCGAGGAGCCCCCGTACTGGCTGGTCTTTTCAATCAGCAGGACATCTCCACCCTCATCGTGCGCCTTGAGTGCCGCCGTCATCCCACCCGCACCGGTACCGACGACAAGCACGTCTACTTCGTGATCCCAACCTTCCGTCATCTTCTCCGCCCTTGGCCGGTTTTCAGATTCTCCGGTCCGTTCTGTCTTTTCTGTCGTCGCAAGCAGCCTCGAACGCGCACACCGCAGCTAGCTTCCGTCGCTGCTCTCGACCCAGCCCCGGTCGATGGGCACGAGGTAGCACATGGTCAGCCTGCGGGATCGGAATTTCCAGGCCCCGTCGACCCGGGTGTAGCGGTCGTCGTAATAACCGGAGCCAATCATGCTCCGGCCCTCCATGGTGGCCCGCAGGTCCAGATAACAGGTCCCCGTCGCTTCGTCCCCCCGCAACTCCACGATGTGGTTGTGAACGAACGGGTGGAACTGCGAATCTTCCAGCGCGCCCTGGTACGCCTCGAGGATCGCCGTGCGGCCGCGAAGAACCGGGGCGTCCCCCGTGTCCATCTCACCGTCCTCCGTGAAGAGTTCCGTGGTCTCGGCAACCTCTTTGCGCCACATATGGTGGGCGTATCGCCGTGCCAGGTCGCGGATCGCTTCTCGATCCGCAAGTTCGCGGACACCCATCTCGCTGCTTGCACTCGTCATGATGGCTCTCGCGCGCTCGTGCATTCGCGATAGCGAAAGCGGCGTTCCGTCGACCGAATGGGAGACGATATGCCAGTCGAGTCGCAGCGGTCAAGCGACGAGCGGACCGTTTCCCCATCGGCCAGCGCACTGGCAGGCCGTGCGATCAGCCGACGAGCGCACTGGCAGGCCGTGCGATCAGCCGACGAGCGCACTGGCAGGCCGTGCGATCAGCCGACGAGCACACTGGCAGGCCGTGCGATCAGCCGACGAGCGCACTGGCAGGCCGTGCGATCAGTCGTCGAGCGCCTCGGCCACGAGTTCCGCGAGATCCGCAGCGCGCACACTCTTCTGCGGGTCACGCGCGGCCAGGCCATCCTCGAACATCTGCATGCAGAAGGGACATCCGAGCGCCACCGTATCGGCCCCCGAAGCCTTGACCTGCTCCACACGCGTATGGTTGATCCGTTGCTGCGGGTCGTCGTCCATCCAGGCGTAGCCGCCCCCAGCGCCGCAACAAAGCGACCGCGAGCGACTTCGATCGAGTTCCCGGATCCCTCCCGATGCCGAGAGCGAGGAGAGGATCTCCCGGGGCGCATCGTACTCGCCGTTGTGACGGCCGAGATAGCAGGGGTCGTGATAAGTCGGCAAATCCAGTTTGCGACGCAGATTCAACCGGCCATTGCGAATCAGCTCTGCGATGAGCTGGGTGTGGTGAGTCACCTCGTAATGCCCGTCGAAGTCCGGGTACTCGTTGCGGAGCGTATTGAAACAATGCGGACACGTCGCGATGATCTTTCGCACACCGTAACGCTCGAAAGTCTCGATGTTGGTCTTGGCGCACGTCTGAAAGGTGAGCTCTCCGCCGACCCGGCGCGCCGGGTCGCCGGAGCAGGCCTCCTCGGCCCCCAGAACGGCGAAGTCCACCCGAGCCGCCTTCAACACCCGAGCCACAGCGCGTGTGACCTCGATATTGCGATCCACCATGGCGCCGGTGCAGCCGACCCAGAACAGGTACTCGGCGGTGTCGCCGCGGCCCAGCACCTTCAGGTCGAGATCAGCGAACCAGGCCTCGCGATCGTGTCCCGCCCCGACCCAGGGATGCATGCGGTCGTCCAGGTTCTTGAGGAACTGCTGCACCTCCTCGCTCATCTTCGCTTCCGTCATCACCAGGTACCGGCGCATATCGACGATCTTTGGCACGTGCTCGATGTAGACCGGACATTCCCGCTGGCACGCCCCGCAGGTTCGACAGCCCCACAACTCGTCTTCCCCGACCGCGGCAGGCGAGCCCTCTCCCCCGCGCTCTCCGAGCAGAGGTCCCACAGCGGGCGCCCCCGCATCGCCCGTATTCCCGGAAGTTCCCGCGCCGAGGAGACCCGTGGCCGACGCGGCGAGGTGCCGTTTCATGTCCCGAATCAGCTTGCGCGGGCTCAGCGGGACGCCGCTGCCGTGAGCCGGGCAAACGGCCTCACAGCGGCCACAATTCGTACAGGAGTCGAGATCCAGCAGGTTCTTCCACGAAAGCTGCTCGATCTTGTCGACGCCGAGCGAGTCGAGAGAATCCGGGTCGGTCTCGAGCGCCGCCTCGATGTCGGGGTGGGTGAGGCGCCCGCTCGGTGCCAGGTCGCGGAAGAAGCTGCCCAGCAGCCCGTAGACGATATGTGCGAGCTTTCCGAAGCCGAGATAACCGATGAACGCAAACGCGGTGAGCGCGTGGATCCACCACAGGCTCCGGTGGACAGCTCGCAGAGTGTCCGGATTCACGTCCTGCAGGAGCAGAGCGACCGCGTAGCCAGCCGGCGACCAATGGGCCAGCCACGGCTCCTGCTGCAGCACGGTGACGGCGATTCGAATTCCCTGCACCGCGAAGCCCTGCAGGAAGAGGATGAGGAGCAGCCAGAGCGCGACCCAGTCGTCCACGGAGGTGTGGAGTGTCGCCGGGCGGCGGACGCCCCTCCGCCAGAAGGCCATCCCCAGGCCCACGAGTCCCAGGATGCCGGCGGTGTCGCTGAGCAGGGAGTACCAGAGGTAGAACGTGCCCTGCAGGAAATGGATGCCGGTCCATTCCTGGAGAGCGATGAGCGCCGTCGCGACCGTCAGACCGCCGAATCCATAGAAGATCAGCAGGTGGGAGACACCGGCGAAGGGATCGCGGAGCAATCGGCGCTGGCCGAGAACTTCGCTCACCAGCCCGCGCAGGCGCTCTCCCAGACGATCGAAACGGTCTGCCTTTCCGGCGAGGCGCCAGAGCCGCACGCGGCGCTGGATCGCATAGAGGAACACGGCGGCGGAGATGGCGAAGAAGAGGTAGATCCAACCCCCGTAGACAATATTCCAGTAGATCTGGCGCGTGAGTTCCACGCAGGCTCCTCCGATCGGTCTCGGCCGCTTGCGCTATGTCTACCGGAGGCGAAGCCTTCCCGCACGGGAGGCCTGCCCTGGAGGAAGACCGGATGGCTCTCGGCGGAAGGCGCGTCCTCGAGCTCGCCGACGAGAAGGGCGCCTACTGCGGCAAGCTCCTGGCCGACATGGGTGCCGACGTGATCAAGATCGAGCGGCCCGGCGGCGACGCCACCCGGTGGATCCCACCGTTCATCGGCGACGAGCCCGATCTCGACGGGAGCCTCGCCTTCCTCTATGCAAATACCAGCAAACGGGGCGTGACCCTAGACCTCGAACGGCCGGAGGGGCAGGCGCTCTTTCGCGCACTCGCTCGGACCGCCGATCTCGTCGTCGAAACACTCCCTCCGGGCACGCTGGACGACCTGGGGCTCGGCTACGCAAACCTGCGCCCCGAGAACCCTGGACTGGTCCTCACCTCCATCACCGGCTTCGGGCAGACAGGGCCGCGGCGGAGCTTCGCGTCCTCGGACCTCGTAGCCAGCGCACTCGGCGGCTCGATGTTCGTCACCGGAGAGGAAGAGGACCCCCCGGTCCGGCTCGCGGGGTCGCAGGCCTACCTCGCCGCGTCCACCACCGCTGCGGCCAGCAGCATGATCGCGCTCTATCACAGCACGGCGAGCGGTGCGGGCCAGCACGTCGACATCTCCGTTCAGGAGGTCGCGGCCTCGGTCAGCCACATCTGCGGCGTCGGCAAGTGGCTCGACGACGGGATCATTCCCAGGCGCTGCGGGTCCGGACTCGTGGCCTCGACACCCTCGGGAACCTACGCGTGCCGCGACGGCATGGTCTACCTGATGGTCAACCGGCCACTTCACTGGCAGGCGCTGGCGGAGTGGATTCACGAGGCCACGGGGAACGAAGAGGTGCTCGATCCGATGTTCGAAGGGCCCTCGTCCAACCGGTTGGCGCACCGCGAACTGCTGGACGTATTCATCGGCGATCTCACGGCCCAGTTCGGCGCGGAGGACTTCTACCACGAAGCGCAGCGCCGCCACCTGGCGGTCACGCCGGTCAACACCGCCACCGCCGTGGCCCGAGACCCGCACCTCGCAGCCCGGGGCTACTTCGTGGCAGTCGAGCACCCGACAGCGGGCCCCTTGAAGCAACCCGGTGCTCCCTTCCGACACTCCGAAACCCCCTGGCGCATCACCCGTCCGGCCCCCGGCGTCGGCCAACACAACGAAGAGATCTTCTGCGACGAGTTGGGAATCTCGGCAGAAGCACTACACGCCTATCGGGAGGCCGGAGTTGTCTGAAGACGTCGCGGGAACCGAGGCGCTCGCGGGCCTGAAAGTCGTCGAGTTTTCGGCCGCCATGGCCGGACCGTGGATCGGCCGGTTCCTCACCTACTACGGCGCCGAGACGATCCGGGTCGAATCGAAGCAGCGCCCGGACGTGGTGCGGCTCTATATCCCGCCGCGCAGCCCGGAACTGGGAACGCAGCCCCAACTCTCGCCCTGGTTCACGGATTGGAACACCGGCAAGCTCTTCGTGGCCCTCGACCTGACGCGCCCCCGCGCCGTGGAAGTCGCCCGGCGCCTCGTCGCGCGCTGCGATGTGGTGATCGAAAACTACAGCTCCGGTGTGATGGACAAACTCGGCCTCGGCTACGGGGATCTCCAGCGGGTCAACCCCAAGCTGGTCATGCTGAGCACTTCGGGTTACGGCGATCACGGCCCGTGTCACCGCTACGTGACGTGGGGACCGAACGTCGAGGCCCTCGCCGGTCTCAGCAAACTCTCGGGCTTTCCCTGGCGGGAAGGGGCAATCACCCAGTACGCGTACCCCGATCCCCTCAGCGCACTCCACGGCCTGTTCGCGGTGATGTGCGCCCTCGACCACCGCACTCGAACCGGAAAGGGCCAGTACATCAGCCTCTCGCAGTTCGAGACGACGGTGAGCGCCCTGGGCGACGTCATGATGGAGTTTCTCGTCAATGGCCGCGAACCGGAGCGACCGGGAAACCGCTCAGCGCATGCGGCACCTCACGGCTGCTATCGCTGCGCGGGAGACGACCGCTGGTGTGCGATCGCCGTCTCGAGCGACGCGGAGTGGGCGGGCCTTCGAGCGGCACTCGGCGATCCGGCTTGGACCCGCGATCCGAAATTTGCCACCACGGGAGCCCGATTGGAGAACGCGGAAGAACTCGACGGCCACATCGAGGAGTGGACGCGCGATCGAACCGACTACGATGTGATGACCTCGCTCCAGAACGCCGGCGTCCCGGCCGGAGTCGTGCAGAACGCGGAGGATCTGTTGCACCACGACCCCCAGCTGCACGCGCGGGGGTTCTTCGAGGAGATCGAGCACGTGAAGAAGGGACCCGTCCTCGCCACGGGCGTTCCGCTCGGCCTGAAGGGAACCCCGGGCCACAGCGGCCCGGCAGGCGCTGCAATGGGGCAGGACAACGACCACGTCTTCCGGTCGCTGCTCGGCATGACGCCTCAGGAGATCCGGGAATGCACGGAAGACGGGGCGATCGAGGCAACCGACCCCGAGGTGCGCGATGGCGGGTAGAACGGACTCTGGGATCCCGCCGGGTGAGGGCCCGGAGAAGCGCGGAGCGGCCGCTCCCGGAAACGCCAACTACGTCCTCGGCGTGCTCTTCCTCGTCTACGTGTTCAACTTCATCGACCGACAGTTGCTCTCTGTTTTCATCGGGCCCATCCAGGAGGAGTTCGGAATCTCCGACACCTGGATGGGCATACTGGGTGGGTTCGCCTTTGCGCTCTTCTACACTTTTGCCGGCATTCCGATCGCCCGCTGGGCGGACCGGGGAAACCGGGTCTCGATCATCGCCATCGGCCTTGCCGTCTGGAGTGCGATGACCGTGGCCAGCGGGCTGGCCCGCAGCTTCACCCAACTCGCCCTGGCCCGGATCGGAGTCGGCGTGGGCGAAGCTGCAGGGAGCCCTCCGGCACACTCGCTGATCTCGGACTACTTCCCACCCGAGAGGCGGGCCCGGGCGTTGGCGATATACGCCTGGGGCGTGTACATCGGCTCCGCGCTGGCCTACCTGGGCGGTGGCTACCTGCGGGCACACTTCGACTGGCGGATGGCATTCATCGTGCTGGGAATTCCGGGGCTGCTGTTCGCGCTGGTCGTGCGCTTCACGGTCCGCGAACCTCCGCGCGGCTTCTCCGAACACGCCGCGGGACCGGCGCAGGCGAATAGCCTCAGCGAGACGTTGCGCCACCTGCTCTCATGCCGTTCCTGGGTCCACCTGGTGGTGGGCTCCTGCTTCCTCTCCGTGACGGGCTACGGCATTCTCCTGTGGGGCTTCGAGTTCTACACCCGCGTGCACGGACTGCCGCCTTTCGAAATCGGGATCTGGATGGCGGCGATCCTCGGGATCGGCGGAAGCGCCGGCGCCTACGCGGGCGGCGCCCTCGCCGACCGGTTCGGCCCGCGCAATCCGGTCTGGTACATGCGCCTGCCGGCCATCGTCACCCTGGTCGGGGTCCCCTTCGGCTTCGTATTCCTCCTCGCCGGCTCGAGCCGGGTGTCGATGCTCTTCTTCTTCGTCTTCTACGTACTCTCGAACGTCTACGTTCCGATCATGCATACGCTGAACCAGAACCTGTCCCGGCTGCGCATGCGCGCCACCGCCGCGGCGATCCTGCTCTTCATCATCAACCTCGTCGGTGCGGGTGCAGGCCCCTTTCTGGTCGGATTCCTGAACGACCAGTTCGCGGTGCACTTCGGCACGGAAGCGATCCGCTACTCGATGCTCACGCTCGCGTCGATGGGCATCCTCGGGGCGTTCTTCTTCCATCTTTCCAGCCGCTCACTGGCCGGTGACCTAGCGAAGCTCGAAGCTTGAGAACCCCATTCGGTTGACTTTGCCCGGCGGCGGGGATAAGAACGGGAGCCAGCATGCGCATCGAGGCAACGATCACCGATCCTCCCAATCTCCAGGAGCTGAGTCGCCACGGCCGGCGCCTCGACGAGATCGGTTTCGACACGATCCTCTTCACCGAGGCGGGCCACGATCCGTTCCTGCCCGCCATGACCCTCGCCGAGCACACCGAGCGCACGCAACTCGGTACCGGGATCGCGATCGCCTTTCCGCGCAGCCCTTTCGTCACGGCGCAGATCGCCTGGGACCTCCAGCGCTACACGGGCGGCCGTTTCCTGCTCGGCCTGGGCACCCAGGTCAAGGGGCACAACGAGCGCCGCTACTCGACGCCGTGGCCCTCGCCGCCCGGACCGCGCCTCCGGGAGTACATCCTCTGCCTGCGGGCAATCTTCGAGACCTTTCAGACGGGGGCCCGCCCGGAATTCGTGGGCGAGCACTACCAGTTCACCCTCGACTCGCCCTTCTTCAACCCGGGACCCAACCCGGACGGGGGCCGGGTTCCCCTCTACGTTTCCGCGGTCAATCGCTACAACTGCTGCCTGGCGGGCGAGTTGTGCGATGGGATCCGAATGCACCCGCTCAATACCGCGCGCTACATCGAGGAGGTGATCCGTCCCGCGGTTTCCGAGGGCGCTCGCAAGGCGGGCCGCGAACTCTCGGAGATCGATTTCGCGGTGAACCCGTTCGTCATCACAGGCGAAGACGCAGAGGCGCTCGCACAATCCCGGGAGCTGATCCGGCGCCATATCTCGTTCTACGCCGCCACGCGTGCGTATTCTGGCGTGATGGACCTGCACGGTTGGGGCAAAGAGGCCGCGGCGCTGGTTCGGCTCTCCACCCAGGGCCGATGGGACGACATGCCCGCGCTCGTAACCGACGAGATGCTGGACGAGTTGGCCGTCTCCGGCAGCCTGGAGGAGCTCCCCGCGAAGCTCGAGGAGCGCTTCGCTGGACTCGTCACCAGCATCAACCTGGTCTTTGGCCCCCCGTACGCAGAGTTGCAGGAGCGCCAGCGCGGCATGTTCGAGAGTCTCGAGCCGATCATGCAAGCCCTCAAGCAGATCTAGACATTGAGCGACGGATCCACCCAGGCCATGCGTGTCGGGATCGCGATGATCGAGGGCTACCGCTTTACCCTCGAGCCCGTTTTCCTCGGCTTCGACGGACTCGCGGCGACCGCACGCAAGCTCGAGGGGCTCGGTTTCGACGGCATCATCTCATCGGAGACCGCAGGCCACGATCCCTTCTTCCCGCTGCTGATCGCAGCCGAACACACCGAACGCGTACAACTAACGACGGGAGTTGCCGTTTCCTTTCCCCGCAGCCCGATGTCCGTGGCCCAGATGGCCTGGGATCTCCAGCGTCTCTCCGGCGGTCGCTTCGCCCTGGGGCTCGGAACCCAGGTCAAGGGCCACAACGAGCGGCGCTACGGAACCCCGTGGACGGGGCCTCCGGGTCCCCGCATGCGCGAGTACATCCAATGCCTGCAGGCGATCTTCCGGACCTTCCAGAATCGCGACGAGCCCAGCTACTTCGAGGGCGAGCACTACCGATTCACGCTGCTGCCACCCGTCTTCAGCCCTGAACCCATCGAGCACCCACAGATCCCGATCTACACGGCTGCGGTCAACCCCTACATGTCCCGGCTCGCAGGCGAAATCTGCCAAGGCGTCTTCGCGCACCCGGTGTGCACCGCCCGCTACATGCGAGAGGTGATGCTGCCCAGCGTCGAGGCCGGTGCGAAGCGGGCCGGCCGCGACCCCTCCGAGATCGAGATCATCGGCGCCCCGATCATCGTGACCGGAAGAAATACGGCCGAACTCCGCAAGGAACGCGAGCTACTGAAGCGCCGTGTCGCCTTCTACGCCTCGACCCGCAGCTACGCCCGTGTGTTCGAGGTGCACGGATGGGAGGAACTCGGCAGCCGGCTCCACCACCTCTCGCTGGACAACCGCTGGGACGAAATGGCGAAGCTCATCCCCGACGAAATGGCCGACGAGTTCGCCACCATCGCCCCGATCGACGAGATCGGACCACGGCTCCGGGAGCGCTGGGGAAGCATCCTCACCACGCTCAATTTCCCGACGGACTTTCCCCTGGCGACTTCGGACGACGAGAAGCGCACCCAGGAGATCCTGCAGGCCCTGCAGTAGCCAAACCGACGCGCATCGGGCCGAACGGGTCGAGCCGCCGAAGCGTCTCCCAGGAATCGACTAGCCCGCGCCGCCGAACTTCTGGCGCAGCTCACGCTTCAGGACCTTGCCGCTCGGATTCCGCGGCAGAGTCTCCACGCGCTCGATTCGCTCCGGAATCTTCTGGGTCATCAGCTCCCGGTCCCGAAGGTACTCGACCATCTCCTCGAGGCTCAGCGCATCGGCAGCGTCGCGATCCACCACCACTGCGCAGACCATCTCACCCCGGACTTCATCGGGCACGCCAATCACCGAAACGTCGACGAGTTTCGGGTGCTCGCTGAGCAGGTCTTCGACCTCCTGGGCGCTGATGTTCTCGCCCTTGCGGATGATCACGTCCTTGAGACGGCCTGAGACCGTGACACACCCCTCCTCGTCAACGAATCCGAGATCACCAGTGTGATAGAAGCCCTCTTCATCGAAGGCATCGGCGTTCAGGGCTTCGTCCACATAGCCGAGGAAAAGCTGCGGCGCGCGGATGCGGAGCTCGCCCTCCTCGCCCACGTCGGAAAGAGAGCCGTCGCTCTTTACGACCTTGAGTTCGCTCCCCGGACAATTGAGCCGGCCCTCGGTATTGGCGAGTTCCTCATCGGGGTCATCGAGCCGGCCGAGGCACACGATCGGGCACTCGGTCATCCCGTAGACCGACAGGATTCCGGCTCCGCATTCCTCCTTCAGCGCGTAATGGAGCGGCGGCGGCTTCGGAGCGCCACCCCCCTGGAAGACGCGCACATCGGGAAAGATCGGGGTCGAACCCTGCCGGCGCTGGGCCTCGAGATAGACGCGATGAAAGGCCGTTCCCGCGCCGGCGTGAGTCACGCCGTGCTTGCCGAGGAACGGGATCGTCGTCTCGGGAACGAAGCTCTCGACGATGAGGTGAGTCGCTCCCGTTGCAAGCGCGGCGACCAGGGAGTTCACGCCACCGAGGTGCGTCACGGGAAAGACAAGGCCGATCCGGTCGGAGGGCGAAAGATCCATCGCCACGGCCAGACCGTGAGACGCCGCGAGCAGGCCCGTGTCGGTGTGGCGGGCACCCTTCGGATCGGCCGTGGTGCCCGAGGTGTAGAAGATCCAACGAACCTTGTCGCGCGAGACGGGTGCGGGCGGAAGCTTTGCCGTTCCATCGGGGACCGCATTTTCCCAGGGCTCGTTGGGGGCCACGAGCACCCCCAGACCCTCGATCTTTCCGGCCAGCTCGTTCGCCATGGCCTCGTAGTCGAAGCCCCGGAACCGATCGACCACGACCAGCAGCTGGGCCCCGGTCTGGCGCAGGCAGTGAGCCACCTCGCGCCCGCGATAGATCGGGAGGATGGGATTCTGCACGGCGCCCAGCCGCGAGAGTGCGGCCAGCAGCACGAGGGCGTTGAATCCGGTCGGGAGAATCCAGCTGACGATGCTGTCCTCCCGCACGCCGCGCTCGCAAAGCACGGCCGCCACGCGTTCTGCGGCGTTTCGGTACTCGGCGAAAGTCATCTCACGGCCGGACTCGTCATACCCGAAAAGGCCATCCGGCGTGGCCTCTGCCCGCGCTTGAATCAGGTCCCACAGCGATTCCGTCTGGATCGTGTCGCTCACCGCAATCCCTTCCCTGCGCGAAATTCGGGCCCGCTCCACCCTTGGCGGCAGAGGACAGTATGGCAGGTCGCCGGGTCGCGCCGCCCCCGGCAGGCCGCCGATTCTCCGCCGCCTCAGACTTCGGACGGAACGTCGAACGCCGCCTGGTAGACCTCGAACTTCGCTCGCTCCGCGGACAGATCGAGCCCTGTTTGCTCGAATGAATACTCGTGCACACCCCGCTTGCCCTGAAGGTTCGCCTCCAGGTAGGCGCGCATTCTCTCCTCGGCCTCGTCACTGAATGAAATTCCCCAACTCTCGTAGATACCAGCCACCGTTCCGAGCGGGTCACTCACGAGGTCGCGATACACAACGTCGACGAACTGCTCCGAATGGCCGGCAAGTTGCTCGCGCAGCTGGAGATAGATCTCCAGCATCATCTGCTGAACGAATACGGAACCTCCCACATCGTCCCGGACCGCATTGCTTCGCATGGAGCGAAGAGACGTGAACAGACTGGAAATGGAACTGATCACCCGCAACGGATCCCGGTGGGTCACGACCACCCGCGCATCCGGATATACGGAAAACAAGTGATCGAGCCGGGCGATGTGCGCGGGTGATTTGAGTACCCATCGATCACCGGAATGACGAGACTGCAGCAACTGCAGCACCCGCTTGTGATAGGCGTAAACCGGGTCCAGGTCCCGACCCGCCATCCCCATCGAATAGCTGGGGATGTTGTATTGCCCGACGAAATAGTCCGCGAGAAACTGCAGGGCAAAGATGAAGATGCATTCGTTGGGACGATCTCCCGCGTTCTCGTGCATGGACGGAAAGGCTGGGTCGATGAGGTCGAGCATCGCGATGTCCCGGTGCGCTCGAACGATGCGGGGATCGGTGGCAAAGGTCGCGGGCTCGGGTGGCGGAACGGAAAACATCATCTCCCACAACATGGGCACCCGGTTGCGGGGATCCTGAGCCAGGAGTTCGTGGAGCAGCGTGGTGCCCGTTCTCGCCAGCCCGCACACGAATACCGGTGCCTCGACTTTCTGATCCGCAAGTTCGGGATGCCGCTTCCAGTAATCCTCGATCTGGAGCCGGTTCTGCAGGAACCGCTGCAACTCCGAGCGACAGAGAATGCGCCCGAGGAGCGTGAGGTCTGCCTCGCTTTCCAGGGCACCGATCAGCAGCGAAAGCGGCTCTCGGAACCATGAATCGCCGTAGTCATCCAGACCCGTGTTCTCGGCTGCCGCCGTCAACAACTCTCCCTCATCGAGCGAGACCATCGAACGCCCGGCATCTCCCAGGTTGTCTCCCAGAGCATTGACACACGCCACCCATTCGGGGTGGCGCCCGAAGGCGTCTCGCTCGGTCATCTTCTCCTCTCTGCGGCGCCCTCGTCCGGGGCATCGCCTGGCGGATTCAGGTGCGAAGCGACTCGATGGGAACGACCTCACATTTCGGGTTGGGGGCATCGCGAACGAGTACCCAGCGCAGGATTGCGTACCCCTCGAGACGGCCACCCGTATCGAGCCAGTTGTGCACGTGGCCCGGGCCCGGCTCCTCCGGAGAGATGACGAGTGTCCAGGAGCCGTCGTCGTTGGCGCGGGCCGTGCCATTGCTCAGGTGTGTCTGGGTGTAGCGGTAATCGTAGGATTCGAGCCAGGGATTCGTGATCACGAGCCCCCAGTACGCAAAGTCGCCGAGCGGCGGCAGGATGTCCACCACGAGCGCCTCTCCCGGCTCCAGCCGCCACCGTCCAACCATGTAGGCCATGCCCGTATCCGAGTGGGTGCTGATCGCCTCGTCCCGCTTCTTCACCGCAGCGGCACCAGATCCCCCCTCGATCGCATTGATCCGATTCGCGGAAGCAGCGAAGGCACCGAGGCAACCCCTGACGATCCAGATCAGAAACGTCGAAGCGGCTTCGAGGCTTTCGGCCATCACCTCGGGCGAGAGCGGCGGAGGCTGCCCCGGTCGGACTCGCTCGATATGAAGCTCCGCTGGCTCCGTATCCCGGCGGTCGACGAAGGTCTCGCGCACCGCGAGGTGAGCCACACCTTCTTCCAACTCGATCCAGTTTCCCTTTCCCGCTTTCGGGCCCATGAAGACTTCGAACTCCCCGTTTTCACCGAGTTCGAACTGGTCGAGATCACTCTGCACGAGGGTTCCGGTCACCGCCTGATTCCTGCCCCGGAAGATATCCGTGCCAAAGGTCAACCCGACGTAGGCCGCAGCACCGCGGGTTCCGTAGAGCCGGTAGTTCTGCGACGGGTCGAGCGAAGCGAAGTAGTAGTTCACGTCGGGGTTGTCGCCGATCAGCTTCCGGTACGGATCCTGGGAGCGAAAGAGCACGGGGAACCCGGGATCCCCCTTCTCCACCACATGCTCCAGGGCCAGAGTCGCCATGCGCGTAAGCCAGCGAAACCCCTCGGCCCAGTCGGTCGGGGTGCCCGGCTGAGGCGCCGAGAGCATGAGTTCGAGGGCCTGGCACTGCGCTTCCTGCCAGGTGTCGAATGCTTTTCTCAGCTCGCTCGGCGCAGCGTCTGCCATCTCACGTCTCCCATCGGAGAGATCCATCGAAGCGCTCCGACCTACCCTAGATTGAATCTGTCGGACGAGACAAGCGGGGCGGCTCGCTTCCGGCCCGGCTCGCTGCGGCACCACATCGCCTGCGAGAACGCAGTCTCGCGCCACGGCATGGACCGAGACTAAAGACCCGACTTACCGCGTCTCCCCTGCTGCTGCCCCTGTTGTTGCTGCTGCTGCTGCTGTTGTTGCTGCTGCTGCTGCTGCTGTTTCTGTTGTTGTTGTTGTTGCTGCTGTTGTTGTTGTTGCTGTTGTTGTTGTTGCTGCTGCTGTTGTTGTTGTTGTTGTTGCTGCTGCTGTTGCTGCTGTTGCTGCTCGCGTGCCGGATGGTTTGGCTGACTATCGGTCTCGAACCCAGTGCGATCACCGCGACCCGGCAATTCCGAATAGGTGGGCACATCCAGTCGTTCCGGCTCGTGCCTGAAGCTGTCGAGCTCAGCGCTCGCGATCGCTCGCGTGACCACGGTCGCCTCCAGGACCTCACTGGCGCTTCCGCGGTAGACGCCGCGGTTGGGTGAAACATCCTCATAACTCCGACCCACCGCGACGAGTACATAGTTCTCGTCGGGAACCTGCATGTGGGTCGGATCGAATCCGACCCAGCCAGCGTTCTCTCCGTAGACCTCGATCCAGGCGTGGCTCTGCGCCTGTTCCGCCCCGCTGTGGAGGTATCCGCTCACGTAGCGACAGGGAATTCCCCGCAGGCGCAACAGCGCCAGCCCCAGGTGAGCAAAATCCTGACACACGCCGGAACCCTGCTCCAATACGTCCGCAACCGTGGAACGCCAGGTCGTAACGCCAGGCTGATACGCGATCCGGGCACACACGAGTCCGGCGATCGCCTCGACCTGTTCTCGCAGAGATGCTTCGGGGGGCACCGCGATTTCAGACATCAGCGAGTCCAAGAGCGGTGCGTGTTGGACCGGCCCGCCAAACCGGGTGAAATCCAGCTGCTCCCCGGAGACTTCCTTCGGTGGCGTTTCGCCCAGAGCTTCCAGGCCCAAGCCGGACGGCGTGGTATCGATGAGCGATCGCGCCACGACCTCGATCCGGTTGTGATACTCCCGAATCGCCAGATGGTGAACCCAGTTGTCATTCCAATCCGCGTATCGCTCGACCGACGCGCGGGGCCCGATCGAAAGCTGGAAGGAGTGGAGCCTCTGCCGCGCATCGGTCCGGGGCTCCACGCGGATTTCCATCTGCGCCTCGCGGATGAAATCGTCATAGCGGAAGTGCATCTGGTGCTCGACATCGATCAGCATGGTTCAGACCCGAAAAAGTCCGCGTGCAACTGCATCATGCGCCTTCGCAATGGTCTGGCTCGTGTCGGTACAGAACGACACAGCATTCCCATTGGCAAGGATCTCGTCGGCGTCGTAGCGCAGACTGGCATCAAGGCGTCCCACGATCCGGCGGGCATCCTCCGAGTCCGCGCCGGAGGGCAGGCGCTGCAGATACTGGCCGATGCGCGAGATGCCGCAGCGAACGGAGCGAGGCGCTGTGGGTTCGAAGAGCAGAAAGCGAAGGACCGAATCGGGATCCAGGTGCGCCCCGTGTAGCGCCCGGTAGTTCTCGAGGGAGGCCATCGACCGCAACAGCGCCCGCCAGAGTCCGTAGAAGAGCGGCAGGTCCCGGGCCCCGAGGCTCTCCAGACCAGGCAATCGCGTTCCCAGCACCCAGAGCGTCCGCTGAGTGCGCTCGAATGCCTCTCCGAGCTTCATGAAGTTCCAGCCTTCGTCACGGCTCAGCGTTTGCTCGATCGCCCCCAGGATGGTCCGAATCGCCCGGTGAGTTCGGCCCACCTCGTCGAGGGCCCGCACGGGATCCCCAAGCACTTCGTCGTTCAGGCCATCGAGCTCCCGGTGGCTCTCGTTCAGATCGAGAAAGACCTCGAGCGTCAGGGCCTCGCGGACGGTACGCCCGTTTTCCCGGGCCTGTGCCAGCGACCTCCTCACCGAAACCGGGTTGCTCTCGTCCAACAGAAGCCACCGCACGTAGGGCAACGCAAGCCCGGTTTCCTGGGAGAATCGCAGCGGCGGCCCCCCGTCCGCACCAACTGCCGCCAGCAACTCATCCCACTGGGACTGCGCCAGTGCATCGTCGAGGCCTTCGATCTCCACGGCGACTTCGGTGGTCACCATCAACAGGCGCGTCACGTTCTCCGCGCGCTCCAGGTACCGCCCGATCCAGTAGAGAGATTCCGCGACACGGGAAAGCATCCTCAGTCGCCCCCCCCGGCAAGCACCCACGTGTCCTTGCTGCCGCCGCCCTGCGACGAGTTCACCACGTAGGACCCCTCTTTCAGGGCCACACGGGTAAGTCCACCCGGCAGGACTTCGACTCCATCGCCACACAGCGCAAAGGGTCTCAAGTCGATGCGGCGCGGTGCGAACTTTCGATCGATCCACGTCCCGTGGAAGGAGAGCTCAACCAATGACTGGGCGACAAAGCCACCCGGATTCCGCTGCATCCCTTCGCGATACTCGGAAATCTCTTCCCTGGTGGAGAACGGGCCCATCAGCATCCCGTAACCCCCTGCGTCGCCCGTGGTCTTCACCACCAGCGAATCGAGATGCTCGAGCATGTAGGCGAAATCATCCGGACGGGCACCGACGTAGGTCGGAACCTGGGCGAGCAAAGGATCCTCACCCAGATAGAAGCGGATCAGGTCCGGAAAATAGGCATAGATCGCCTTGTCGTCCGCTACCCCGGCACCGGGGGCGTTGCAGAGTGAAACGTTTCCCGCTCGGTAGGCATTGATGAGTCCGGGGACTCCCAGAGTGCTTTCCCTGTTGAATACCAGCGGATCGAGAAAGTCATCGTCGATCCTGCGATAGATGCAGTCGACCCTTTGGAGACCCGAAGTCGTGCGCATGAAAACATGGCTGCCGTCCACGACGAGATCCGAACCTTCCACCAGCGGAATCCCCATCTCTCGCGCGAGAAAGGAGTGCTCGAAATAGGCGGAGTTGTACACCCCTGGTGTGAGCAGAACGGGGTGAGAGGCATCGCTTCGGCGCGCGACGAACCGGAGCACGTCCAAGAGCTCACTGGGGTAGTTTTCGACCGGCTGCACCGGATACGCGCTGAACAACTCGGGGAAGGATCGCTGCAATAGATTCCGATTTTCGATCATGTAGGAGACACCGCTCGGACAACGGCAGTTGTCCTCGAGCACGCGATACTCCCCCGATTCGTCGCGAATGAGATCCGTACCGACAATGTGGGTGAAGACGTCGCGCGGAGGAAGAATCCCCAGGAGCTCCCGTTTGTACTCCTTCCTGGAGAGCAGCAGGTCCCAGGGCAGGATTCCTTCCTTGAGGCAGGCGCGCTCGGTATAGATGTCCTTGAGGAAGAGATTCAGCGCCGTGACCCGCTGCACGAGGCCCGACTCGATCCGGCGCCATTCGTGCGCCGGAATGACCCGAGGAACGAAATCGAAGGGGAAGACGCGCTCGGTCCCCTCGCGGTCCCCGTAGACGGAGAAGGTGATGCCCTGGTTCAGCAACGAAAGCTGTTGCAGGCGCTCCCGTCGGTTGAGATCCGCCTCGTCGATCTCTCCCAGGAGTTCCAGAAGCCGCGTGTAGTGTTCGCGCGGCTCACCCCCGGCGGCGTGGATCTCGTCGTAACCCTTCTCTTCTCGCAACCACTCCACCGCGACGTCCCCGGAATGTGCCCGAATCCTGTTCGGATGAGCCGTTTCGTTCGGTGGCGCATTCTACAGCGACTGCGCGGAAGCGTCCCGGGGGCAGATCGGTTGACGGCCTCCCCGGAAGGCACCATTCCCGTCCCCCCAACTCGCCGGAACCCCGGATACCACCTACTGCGTCGCCATTTCCAGCTACGACACAGGCAATGCTCACGCAGGTCAGGCGGGATATCGCCGCATCCAGCGCGACGGGCTGAGGCTTCAGGCCCAATCGAAGCGAACGTCGACCTCGACAGCGGGGTGCAGACTCTCGTGAACCGGGCAGGTGTGGGCCGCGCGTTCCAGAGGCCCGCGCGCCTCTTCCGGAAGACCGACGGGCATGGAGAACTGAACGGCGAGTCGGCCGATACGCCGCACGGGATCCGCCACCATGTGCTTCTCGACGCGGGCCTGCGCGCCGTCGAGCAACCAGCCCTTGCGGCGCGCCAGAATTCCCA
>Ga0208129_1000055_pt1 | contig 43731 bp, 35 predicted proteins | sample ETNtaG_13_FD_185759 | JGI IMG/M metagenome (GOLD analysis project Ga0208129, IMG submission 185759) | Marine microbial and viral communities from oxygen minimum zone, Eastern Pacific Ocean - ETNP201306PF47B (SPAdes) (version 2) | ecosystem: Environmental > Aquatic > Marine > Oceanic ...
AGCATAGATTCATCAATCAAAGCCGACCCCCACACAAGCACACCATCAACAGGAATTTTATCCCCTTCATTTATAATAAGGATATCATTTACTTTAACCTGATCAAAAGGCGTTTCTAGAATTTCTCCATTAACTTCTCTTTTAGCAATGCCTATTTGAATTGCTGATAATTCGGCAATTGCAGTGGTAGTTTGCTTTACCGATCTATGCTCCAAAACATTTCCTAAAAGAACTAAAGTGATGATGGTTGCAGTGGTTTCAAAAAATAAAAAATTATGAGCATTAGGATTCCCGTTAATAGAAAGTATCAATCCGTAAATACTGTAAAAAAAAGCAGCTGAACTTCCCATCATTATAAGTACATCCATATTGGGCAATCTAGATTTTAAACTGCTCAAAGCACTTTTTCCAAAATACGTTAATCCAACAATAAATACAGGTAAGCATAGCGCAAATTGGACTAAAGCATTTTGTAGAAAAAAGTCTTTTGGTAAAAACATATGAGAAAAAAGAGGAAGTGTAAAAAATAAAGTAAAAATGAATTTCTTTTCTAATGAGGAAAGCTTTTCTTCTTTTTTATTAATACTTATACTTTGTGCTTTATACCCAATCTCATTTATTAATTGAATTACCTTGTTTGAAGTATTTTTTGAATCCTTAGCAAAAGAAGCTTCAGAAGTTATAAAATTAATAGCAACCTCTTGCACTCCATTTTTTTCCAAATGTTTTCTAATTCCAAGTGCACAATTGGCACAAGTCATTCCATCCACTTTTAGGACTTCTGTATGTTTATTATCTCTCATATTTCGAAACAAATATACTGCATTTTTACTTTATAAATAAGCGTAGTATATCTATCAAATATTTATATTTGCACTCGCTAAAAATGGTGGTTGTAGCTCAGTTGGTTAGAGCACCGGATTGTGGTTCCGGGGGTCGTGGGTTCGAATCCCATCATCCACCCGAAAGAAAGGAGTTAAAGCTCCTTTTTTTATTTTGGTTCAGAATTTAAAAGTGAGGACAGACTTCTTTTTAAACGGATGGTAGGGAAAAAGCCAGGGAGAGGCTTTACCTTTTTATGCTCTCCATCAATAATAACAATATAAGGATAGTAGTATTGACCTTTAACAGCATCTGCTAATTCATGAAACAAATCGTGCCTAAAGGTAGAGCCATGCTCAACAGGCTGCTGATTAAAATACTTTTTACTATTATATACAATGGTGTCTTTTGTTCTTGCATTTAACATTACAGGAAAAAAATTCTCATTAATTAATTTGATAATTTCAGGATTCTTGAACGTTTCTTCTTTCATCCTCTTACAATCTGGACAGCCATTACGAAAGAAGAAAACAAGCATGTCACTATCGTATTTTGCAGCTAACTCTTCTGCTTTATTAAGCTTTAACCATTGAATATTAGTTTTAGCCTCACCTTGTGAGAAAGCAGCAATACTAAATAATAAAAGAAAACTGAGAAGAACTAGTTTTCTCATTTCTTTGGCTTAATATATTTATCAGCTCCTGCAATCCATGCTTTTGGACCACCAGCTACATATCCTTGTTTTCCTAACTTCTGAAAATTGATTTTTCTACTTTCTTGAATTTCAGGAGTTACAAACCAAATAGTAGGATATCCTCTTACTCCAAACATCTGCCCTAATTCTCTATTTTGCTTTTGTAATTCAGCTGAAAGTTTCGTTCTTCTTGGAAAATCTAACTCTACTAATACTACATTTTTATTTGCCCAAGTAGCAAACTCTGGCTTAAAGAAAACTTCTTTTTGTAAACGTTTACACCATCCACACCAATCGCTTCCAGTGAAAAAGAAAAGCAATGGTTTCCCATTTTCAATCGATACGTCAATCGCTTTCTTAACATCTGTATGCCATTCTAATGGTTTTTGTTGTGCAAATCCATTAAGAGAAAATGCTAATAATACTACTGTTAATAAATGTTTCATTTTTTTGTGTGTTAGTGAATATCGTGCATTAATTTTTTAATTATTGGAGAAATAAGAAGTGTAACAAGAGCAATTCCTATAGTAACAAATCCTATTTTCCCAAATAAGTCATTATATATCATTGCCTCTGCAACACCATTTGCAGTAGGGTCAACACCACTAAACAACATGGTATTTAATTTGCCCAATAACCCTTCTGAACTTGTTGTTTGACCACCTATAGTTAATTTTGCCAGAGCCCCTGCTATGTAATGTGCTACGGTAGATGATAAAAACCAAAGACCCATAAAAAATGCTATAGATTTTTTAGGGCTTAATTGAGTAACTTTTGACAAACCAATAGGAGATAAACATAGTTCCCCTGTAGTAATTAATAGCCAACCAATCCAAAGTGTAGAAAATGGCAATTTCCCGGCATCACTAATAAAATTAATACTGTATGCGAATACCAAGAATCCTAATCCTAAGAAAGCAATACCCATAGCAAATTTCTTTGCTGTATTAGGGTTTTTTCCCCATAAATCAAGTTTTTCCCATAATAAAGCAAAAGGAAAGGCAAGGAAGATGATATATCCAGGATTTATAGCATTTGTTTGAGAAGCAACCATAAATTTCAAATCAATACACTTGTCTGCCCATACTACTAAGGAACTTCCAGCCTGTTCAAAACAAGCCCAAAATACAGCACAAAGTACTGCTAAAATTAAAATCGACCCAATTTTATTAGCGGCAGCAGGCTGACCATCTCTATAATTTTCATACATAAGATAACCAGCATAACCCACAGAAATTACTAAGAGTATATTTATTATTGTCCCCAAAAATTCAGCCCCGCTAGCTTCTAAAACAATTAAATATGCAAAAATGGGTACAATTAAACATCCAAAAACCCATACTAACTTTTCAATATTAAAATTAAAAAATTTCTTTTCTTGGTATTCAATAGGTTGTAGCCCCTTATCTCCAAAAACACCTTTTTTAATTCCATCCCAGAATACAACGACACCAGCTAACATTCCTACTCCAGCAAGCCCAAATCCATAATGCCAGCCCCACATTTCTCCAATATATCCACATAGTAGTGGTGCTACTGCAGCACCTAAATTTATTCCCATGTAAAATATTGTGAAACCAGAATCTCTTTTTATATCTCCTTCTTCATATAAAGACCCTACTAATGAAGAAATGTTTGGCTTAAAAAAGCCATTACCTGCAATTAATAATCCAAGAGCTCCATAAAAGAAGAAATCAATTGGAAATGCCATAAAGAAATGTCCTGCAGCCATCAAGATTCCACCAAGCATAATGGCTTTTCTATATCCTATAAAACGATCAGCAAGGAATCCGCCAAGTAAAGGTGTAGCATACACCAATGCTCCATATGCAGCATAAATACCATATGCAATTTCTTCATTGTTCTCCACGCTCGCCATATAATCTTTAATGATATATAAAACGAGTAATGCCCTCATTCCATAAAAACTAAATCTTTCCCACATTTCTGCGAAAAACAGATAAAAAAGAGCCTTAGGATGACCATCTTTTTCTATAAACCATTTTGCCCCGAATACAGCTATAATTGTAAAGAGGATGTATCCAATAATTTGTCCCATATTTATTTAGGTTTTTATTAAGTGCCGAAAATAATAAATTTTCTGTTATAAATTCTTTAAAATAAAATCTGTCATTTTTTTATACAAATGATAACGTGTGTTTCCACCGTAAATACCATGATTCTTGTCAGGATAAATAAATAAATCGAACTGTTTATTTGCTTTTACTAAGGCTGAAATCATTTCCATAGTATTTTGCACGTGTACATTATCATCAGCTGATCCATGCACCAATAAATAATGGCCTTTTAGTTTATCTACATGATTAATTGGAGAATTCTCATCATATCCACTTGCATTTTCTTGAGGTGTTTGCATGAATCGTTCAGTATAAATATTATCATAATATCTCCAATTGGTAACTGGGGCAACTGCAATAGCTAAAGAGAAAACATCAGCTCCCTTAGTGATAGCTAATGACGACATATAGCCTCCATAACTCCATCCTTGGATTCCAATTCTATCAGTATCAATATAGGGTAAGTTTCCAAAATATTTTGCGGCATTTATCTGGTCTATTGTTTCGAATTTACCTAGTTCTTTATACGTCATCTTTTTGAATTCTGCACCTTTTCCACCAGTTCCTCTATTATCCACACAAGCAACAATATATCCTTTTTGTGCTAGCATCTGATACCAATAATAATTTGTCCAACCGAAAGAGTTTTTTACTTGTTGTGAGCCGGGGCCTCCATATAAAAACATGTATAGTGGATATTCTTTTTCCTTTTCAAAGTTTGGTGGTTTTATCATCCAAGCATTTAATTCTGAATCTTCTGTTTTTATGGTGAAAAACTCCTTTTTAGAAAGATTAAAATCTTCCATTTTAGTATTGAAATCTGCATTGTCTTCTAACACTTTTAACTGAGTCCCATCCGCTTTGTGTAAAGTAAATTTAGGTGAAATATTAGCTGTTGAAATAGAATTCATATAATATTTTAGTCCTTTACTGAATGATGCAGAGTTTACACCAATTTCAGTGCTGAGTTTTCTTTTCTCACCACTTTCCAAATTCTGCACATATAAAGAACGGTTGATTGAACCGTCCTCTGTAGATGTATAATATAACTCCATTTTATCCGAGTCTACCCCATGAAAATCTGTTACCTCCCAATTACCTTTCGTAAGCTGAATTTCTGACCCTTCAAAATCTCTTAAATAAATATGATTAAAACCATCCTTTTCAGATGTCCAGATAAAATTTCTTTCTGGCAAAAAAGTAAGGTTATCATGAATATCAATGTAGTATTTGTCTTTTTCAGTAAACAGTACTTTATTTGAGCCATCAGATGCATTTGCTAAAATAAAGTCTAATTCATTTTGGTGGCGATTCATTCCAAGAATAACCATCTTATTAGGATTATTTGTCCATTTAATTCTAGGAAGATATTCGTAATCTTTTTCAGTATATACAAAAGTATTTTTTGCTTCTTTAAGATTATAAAAATAGACTTTCACCACAGAATTAGTTTCACCAGCTTTTGGATATTTAAACACATCCTGAGTAGGATAAAGCTCGCCTTTAAAAAGATCCATTGAGAATTCTTTTACATGAGATTCATCAAATTTATAATAAGCAATATTTTCTCCATCAGGAGCCCACTCAAAAGAACGAACAAGTGAAAACTCTTCTTCATAAACCCAGTCGGAAGCACCATTAATAATATGGTTCTTTCTGCCATCATTAGTTACTTGAGTGATTTTTTCAGTCCTAATATCTTTGATATATAAATTGTTCTCAAATACATAGGCAATCTTATCCCCAATAGGAGAAAAAGTAGCATACATAATTTTATCATCATTGAATTTTTTGAGCTTATCGGTAAACACATTGTAGACGTAATAAATTGACTTACTTGAATGCCTATAAATCTTCTCGGTTTCTGTTTTAAGCAAAATTTGTTTCTCATCATTACTAAAAGAATAACCCTTAATTTTTTGGATTTTAAAATTCGCACTATTAAATAAGGCACGTACTTTTTTACCATTGTTAAATTGGTATTTTATGATTTCTTGACCCTCATCAGTTTGCTCCAAAGTTGAATAATGCTCTCCATCATTCATGGATTTAAATCCTCCAATATAGGCGGGGTAGAAAACGTGATTCTTCCATAAATCTTCCAATGTAATATCACGCTTTTGTGCATAAGTTGGAGTAATAAGCAAAAAGCAAAGCGTAAGTGTTAGTAATTTTTTCATCTTTATTTGTAAGCAGTAAATAAGTAGTGGCGAATTTAATTAAATTTGTGCAGATGGAATACAAGCAATTAAATATTGATGATATTTCTTTTTTAAAAAAAGTAATAGGTGTCAATTTTGTATTTACTGATGAAGAAAAATTAGCAGAATACAGTCATGATGAAACGGAGGATTTATTCTATCCTCCTGAAGTTGTTTTAAAACCAAAAACATCTGATGAAATTGCTGATGTTTTAAAGTATTGCAATGCTGAGAATATTCCTGTAACTCCTTGTGGAGGAAGGACTGGGTTGAGTGGCGGATCTTTACCAATTTATGGTGGAGTAGCCTTGAGTACGGAACGCTTAAACGCGATTATAGAAATTGACGAGCGTAATTTACAAGCAACTGTAGAGCCAGGAGTTATCAATCAATTTTTCAGGAATGCAGTATCCAAAAAAGGATTGTTTTATCCACCTGATCCATCTAGTAAAGGAAGCTGCTTGTTAGGCGGGAATTTAGCCGAAAATGCGGGCGGCCCAAGAGCCGTAAAATATGGCGTAACCAAAGATTATGTACTGAATTTGGAGGTAGTATTGCCCACAGGAGAAATAATCTGGACTGGTGCTAATGTGCTAAAAAATACAACAGGCTATAATTTAACTTCCCTTATGATTGGCAGTGAAGGCACCCTTGGAATCATTACTAAAATTGTGTTCAAGTTAATTCCTTTACCAACAAAAGATGTTACAATGCTTGTGCCTTTCACTTCTACTGAGAAAGCTTGTGAATCGGTTTCTGCAGTTTTTCGTGCTGGTATTACGCCCTCAGCATTGGAGTTTATTGAGAGAGATGCTACCATTTGGACCTTAAAATATACCGATATTGATCTTCAAATTGAAGATGAGATACAAGCTCATCTTTTAGTAGAAGTAGATGGAAATGATATGGAAGTGTTAAATAAAGATTGTGAACGAATTGCTAAAGTTATGGAGTTATTTGAGTGTGGTGAAATTCTTTTGGCTGATAGTGAAAGTCAAAAAAATCAAATTTGGAAATTGCGTAGGGCAATTGCAGAATCGGTAAAGTCCAATTCAATTTATAAAGAAGAAGATACAGTAGTGCCAAGAGCAGAATTGGCTAAATTATTAAAAGGAGTAAAAGAGATTGGAAAAAAATATGGATTCAAATCGGTTTGCTATGGACATGCAGGGGATGGTAATTTGCACATCAACATCATAAAAGGGGATATGAGTGATGAGGATTGGAACAACAAACTTGACTTTGGAATTCGTGAAATTTTTCAGTTGACCAAAAGTCTTGGAGGCACCCTTAGTGGAGAACATGGTGTTGGTTTGGTGCAAAAGAATTTTATGGATATTGTATTTTCAGAAAAAGAATTGAAATTACAAAAAGGAATTAAAAAACTGTTTGACCCTAATCAGATATTAAATCCTGGAAAAATATTTACCTAACAAATATTACTTAATAATAATAAAGTTGTTTTATTTGCAAAAAATTAGAATGGAAATACAATTAATCTCTAAAAAAATATTTTTCTTTTTACTAAGGAACAAATTTCAATCGCACTAAGAATCATCTTTATCTTTAGTGCTTTGGGTTTAGTAATTTTTTCTTAGATTAGTAATAAAAATAGTAGAATATCAGCAATTACGGTTTCATAATTGACAATAGGAAATGTATCGGATGTCATGCCTGTACGGTTGTTTGCAAAAGTGAGCACGAAGTTCCTGTTGGAGTAAATCGCACCTGGGTAAAATACATTGAGCACGGTAAATTTCCATATTCTCAACGTTCTTTTTCGGTGATGCGTTGCAATCATTGTGCTAATGCACCATGCGTTGAAGTTTGTCCAGTTACTGCATTGTACACCAGGGATGATGGGATAGTGGATTTTGATAAGGACCGATGTATTGGCTGCAAGGCCTGTACACAGGCTTGCCCCTATGATGCTCTATACATTGACCCATTAAGCAATACCGCTTCCAAATGTAATTATTGCACCCATCGAGTTGATAATGGGCTGGAACCGGCTTGTGTTGTGGTATGTCCTGAGCATGCAATCATATCTGGTGATATGGATGATGATACCACGGAGATCAGCCAGCTTTTGGCGGAAAACACAGTGGTAGCAAGAAAAACGGAAAAAGGTACAGCTCCCAAGCTTTTTTATATTGAAGCCGATGAGATATCCCTTGAGCCAGTTGCAACCAACAGGGAATCTGGTTATATGTGGAGCTCGCAAGAAAGGGGAGTAGGACATAATGTAGCAAAAGATCCGAGCCCTTCAGAAAAGTTTGACAACAGTGCTGCCCGAACTTACGATGCACCAGATAAAGGGGTTCTTTGGGGATGGGAGGTAGCTGCCTATTTGGTAACCAAAGGGATTGCCGGTGGTGCAGTCCTGATCTCCATTGTGCTTTATTGGCTGGGGAAAGGCAGACAAGACATGGTGTTAGTCAGCCTATTTGTTGGTCTCGTGTTTCTGACCATTACAGGTGCCCTGTTGGTTAAGGACCTGGACAGACCAGATCGGTTTCTAAGCGTATTGCTACGACCACAATGGAGATCCTGGATTGTTAGGGGAGCTTATATTATCACAGTATTTGGTGGCTTAATGTCTGCCTGGATGTTGGGTTATTACATGGATTGGATGGGTAGCTTGACAGTATTAAACTACCTTATTTTTCCTTTTGCATTCCTAACAGTGGTTTACACCGCTTTCTTATTTGCTCAGGCTAAGGGCAGAGATTACTGGCAGAACAAAATGTTGCCATTTCACATGTTCCTTCATTCTATTATGGTAGGCGGTTCGGCAATGCTTGTGCTATCGTACATCATGGCGCTGGAGGGTGTTTATTGGGTTAGGTTTGTCTTGCTATGCAGCACCTTTGCGCATTTGCTATATTCGGTTTATGAGGCATTGCACAAAGAATCCAATAGAGATGCCAGGCTGGCTTCAAAAATGATTCATCAAGGAATTTTTAAAAACCAATTTTGGCTGGGTGTGGTATTGCTGGGCAACATCCTTCCCATAGCATTGTTGTTCGTCAATGTGTCTTACATGGATTTAGGTGCTGCAGTATTGGTGATTATAGGAACCTGGATTGCTAACCATGTACTGGTAAAAGCACCCCAATTAATACCGCTGAGCTGATGGGAGACAAACGCACTTTTATAGAAAAAACAGCCGAGTCCCTGGGGCTCATCAAGAAGTTGGACCGGTTCAAAGGCAAGGATCTTTCCGGTTTGGAAGAGGCCCTTCCCAAGTTGGATGAGCCAGGCCCTCTTTCTAATTATCCACCTCCAGAAAAATGGGACCACTGGGAGGAATATGAAGCAAAGGCATGGCCAAAAAAAGAAAAGAAATCGTATTCCATTATACCCACCACCTGCTTTAATTGTGAGGCTGCCTGTGGATTGCTGGCTTACGTGGATAAGGAAACCCAGGAAATAAGAAGGTTTGAAGGCAACCCCTATCACCCGGGTAGTAGAGGCAGAAATTGTGCCAAGGGCCCGGCCACCATTAACCAGATCAAAGATACGGACCGAATATTGTATCCCATGAAAAGGGTAGGAGACAGGAAGGAAGGAAAGTGGGAGCGGGTTACGTGGGATGATGCCCTGAATGATATTGCAGGCAGGATAAGAAAAGCAATTGTAGAGGAGAGAAACAATGAGGTGGTCTACCATGTGGGTAGACCGGGACATGAAGGATATATGGATAGGGTGCTGAAGTCGTGGGGTGTAGATGGTCACAACAGCCATACGAACATATGCTCGGCAGGAGCCCGATTTGGTTATTCCATATGGCAGGGTTATGACCGCCCTTCACCAGACCATGCGAACGCCAAATTTATTTTGCTTTTGAGTGCCCACCTGGAAACAGGGCATTATTTCAATCCCCATGCGCAGCGTATCATTGAAGGAATGATGAAAGGGGCCAAGCTTTGTGTAATCGATCCCCGGTTATCCAATACCGCTAGCATGGCAAACTACTGGCTGGCCACCTATCCGGGAACGGAAGCAGCCCTATTTTTGGCCATGGCAAAGATCATCTTGGATGAAGGCCTGTACAACCAAGGCTTTATGGAGCAATGGGTGAATTGGAAAGAATTCATGGCTTACCGTTTTCCTGAAAAGGAGGAGCATGGCTTTGCAGAATTCATTGAAGCCCTTAAAAAGGAATACAGTTCCTATACACCTGAATATGCCGCTGATGAATGTGGGGTGGATGCAGCAGCAATTGTAGATGTTGCAAGAGAAATTGGTAAGGCCGGCACCCAGTTTGCCTGCCACAACTGGCGGAGTGCTTCTGCAGGTAATCTGGGTGGGTGGCAGGCCACACGGGCATTGCATTTCTTAAGTGTTTTGGTTGGGGCAGTGGGTACGGAGGGGGGTACTATGCCCAGTGCCTGGAACAAGTTCAAGCCTACATTTTTTAACAATCCTCCAGCTCATAAGTTTTGGAACGAGCTGCATTTTCCTGATGAATATCCCATGGCTCACTATGAGATGAGCTTTATTTTACCCCATATGGTAAAAGAGGGAAGAGGCAAGCTGGACGTATATTTTACCCGTGTGTTTAATCCCGTATGGACCTATCCGGATGGGTTTTCCTGGATGGAGATGCTACAGGATGAGAGCAAGGTAGGTATGCATATTGCACTCACGCCAACTTGGAATGAAACGGCCTTTAATGCAGATTATGTGCTTCCCATGGGGCATTCTGCCGAACGGCATGACCTCAACAGTTACGAGACCCATTCAGGAATGTGGATCGCATTCCGACAACCCGTACTGCGGGAGTTCAAAAGAAAAAATGGGGAAGAAGTAACCCACACCTATGAAGCCAATGTCGGAGAGGTATGGGAGGAGGATGAATTCTGGATAGAGCTGTCCTGGCGCATTGACCCGGATGGTTCTTTAGGTATCAGGAAACATTTTGAATCGCCCAGCTCCGAGGGTAAAAAGGTGACCATTGATGAGTATTACCATCACATATTTAAAAATGTTCCGGGTCTTCCGGAAAAGGCGGAAAAGGAGGGGCTTACAGAGCTCGATTACATGAAAAAATACGGAGCCTTTGAGATCACAGATAAGGTATATGACAGGCACATGACAGAGCTGGAGGCAGGAGAAACACAACCTGATGAGGATGGGTTGGTTAGGAAAAATGGTGATGTGATAGGGCCCATGGTTGATGGTAAGGTCCGGGAAGGGTTTCCTACCCCTTCTAAAAAGCAAGAAATATTTTCTCAAACCATGATCGACTGGAAATGGCCTGAATATGCGATACCTGGCTATATTAAATCCCATGTGCATTGGAAAGACATGGATAATGGAAAGGGAGAATTCCCACTTGTGCCTACCTTTCGTTTGCCAGCATTGATCCATACCCGTTCGGGCAATGCCAAATGGCTGGCAGAGATATCCAACAGAAATCCCATATGGATGCATACCTCCGATGCTACAAAGCTCGGAGTAAAGAATGGAGACCTGCTGAAAGTAAATACAGATATTGGTTATTTTGTAGACAAGGTATGGGTGACGGAATCCATTAGGCCTGGGGTTGTGGCCTGTTCTCATCACATTGGCAGGTGGAGAAGGAAGCAGGATCCCCTGGCCAACCGATGGGCTATGAACACGGTTAAAATTGAAGAGGTAGAAAAGGGAAAATACCTGATGAATACTGTTACACAGATAGAGCGATATGACAGTGATGACAGCGATAGTCAGCATATATTTTGGAAAGATGGCGGGGTGCATCAGAACATTACCTTTCCGGTACATCCAGACCCCATAAGCGGTATGCATTGCTGGCACCAAAAGGTGAGGATAGAAAAGGCCGGTGCTGATGATAAATACGGTGATATATTTGTAGATACCAACCGGTCTTTTGCTGTCTATAAAGAATGGCAGGAGATGACTCGCCCTGCTCCTGGACCGGAAGGGTTAAGACGGCCACTTTGGATGGGACGGCCACTCAAACCGGTTAAAGAAGCATTTTACAAAAAATAACCTTATAGGTTCATATATTCCCGGATCAAAATAAAGATGGCGATCATCAGGATAAAATAGCCAAAAGCATTACGTAGTCTATAGCCCGATACTTTTTGAGACAGAAAGTTCCCAATGGCAATGCCTATCAGGGCCAGGCCAGTAAAGACACCTATAAGTTGGTAATCAATATCGGGGTTGTTGCCTATTTCCCCAAGGAATCCAATGCCTGACTTAAAGGCAGCAATAAGGAGAGCTGACCCTACTGCGGTCTTAATAGGTATCTGGCACAAGATGACCAGTGCAGGTATGATCATGAACCCACCTCCCGTTCCTACAAAACCGGTCAGGACACCAATGATGACTCCTTCTATAAGGATCATTCGGGAATATTGAAAACTGGATATCTTGACTGGTGGTTCATTTGGTTGGCAGTTATTTTTTAACGATACCATGAAAATGGCAGATATCATGATCAGCACACCCAATAACAGCATTAAAAAGGAATCTTTGGTAATGAGTAAGTTTCCCTGCTCATATATTTCAATGGGAATCATCGGCACCAGGAACCGTCTAGTTAGGTAAACGGCAATAATGGAGGGTATGCCAAACAAAACCACGATGCGGTAGTTGATCAGTTTCCTGTATATATAACCAAAGGTGCTGATGAAGGAGGTTATTCCAATTATGAGGAGAGAATATCCCGTTGCGGCTACCGGTGCAACACCAAAAAGATAAACCAAAATGGGTACAGTAAGGATGGAGCCGCCTGCCCCAACCAATGCCACCAGCACCCCTACTACAATTGCCCCAAGGTACCCAATGATCTCAATGGTTTCCATCCAATTTCAGATAAGTTATTGAGCTACAAAGGTAGGATTTATAATTCAATTTGTTTTTATAAAAGCTTGTTTTAAAAGTAAAGAATAAAAAACTTTCTTTTCCATATTTCATTATCTTTTTTATAGCTACTATTTTCTTAAACTCAAGGTTCTATGAATATATTAGTTTTAGTGTGATAAAAGCAGTTAGAAAAAAGCTTTCAAATTAGCTTATTCTTAATAGTAATTAACCTTTCAATTATAGAATTTAAAGACTATTAGAATAAAATCATTTTTGTATAGTCTATTGCTTTGGATAACGATTTTAATTATTCTGCTTTAGCGATTTTCTACTTTATTTAACGATTTATTGATAGTTCTCTTGGAGCACAGGAACAATGCAAATTCCTGTCTCCAAAAACATCATCCACTCTACGCACAACGGGCCAAAATTTATTCTCTTTAACATAAGGTAAAGGAAAAACTGCTTTTTCTTTTGAATACTTACATTGCCAATCTTCTGTCAAACAAAAAATAGTATGAGGAGCATTTTTGAGTACACTTTCCTCAGGTATAACTTCCCTATTTACCACTTCATCAATTTCATTTTTTATCTCAAGCATGGCATCACAAAAACGATCAATTTCTACTAAACTCTCACTTTCAGTTGGTTCAATCATTAATGTTCCCGCAACAGGGAAAGAAACAGTTGGCGCATGATAACCATAATCCATCAAGCGTTTGGCTACATCAACAACCTCTATCCCATCTTTTTTAAATTCTCTGAAATCAATAATCATTTCATGAGCAACATTTCCGCATTTACCTTTATACAATATACTATATTGTTTTTCTAAGCGGCTTTTAATGTAGTTTGCATTTAAAATAGCAATCTGAGTTGATTTTGTTAAACCATCTGCACCTAACATTTTTATGTAAGCATAAGAAATTGCAAGTATCAATGCACTACCCCAAGGGGCTGCCGAAATAGCTGGTATTGCTTTATTTCCTCCAGTAATAATAATTGGATTAGTTGGTAAAAATGCTTTTAAATGTTCCATAACTCCAATTGGGCCAACTCCAGGTCCGCCACCTCCATGTGGAATAGCAAATGTTTTATGTAAATTTAAATGACAAACATCTACTCCTATTTTAGCAGGATTAGTAAACCCGACTTGTGCATTCATATTAGCACCATCCATATATACTTGCCCTCCTTTTTCGTGAATAATACTGGTTGCTTCCATGATGCCTTCTTCAAAAACTCCATGGGTTGAAGGGTAAGTAACCATCAAAGCTGCCAAATTATCTTTATGCTCAATTGCCTTTTCCTTTAATGCCTCCATGTCCATATTTCCGTTTTCATCACAAGGAGTAACTACTACTTTCATCCCAGACATTACAGCTGATGCAGGATTAGTACCGTGTGCTGAGGATGGAATTAAGCAGATGTTTCTGTGTTCTTCTCCCCTATTTTTATGATATGCACGAATAACCATCAGTCCAGCATATTCGCCTTGCGCGCCAGAATTAGGTTGCAAACTCATAGCATCAAAACCTGTGATTTCACAAAGCATTTCTTCCAATTCATGAAACATAATATGATAACCCCTTGCTTGATGAGCGGGGGCAAAAGGATGTAAATTACCAAATTCTTCCCAAGAAAGTGAAAAAAGCTGAGTGGCTGCATTAAGCTTCATGGTACAAGAACCTAGCGGAATCATGGAATGAGTTAATGACAAATCCTTATTCTCCAAACTTTTAATATATCGCATCATTTCTGTTTCAGAATGATAGCGGTTGAAAACTTCATGCTCTAAAAAGGGAGAAGTTCTGTACAGATTTTCTGGAATCCTTGCTTCCGCTTTATTGTAATCTCCATTTAAAATTTCTTTTATTAAATTTTCAGAATCAGAAATATTACTACTTTTTGCAAATACTTTTAAAATATCATTGATATTGGATAAATCATCCTTTTCATCAATACTGATAGAAAGATTTTTATCATCAATAAAATTAAAATTCATCTTAGCATCCTCAGCATAAGCTCGTATATTGTCCATATTCATATTGCCGATATTTATTTGAATGGTGTCAAAATAAATATCATTTAGTTGCTTACACCCCATTTGTGTAAGTCCTTCTGCCAAAGTAGCTGTAAGGGAATGAATAGTTTTACTAATATTTTTCAGCCCCTCTTTGCCATGAAAAACTCCATACATACCAGCCATAACAGCTAATAAAACTTGAGCTGTACAAATATTTGAGGTTGCTTTTTCTCTTTTAATGTGTTGCTCTCTGGTTTGTAAAGCCATTCTAAGCGCCCTATTACCATCTGCATCTTTACTTATTCCAATTATTCTGCCTGGAATATTTCTTTTGTATTTCTCATGTGTAGCAAAATATGCAGCATGAGGGCCACCATATCCCATAGGGATACCAAATCTTTGAGATGTTCCAACTACTACATCTGCACCCCACTGACCAGGAGGAGTTAACATTGTTAATGAGAGTAAATCAGCCGCCACAACAACTGCAACTTCATTTTCTTTCACCTTAGTAACAATTTGAGAATAATCCAAAACCTCACCATACTTTGCAGGGTATTGCAGCAAAATTCCAAAATAACTTTCGTTTAAATTTAAACTACTATGATTCCCTATTTCTAACTGAATGCCAAGTGGTTCTGCTCTTGTAATAAGCACATCAATGGTTTGCGGATAGCAAAGCTCGGATACAAAAAACTTCACTATCTCATCTTTCTTTTGCTTTCTGCTTCTGGCATTAAATAACATAAGCATTGCCTCAGCTGCAGCAGTTGCTTCATCAAGTAAAGATGCATTTGCAATTTCCATAGCCGTTAAATCGCACACCATTGTTTGGTAGTTTAAAAGCGCCTCTAATCGGCCTTGCGATATTTCTGCCTGATATGGTGTGTAAGCGGTATACCAACCAGGATTTTCCAAAATATTTCTTTGAATAACTCCAGGTAAAATAGTGTTAAAATAACCCATCCCAATGTAGGAGCGATAATTCTTATTCTTTTGAGCAAGACTTTTAATATGCTCTTTATACCTGCTTTCAGTAAGAGGATCTGGAAGGTTTAATTTTTCTTGCAACATGATTTGAGAAGGAATAGTCTCTTCTATTAATTTTTCAACAGAATCATAAGACATAACTGAAAGCATTTTTTCAATTTCAGTATTTCTAGGGCCAATGTGTCTATCCTTAAAAGTATATTTTGACATTGCAAAAAATTTTATACAAAATTACACATTGCCTAAATAATAGGTGTAGTTTTATCAAAGAAAAAAGATTCTTCTTTTTTACTAATTTTGGACAATAATGCGCCTGCTAAAAAATATTTTGATTTGGCCTATCTATAGCAACATTTTTGTAGCTCTTTGCATTTTAGGGCTCACTATTAGCTCAGAAATTTTGTTTCGAACTTCCAATTACAAACTGTCTCAATTTGTATTTTTCGCAACCCTTTTTACTTATAACTTTCAGAGAATTTTTCGGTTAAGAAAAATACAAAACCAATCTAGAAAAGATTGGTTGAACAAAAATAAATTAGCTGTATTTATTCTTATTGCAATTGGTGCAATAATGAGTATCTATCACTTTTTTGATTTAAAAACTAAAACCCAGATTGTAATTGTTATTTCTGGAGTTTTATCTGTTTTGTATCCTTTCGGATTAAGAAAAATACCTTTCTCTAAAATCTTTATCATTTCATTAGTTTGGACAATTAGCTCAATGTTTTTGCTTGTTTTGGAGAATGACATCCCTATTGATTCCAATGTTGGGTTTCATCTTATTGGGCGTTTTTTGTTTGTATTTGCTATTGCTATTCCTTTTGATATTCGAGATTTAAAGTTTGATGATAAAAAACTTAAAACCATTCCGATAATTTTTGGCCAATCGAAAGCAAAACTTCTTGCAGTATTATCTCTATTGATTGCTGAAGGATTATATATTATTCAATACTTTGAAAAACAAATATTTTCTCAGCATTTAATCGGAATAATTATTTCATTTTTAATTACATCTTTTTTTATCATTAAATCTTCTGAAAAAAAATCAGATTTTTATTATTCTTTTTGGGTAGAAAGCATGAGTTTGCTTTTATATCTAATTTTAGGATTTTCTACTTTGATGTTATAAATCATATTCTTACATTTACGGCATTAAAAAACAATCAAATGCCAAGCAATATATCTTCAGTTCATTATATAAATTATCTTAAATTAGACTCTGTTTTAGACTCTCAACACCCAATTAGTAAGGATAAAGGAAATGAAGCACATGAAGAAATGCTATTTATCATCATTCATCAGACTTATGAATTGTGGTTTAAACAGATATTACATGAAGTAAATTCTGCAATGGAACTTTTTAAAGCAGATAAAATTGATGAAAGCAATCTTGGAGTTATAGTTAGTAGATTGGAAAGAGTAAATAAAATTATGACTACACTAGTTGGTCAGTTGGATATTTTAGAAACTATGACATCTTTGGATTTTTTAGATTTCCGTCATTATCTTTCTCCAGCATCTGGGTTTCAATCACATCAATTCAGAAAGTTAGAAGTCATGCTTGGTCTGAAAATTAAGAAAAGACATCAGTTTGGTGGATGCCCTTATCACTCACAATTTGAAGGAGAGAAGAAAGAAGAAATTTTAGAATTAGAAGAGAATAACTCTTTGTTTTCTTTGATAGAAAAATGGTTGGAGCGTATTCCTTTCTTAAAAATGGAAGGATTCGATTTCACTTCAAAATACGAATCGGCAGTAAATGAAATATTAGAAAAAGAAATTTCAGGAATTAAATCTGCAAACTTAACGGATGAAGACAGAACTCTCAGAATAAGAATGATTGAAGAAAATAAAAAATATTTTGAAAGAGTGCTAAATGAATCCAAACATAATAGTGCAATTGAAAATGGGGAAACTTCACTTTCTTATAAGGCGACTATGTCGGCACTTTTAATCAATTTATATAGAGATGAGCCAATCTTACACTCTCCTTATAGATTACTTAAAAATTTGGTAGAATTTGATCATCAAATTGCAACTTGGAGATTCAGACATGTGCAAATGGTAGAAAAAATGTTAGGACAGAAAATTGGAACTGGAGGAAGTTCTGGTCAAGGATATTTGAAACAAACTGTCGATAAGCACAAACTATTTACCGATTTAGCAAATATTGCAACACTAATGATTTCCAGATCTTACTTACCAGAATTGCCTCAAAATATAAAAGATACTTTAGGATTTAATTATAAAAAATAAAATTATGAGAAAACTATTACTTCTATTATTTATTGTTTCTTCTTTTAATTCAAAAGGAACTATACATCAAATACAAGTGTGGAACGGCTACTATCAGTTTCTTCCACCAAACAATATTACAGTTCAATTAGGAGACACTATACAGTGGATACCTCTTGACCCTCCAACTATGACTCATACCATAACATCTGACAATATTCCTGCTGGAGCAGCTGCTTTTAATCAGATATGGCAATTGCCTTCAGATACTTTTTTCCAGTATATACCTCAAGTTGTAGGACTATATCAATATGTTTGTACTCCTCATATTAATTTTAATATGATTGGAGAGTTTATTGTTATTACTGGCACTACCACAATTAAAGAACACACGACAAACAAAGAACTACTTAAAATTACAGATATTTTAGGAAGAGAGAAAAAAGAGAAAAAAAACGAACTGCTCTTTTATATCTATGATGATGGAACAATAGAAAAAAGAATAAATATAGAATAAATGAATTTAGATTTAAAAAATAAAAATGCCATTGTATGCGGTAGCACTCAAGGAATTGGAGAAGCAGCAGCAATTGAATTGGCAAAACTTGGAGCAAACATTACTTTAATTGCCAGAAACGAAAGTAAATTATTAAATGTACTTAATGAGTTAGATAAATCTCAAGGGCAAATACATTCTTTTGTTTGTATTGATTTTTCGGACACTGAAAAACTAAAAGAAGAAGTGAATCTTTTAAAAGGAACTTATCATATTTTGATAAACAATACCGGAGGGCCAGCAGGAGGACCTATTACTGATGCAAAAACAGATTCTTTTGAGGATGCATTCAGAATGCATTTGGTAAACAATCAGATATTAGTACAAAAGGTAGTAGAGGGGATGAAAAAAGATGGTTTCGGCAGAATAATTAATATTATTTCTACTTCAGTAAAAGCTCCAATTCCTGGATTGGGAGTTTCTAATACCATAAGATCAGCAGTTGCTAATTGGGCAAAAACTCTTTCTATTGAAGTAGGGGCTTACGGAATTACGGTAAATAATGTATTACCTGGATTTACTGATACAAATAGATTGAAAACTTTAATTACAAAGAAAGCATCTGTACAAGGGAAAACGGAAGAAGAAATTTCAATCTCAATGAAATCATCCGTTCCAGCAAACAGATTTGGACAGGCAAATGAAGTAGCAAATGCTGTGGCCTTTTTATGTAGTCCGGCAGCAGCTTATATTAACGGAATTAACCTGCCAGTTGATGGAGGCAGAACGGCAAGTTTGTAATGGAAAAGATTTTAAATTATATAAATGGAAAATTGGTAGCGCCAACAAACGGAAATTATTTGGATAACTACAACCCATCTAATGGTGAGGTATATTCCTTACTCCCTGATTCTGAGAAACAGGATATTGACAATGCAGTATCGGCTGCTAAAGAAGCTTTTAAAACTTGGAGTAAAACACCAAAAAAAAAGCGTTCAGACATCCTAATGAATTTAGCTGATACGATTGAAAAATATTCAGATGAATTGATAAAAGCAGAAAGTAAAGATAATGGGAAACCAGAATCTTTAGCTGCCCATGTGGATATCCCAAGAGCTCCTGCCAACATCCGATTTTTTGCAGGAGCAATCCTACATGATAGTTCCGAAATGCATGAAATGGATGGCATGGCCATCAACTATACTTTGAGACAACCTATTGGCGTGGCGGCTTGTATTTCTCCTTGGAATTTACCACTTTATTTACTTACTTGGAAAGTTGCTCCTGCACTTGCTGCAGGAAACACAGTAGTAGCAAAGCCTTCTGAAGTAACTCCAATGACAGCTTATTTATTTAGTAAAATATGTATTGAAGCAGGAGTACCTAAAGGTATTTTAAATATTGTTCACGGATTAGGAAGTAAAACAGGAGACCCTCTTACCACTCATCCAGATACACCTATCGTTTCCTTTACTGGAGGTACTGTTACCGGGGAACACATTGCAACTGTAACGGCACCAATGTTCAAAAAGCTATCTTTGGAATTGGGAGGTAAAAACCCTAACATCATCTTTGCAGATGCAGATTTTGATAAGTCTGTAAGTATGGCCGCTCGTGCCGCATTTACCAATCAAGGTCAAATTTGTTTGTGTGGTTCTCGTCTTTTTGTTCAAGAAGAAATTTACGATAAATTTAAAGACGCTTTAGTTGCCAAAACAGCAAAACTAAAAGTAGGTGATCCAAAAGATACATCTTCTAATTTAGGAGCAGTAGTTTCCAAAGATCATATGGAGAAAATACTAGCAAAAATTGAACTAGCAGAAACTTTAGGAGGAAAGATTTTAATTGGAGGAGAAAGAGAAATACTAGAAGGTGATTTAAAAAATGGATACTATGTTCAACCAACAATTATAGAAGGGCTTTCTTCTGATTGCGATATTAATCAAGAGGAAATATTTGGCCCTGTTGTTTCTTTAATTCCTTTCAAAACTGAGGAAGAAGTTATTGAGATGGCAAATTCTACAAAATACGGATTATCGGCTTCTATATTTACTGAAAATATAAGCAAAGCACACAGAGTTGCTGCAAATATTGACTCAGGAATTGTTTGGATAAACACTTGGCTTTTAAGAGATTTAAGAATCCCATTTGGAGGAATGAAACACTCTGGAATGGGAAGAGAGGGGGGATTTAAATCTCTTCAGTTTTTTACAGAGCCTAAAAATATTTGTGTTAAAATTTAAAATGGAAATACAAGTCTCACATATAAAATTAGTTGATGCGAAGGAAATTCGTTCTTTACGACATAAGATGCTCCGGCAAGGACAAGATTTTTCAACTACATCCTATGATAGAGATAATGAAAAAGATACTTTCCATTTAGGAGTTATTCGAGAAAACAATATCGTAAGTTGCTCAACTTTTTATCCAGAACAAACAGATAAAATGACATCAACAACTGCATATAGATTAAGAGGTATGGCAACTGATTCTGATTTTCAAAGAAAAGGTTACGCCTCAGATTTGATGGAAGAATCATTTAAAGAACTCAAAGAAAAAGAATGTGATTTATTATGGTGCAATGCCCGTTTAGTAGCAGTCAATTTTTATAAATCATTAGGATTTAAGATTAATGGAGAATTATTTGATCTAGTAGGAATAGGGCCTCATTATTATATGTATAAAGAAATTTAAAGATATGAACAGAGAAAAATTCAATTCAGATAGAGCCCCTGGGGCAGTTGGCTTATATCCTCATGCTCGTAAAGTTGGAAATTTTTTATTTTTATCTGGAGTTGGCCCAAGAAAAGCAGGACAAACAGAAATTCCTGGAGTTACACTAAATGCTAGTGGAGAGATAGAAGATTATGATATTGAAGCCCAATGTCATTCCGTTTTTGATAACATTCGTTTCATATTAGAAGACGCAGATTCTTCTTGGGATAATATTGTAGATGTTCAGGTTTTTCTTACCAATATGAAGGATGACTTTAAAGCCTATAATAAAATTTATGCAGAATATTTTAAAGATAATCAACCATGCAGAACTACTTTAGAGATTAAAAGTTTACCAACCCCAATAGCAATCGAATTAAAAATAATAGCAACCATATAAAATATAAATTATGAGTATTAGAAAACCATTTAACTTCCTGAAATGGATAGAAGACAATAGAAATCTATTGAAACCTCCGGTTGGCAATAAATGTGTTTATACTGAATCTGAAGACTTTATCATTATGGTTGTTGGAGGCCCAAATGCACGTAAAGACTATCATTACAATGAGACTGAAGAATTTTTTTATCAAATAAAAGGAGATATAAATGTCAGAATTCAAGAGGATGGAAAGGCAGTTGATGTTCCTATCAAAGAAGGTGAAATTTTCTTGCTTCCTGCAAAAGTACCTCATTCCCCAATACGATCAGAAGGCTCAATCGGATTAGTAATTGAGTGTAAAAGAGCAGCAGCAGAGAGAGATGGACTAATGTGGTTCTGTGATAAATGTAATGAAAAGCTACATGACACTTATTTTCAGTTAACAAATGTAGAAACAGACTTTCAGCCAAGGTTTAAAGAGTATTACAACTCCGAGAAATTAAGAACTTGTAAAACTTGTGGTCATCAAATGGAAACAGATAAGAGATTTATCTAATGGATAATATTTTTACTGTAGATATTCATACACATATTCTTCCTGAGAACATCCCTAATTTTAAAGAGAAATTTGGTTACGGTGGGTTTATCTCTCTAGATCATCATAAACCTTGTTGCGCCAAAATGATGATGGAAAATAATTTTTTTCGAGAAGTAGATGATAATTGCTGGTCAGGAGAAAGAAGAATTAAAGAATGTGATGAGCAAATGGTAGATGTTCAAGTTTTATCCACTGTTCCCGTAATGTTTTCCTATTGGGCAAAAGATGAAGATACTTTAGAGGTTGCAGAATTTTTAAATAATCATATTGCAGATTTAGCAGAAAAATACCCAAAAAGATTTATTGGTTTAGGTACAATTCCTATGCAAAATCAGGCGTTAGCAATAAAAGAACTTATTAGATGTAAAAAAATAGGGCTAAGAGGGATCCAGATTGGTTCACATATTAACGACTGGAACTTGGATAGAGTCGAATTATTTCCGATTTTTCAAAAATGTGAGGAATTAGCAATGAGTATTTTTGTCCATCCATGGGATATGATGGGAAAAGAAAAAATGGAAAAATATTGGCTACCATGGTTGGTTGGTATGCCTGCAGAAACCTCCCTTGCAATATGTTCAATGATTTTTGGTGGAGTTTTTGAGAAACTCCCAAATCTTAAAGTTGCCTTTGCGCATGGAGGAGGTTCATTTCCGGCAACTATTGGTAGGATAGAGCATGGGTTTAATGTCCGACCTGATTTATGTGCTATTGACAATAAGAAAAACCCAAAGGATTATTTAGGGAATTTTTATTTAGACGGTTTGGTTCATGACCCAAAAATGTTGGACTATATTGTAGATTTAGTTGGAGAGGACAAGGTGTGTTTGGGTACTGATTACCCTTTTCCACTTGGAGAATTAGAGCCAGGAGCACTTATTCATTCTATGGATTATTCTAACCAAAAGAAAGGAAAACTATTAGGAGAAAATGCAATGGAGTGGTTAGGATTGAGGAAAGAAGATTTTATTTAATGCTTGCAAAAATCAAAATAAATAATAAAGAGTTTGAAGTAGATTTTTCAAAAGGAGATGATATCTCAATCCCATTGAGTTTTAATGGAGAGCAGCCAAACACATATGGAGTAGAAAAAGCAACTTCAAAGCCATACAGAGATGGGCAATTTGTTGGAGACACTCGAAAAGGAGGGCCTTGTAATTTTGAGACTTATAGTTTAACTCCTCATTGTAATGGAACTCATACCGAATGTATCGGCCATATTACTGACAAAAGAGTTTCTATTTTAGAATCATTGGAAGATGAATTGATTCCAGCAACCCTGATCTCAGTTATTCCAAAATCAACTACAGAAAAGTACAGACCTGAGTTAAATTTAGATGACCTAGTAATTACGAAAGAGGAATTACAAAAGAGCTTGCAGTACTCAAATTCTGATTTTTTAAAAGCGATAATTATTAGAACCTCACCAAACTCTGAATCTAAAAAAAGGAAAGATTACATGAAAGAGATTCCTTCATTTTTTAGCATTGAAGCAATGGAATATTTAGTGAGTCTGGGTATTCAACATTTGTTGGTTGACACACCCTCAGTGGATAGGTTGTTTGATGATGGAGTTCTTTCTGCACATAATGCCTTTTGGGAAACAAAAGGAAAAGAATTCAACCCAAAAACTCAAAATAAAACAATTACAGAAATGATTTATGTTCCAAACATAATTGAAGATGGAATATACATGTTAAATCTGCAAATAGCTGCATTTGTATCAGACGCAACACCAAGCAGACCTATTATTTATAAGACAAATGAATTATAAGAATACAGAAGAATTTGCAAAAAGTTTAGATGTAGATGATGAACTGAAAGACTATAGAAATAAGTTTTATATTCCAGTACAAAAAAATGGAGAAGAGCATGTTTATATGTGTGGGAACTCACTTGGATTGCAACCAAAACGCACAAAAGAATACTTGAATCAAGAGCTAGAGGATTGGGCAACTTTTGGAGTTGAAGGCCATTTTAACGCCAAGAATCCTTGGATGCCATACCATGAATTTTTAACGGAAAGTTACTCAAAAATTGTGGGAGCAAAAAGTTCTGAAGTTGTTGCAATGAATACACTTACTGTTAATCTGCATTTAATGATGGTTTCTTTTTACCGTCCTACTGAAAAACGCTACAAAATAATTGTTGAGGGAGATGCATTTCCTTCTGATATTTATGCAGTAGAATCTCAAATAAAATATCATGGCTTTACTTCTGAAACTTCACTCATAAAGCTTACTCCAAGAGCTGGAGAGGTTGCAATAAGAACGGAAGATATAGCACAATTAATTGAAAGAGATGGAGATCAAATTGCGCTAATTATGTTGGGTGGTGTAAACTATTATACTGGTCAAGTTTTTGACTTTGAGAAAATAACAAAGTTAGGACAAGAAAAAGGAATTAAGGTAGGTTTTGATTTAGCTCATGCAGCAGGAAATATAAAGTTAGATTTACATAAATGGGGAGTTGATTTTGCAGTCTGGTGTTCTTATAAATATTTGAATTCAGGCCCAGGCTCTGTAGCGGCAGCCTTTGTTCATGAAAAACATCATCATTCTAATCTGCCAAGATTTGCAGGGTGGTGGGGGCATAATAAAGAAGATCGTTTTGAAATGCCAGATGAATTCAATGCAATAAAATCTGCAGAAGGTTGGCAATTAAGCAATCCGCCAATTTTATCCTTAGCAGCAATCCGTGCGGCCCTTTCTATTTTTGATGAGGTAGGCATGGATAAGTTGGTTGCAAAATCTAGAAAACTAACAGATTATTTATTATTCTTATTAAATACAATAGAAACAGATAGAATAGAAATTATTACTCCAGAAGAAAGAGGCTGTCAAATTTCTATTAGAGTAAAAAATGGAAACAAAGAATTATTTGATATAATCACTGAGAAAGGAGTTGTTGCTGATTGGAGAGAACCGGATGTAATTCGTATAGCTCCTGTTCCACTTTATAATAGTTTCTCAGATGTATTTAATTTTTACAATATCTTAAAGGCAGTAATTTAATGAAGAAAGACATTACTATTGTTGGAGCCGGATTAGTAGGTTCGCTTTGTGCGCTCTACATGACAAAAAGAGGGTATAAGGTCAATATTTTTGAAAGAAGAAAAGATTTAAGATCTGAAATTATTTCTGCTGGGAAATCAATAAACTTGGCCTTATCTGAGAGAGGATGGGCAGCATTAAAAAAAGCAAATGTTCATGATGAGGTAATGAAAATTGCTATTCCAATGTATAAAAGAATTATGCATGATACAAAGGGGAATCTCTCAGAACAGGCATACGGTAATCCGGGGCAAGCAATTTACTCTGTTTCTCGCGCTGAACTAAATTCGCTCATGATGGAGCTTGCAGAAAAGAAAGGGGCAAAATTGGAGTTTAATCAATTCTGTACAGATGTTGATTTTGATGCTAAATCTGTAACATTTGAAAATACCATCACTAAAGAAATAAATACTATAAATTCTGATATTATTATTGGTGCTGACGGGGCTTTATCAGAAGTTAGAAATAAAATGATTCAGAAATTAGAGCATGATTTCAAATTGATTAAAATCGAGCATTCTTATAAAGAGTTACTCATTCCTGCAGGAGTTAATGGGGCTCATTTAATTGATAAAAATGCATTACATATTTGGCCAAGAGGTGAATTTATGCTTATTGCACTTGCAAATTTAGATGGGAGTTTTACTTGCACCCTTTTCGCGCCAACAGTTGGGAAGGATTCTTTTGAGAACCTGAATACAAAGGAAGAGGTTGAAAGCTACTTTAATACAATTTTTCCAGATTTTTCGCCACTAGTTCCTGATTTATTTCAGCAATGGGAAAACAATCCGACCTCTTCTTTAGGGGTTATTAGAACATATCCATGGAATGTCAGAGGAGAAACAATCCTAATTGGAGATGCCGCCCATGCTACTGTTCCTTTTTATGGGCAGGGAATGAATGCGGGGTTTGAAGATTGTAGAATCTTAGATGAGCTTTTAGATAAGCATAAGGATGATTTAAAGTCTTGTTTTGATGAATATACAAGAGTCAGAAAGCCTAATGGTGATGGGGTTCAGGATTTGTCTATTCAAAACTATGTGGTAATGAGGGATAAAACTGCTGATCCTTTGTTTTTATTGCAGAAAAAAATTGAACAAAAATTCGCTAATTTATATCCAGATAAATGGGTGCCACTTTATTCTATGGTTAGTTTTACTAATACCCCTTATTCTGAGGCTTGGGAAATTGGAATTAAACAAGAAAAACTGATGCAGAGCATTATGAGTATTCCTGATATTGAAAAAATATGGAGAAGCGACAAAATAATGCAAAAAATACACAGTTTAGTATAGTTTTTGTGCATTTTTGTGCATTTTTGTGCATTTTTAGTGAATTATAGGAGCGCTATTTTAGTAATTTTTAATAAAAAGCGCTATTTTGCAATATAAATATTAGTAAAAATATCATTAAAATGCATTTATTTGCAATAAAATGACTGTTTTTGCACAAAAATGACACATTTTTGCAATAAAATGAAAAGTGCAGATTACAAGAGGATTTAAAAAATGGAATTAACTAAATATATCTGTGATGAATAAGATTGATTATGGATTCGTTAAGAAAAATTCTTAAGTTTGAAGACTTTAAAACAATAGATTAACAATGAAAAAACTACTACTTATATTACTTTGCATCTTCACTTTATGTGCATGCCATAATGAGGCCTATCAAAACGAGCAACAAAAAACAATCATTTTATCTAAGGCATCTTCAAATTATGTAAAATGGATAGAAGATGAAAATGTAATTATACTAGATGCTTACACTATTAAAAATACGGATAGCATATTGGCATTAGCTGATGGCATTATCTTAACCGGAGGAGAGGATATAAATCCTCTTGAATACAATGATACTGCCAATATAAAAGTTTGTGGGACTATTAATTTTTCAAGAGATACATTAGAACGTAAGTTATTTGATTTTGCTTTTAAGAATCAATTGCCACTTGTTGGGGTTTGTAGAGGGATGCAAATGATGAATGTTGCAAGTGGAGGAACTTTGTATGGTGATATCCCATCAGAAATTGGCACTACAGTTATTCACCGAAATAATGGAGAAGTAATGCATGAAATTGCATTAAGTTGTAACAACCCTTATTATACGAATTTAATTTTCCCATTATATAAAGACACTTTTTTGGTGAATTCTTGGCACCATCAAGGGCTTAAAGATATTTCTGAAAATTTACGGATTATTGCTCGATCTTATGATGGTTTGCCAGAGGCTGCTATTATGGATACTGAAATACATCCTTTTATGATAGCAGTTCAATTTCATCCTGAGCGTCTGGGAAAAGACAATGCAATTCATCAGCAGATGCGCTCTAGTTTTTTCCGTGCTATTTCTAACTAACTAAGCCCCTACTTTTTCTATCTTTGTCCGTCTATGGAAGGTAAAAAAACAGTACTTATTATTTTAGATGGCTGGGGGCATGGCGATAAAACAAAATCAGATGCCATACACAATGCCAACACTCCTTTTGTAGATTCTCTTTACAATAAATATCCACATTGCGAACTCCTAACAGATGGTGAAAATGTGGGGCTTCCTAAAGGACAAATGGGAAACTCAGAAGTTGGCCATCTCAATATTGGAGCTGGAAGAATTGTATATCAGGATTTGGAAAAAATCAATATTGCTTGTGAAGACAACTCTATTGCAGAGCAAGAAAATCTAAAAAAATCTTTTGCCTACGCAAATGAAAATAATAAGTCCCTTCATTTAATTGGTTTAGTATCAGATGGAGGAATTCACTCTCATCAAAACCACCTTTATAAATTGTGTGAACTTGCAAATAAATCTGGAGTAGAAAATGTTTTTGTTCACGTCTTAACAGATGGCAGAGATTGTGATCCAAAAAGTAGTAAAGGGTTTGTTCAGCAATTAGAACAAAATTTGTTTGGGGCACAAATTGCCTCTGTTTGTGGGAGGTATTATGCTATGGATCGTGACAAAAGATGGGAGAGAATAAAAATATCTTATGATTTAATGGTAAATGGAAAAGGTGAAAAGTCACAAAATTTATCAGAAGCGATCCAAAGTTCTTATGACAATGGAATAACAGATGAGTTTATAAAACCTATTGTTTCTGTTGACAAAAACGGAACACCAATCACTACGATAAAAGAAAATGATGCGGTAATTTGCTTTAACTTTCGTACAGATAGATGTAGAGAAATCACTACTGTGTTAACTCAAAGCAATATGCCAGATTTTGGAATGAGTAGCTTAAATATGCATTACACCACTATGACTAATTATGATGAAACTTTCCAAAATGTGAATGTTATTTACAATAAAGGAAACATCAAAAATACTTTAGGTGAAATTTTGGAGCAAAACAATAAATCTCAAATCCGAATTGCAGAAACAGAAAAATATCCGCATGTCACTTTTTTCTTTTCAGGAGGCAGAGAAAAAGAATTTGTTGGAGAGAAACGCTTAATGGTAAATTCTCCAAAAGTAGCCACCTATGATTTACAGCCCGAAATGAGTGCTCCTGAAGTTACTTCTACCATTGTATCAGAATTGGAGAAAGGAGAAACAGATTTTATTTGCCTTAACTTTGCTAATCCAGATATGGTAGGACACACTGGGGACTATAATGCAATAATGAAAGCGGTGGAAACAGTAGATGATTGCGCCAGACAAGTGGTTGAGGCAGGGCTGCAAAATGACTATGCTTTTCTTATTATTGCTGATCATGGAAATGCTGATTTTGCAATAAACCTTGATGGCTCGCCAAATACAGCACATAGTACCAATCCTGTTCCTTGTTTTGCAATCAACACAGGATTCGAAAAAATAGAAAACGGTATTTTAGGAGATGTTGCTCCTACAATTTTAGAAATAATGGAAGTAGAAGTCCCAGAAGAAATGACGGGAGAGATATTAATAAAATAAAAAAATGGAACATATAAATAATTATATAAAAGAGAATAAAGACAGATTCATAAACGAACTGATTGAGCTATTAAAAATACCATCTATTTCTGCAGACCCAGAATACACTGAAGAAGTGGCAAATTGTGCCAATGCAGTTGCAAAATCATTAACTGATGCAGGAGCAGAAAATGTTGAAGTTTGTAAAACTGCAGGCCATCCAATTGTTTATGGAGAAAAAATTATTGACTCTAATTTGCCAACAGTCTTAATATATGGGCACTATGACGTTCAGCCAGCAGATCCTTTGGAATTATGGACTAGCGGACCTTTTGAACCAATTATAAAAACAACAGAAAAACATCCTGATGGAGCAATTTTTGCTAGAGGATCCTGTGATGACAAGGGGCAGTTTTACTCTCATGTAAAAGCTTTTGAAATCATGATGAATACCGGCACTCTATCGTGTAATGTAAAATTTATGATTGAGGGAGAGGAAGAGGTTGGTTCAGAAAATTTAGGCGTTTTTGTAAAAGAAAATAAAGAGAGATTAAAATCGGATACTATATTGATTTCAGATACTGGGATTATTGCCAATGACACACCATCTATCACTACAGGACTTAAAGGGTTGAGTTATCTAGAGGTTGAAGTTACAGGCCCTAATCGTGATTTACACTCCGGATTGTATGGAGGTGCAGTTGCAAATCCTATCAATATTTTATGTGAGATGATTGCAAAGATGAAAGGTGAAGATAATCATATTACGATTCCTGGCTTCTATGATAATGTGGTAGAGCTTTCAACAGAAGAAAGAGGAGATATAGCAAGAGCTCCCTTCTCTTTAGATGAATATAAAAAAGCCCTTGACCTTTCAGATATTCATGGAGAAGAAGGTTTTACAACTATGGAGAGAACAGGGATAAGACCAACTTTAGATGTGAACGGAATTTGGGGAGGATATACTGGAGAAGGAGCCAAAACAGTTATTGCATCCAAAGCATTTGCAAAAATTTCAATGCGATTAGTCCCTAATCAAACGGATGAAGAAATAACAGAAAAATTCACTAACTATTTTAAAAGTATTGCTCCAAAATCTGTAAAAGTAAAGGTTATGCCACATCATGGAGGGGAGCCTTATGTTTCTCCAACTGATATCCCTGCTTATTTAGCGGCAAGTAAAGCAATGGAAACTACTTATGGTAAAAAACCAGTTCCTGTTAAAAGTGGTGGGTCTATCCCGATTGTTGCTCTTTTCGAAAAAGAGCTAGGAGTAAAATCTATCCTGCTCGGCTTTGGATTGGATTCGGATGCTATTCACTCTCCGAACGAGCATTATGGTATTTTTAATTACTTAAAAGGAATAGAAACTATTCCTCATTTCTTTGAAAATTATTCTAAAGCACTATAAGATATAAAATGCGATATTTTATTTTTATAGGAGCATTACTTTTTTTTACAATTTCTTGCAATAGTCAAGACAAAAGAAATGAGATGATAATGAAACATAAATTCACAAACGCATTAGTAAATGAGACTAGCCCATATTTGTTGCAACATGCACATAACCCTGTGGATTGGTATCCATGGAATGAAACAACTTTAACAAAAGCTCAAAAAGAAGATAAGTTGCTACTTATTAGTATTGGTTATTCTGCATGCCATTGGTGCCATGTAATGGAACACGAAAGTTTTGAGGATGAAGAAGTGGCAAAAATCATGAATGAGAATTTTATTTGCATTAAAGTGGATAGAGAAGAACGTCCAGATGTAGATCAAATTTATATGACTGCAGTACAACTGATGAAACAAAGAGGTGGTTGGCCATTAAATTGTATTGCCCTTCCTGATGGGAAGCCGTTTTGGGGAGGCACTTACTTTAGAAAAGACGAATGGAAAAAGCAAATTTTAGGACTTGCAAATGCATACCAGAATGACAGAAAAAAAGTATTAGATTTTGCAGAAAAATTATCAAATGGAATTCGCCAGGTAGAGATGGTTGTGAAAAATCCTAATCAAGCGGATTTTTCATGGAAAGATGTAGATAATATGGTCTCTCCTTGGTCTGAGAGATTTGACAACTCAGAAGGAGGAAGTAATGGTGCCCCTAAATTTCCTATGCCAAATGCTTATAATTTTTTGTTAAGATATGCGCATTTATCTGACAATAAAGGAGTACTGGAGCATATTGAGCTTACACTTAATAAAATGGCTTTTGGTGGGATTTATGATCAAATTGGAGGTGGGTTTGCTAGGTATTCAACTGATAGATCTTGGAAAGCACCTCATTTTGAAAAAATGCTTTATGATAACGGACAATTAGTAAGCCTTTATTCTGAAGGATATTTGAAATTTAAGAATTCACTTTATAAGGATATTGTTTTTGAAAGTTTAGAATTTGTAGAAAGAGAATTACTAGATGAAACTGGCGCTTTCTACTCTGCATTAGATGCTGATAGTGAAGGTGAGGAGGGGAAGTTTTATGTGTGGAATGAGACAGAGTTAAAACTATTTATTCGTGAGGATTTTGAGATTTTCAAAGATTATTTCAATGTAAATAATAAAGGCCTATGGGAGCACGGAAATTATATTCTACTAAGGAAAAAATCAAAAAAAGATATTGCAAAAAAGCATAAAATTTCAGTTTCTGAGTTAAATATAAAAATTAAAAATTGGAAGATAATTCTGATGCAAGAAAGAGATAAAAGAATACGACCAGGACTGGATGATAAATCCTTAACCTCTTGGAATGCACTTATGTTAAAAGGATATATTGATGCCTATATGACTTTTGGTGAAAAACATCATTTAGATGTTGCTTTAAAAAATGCCAATTTTATTGCTAATACACAGTTGCAAAAAGATGGAAAATTATGGCACTCTTATAAAAATGGTAAATCAACTATAAATGCGTACTTAGAAGATTACTCCATTACCATATCTGCATTTATTCGTTTGTATGAAGCAACTTTTGATGAAAAATGGCTCAACTTAGCTGATAGAATGATGCAGTATGCTACATCCCATTTTTATGATAAAAATTCTGGAATGTTCTTCTTTATCTCTGATTTGGATCCAGAATTAGTTGCTCGAAAAATGGAAATAAATGACAATGTAATTCCTGCATCTAATTCAGTAATGGCTAATGCACTTTACGATTTAGGAACTATTTTAGATAAAGAAAACTATAAGAAAACGAGCCGAACAATGCTAAATAATGTAAAGGAAGAAATGAGTTCATATGGCTCCGGATATGCAAATTATGCTAATCTTATGCTAAAGCTAATTCATCCTTATTATGAAGTAGCAGTTGTTGGAAAAGATGCAAATGATAAATGTTTGGAAATAAACAAAGAGTACAAACCAAATAAATTATTTATTGGCAGTTTTGGAGAAAGTGATTTGGAACTTTTAGAAGGAAAATATGTGGAAGGGACAACTATGATATATGTATGCGAGAATAAGGTGTGTCAAATGCCAACTAACAAAATTATGCAAGCAATAAAACTTTTAAAATAATGGAAATACTTTTTGAGGAAAAACAAAAATTCAATCAATGGTGGCTTTGGGTAATATTGCTTGTTTTCCCCTTTCTTTCTGTTGTGCCTTTTGATGGTAATGCAATAAATTACAACTATGTACTTATTGGAATTGCGATACCTTTAATATTTTACTTTTTTGAGCTCAGAACTTTTGTAACAAAGGAAGGGTTGCATTATCAGTTCTTCCCTTTTCATTTTAAAAAGCACTTAATTAAAATAGAGGAGATTGAAAAAATGGAAGCCTTGCAATACAAACCACTAGGCGATTATGGTGGATGGGGAATTCGTTACGGATTTAAAGGGAAAGCTTATAATGTTAGCGGGAATAAGGGAGTAAAAGTCCACTTGTCAAATGAAAGAAATGTCCTTTTTGGAAGCCAGAAATATAAAGAATTGGAGAAAGCTTTGAAACAAATTAAGAAACAATAATTAAAAAGTAATTCTTCTTCCCTTTTTGAGCAAGAATGTATTTTCCATTCAATAAGTCGTTTTCCGATAATTGAAAATCTTCTGTAATCTTTTCTTTATTTATACTTACTGCATTTGAGGAAATCATTCTCCTTGCCTCCCCTTTAGATGCAAACACTTGTGTTTTTTCAGAAAGTACGTCTAAAATTCCTGCACTTAAATCTGTTTTAGCTATTTCAAACTGAGGAACACCTTCAAATACTGATAGAAAAGTATCTTCATCTAGGCTTTTTAAATCATCAGCAGTTGATTTGCCAAATAAAATTCCTGAAGCTTTTATTGCCATTTCTAAATCTTCTTTACTATGAACTCTTGTAGTTACTTCCTCTGCAATTGCTTTCTGTAATATTCTTAAATGAGGTGCTTCCTCATGCTCTTTTATAAGTTGTTCAATTTCATCTTGAGATAAAAGAGTAAAAATCTTTATATAGTTTTTTGCATCTTCATCTGAAGAATTTAACCAGAACTGGTAAAACTTGTATGGAGAAGTCTTTGTTTTGTCAAGCCAAACGTTTCCTTCTTCCGTTTTCCCAAACTTTCCACCATCTGCTTTTTTAATAAGAGGAGTGGTTACTGCAAATGCCTGCCCTTCTCCTTTACGTCTTATAAGCTCTGTTCCTGTTACAATATTTCCCCATTGATCAGATCCTCCTAATTGCACTTTGCAATTTTTGTTTTTCCAAAGCCAATAAAAATCATGTCCTTGTACTAATTGGTACGAAAATTCAGTAAAACTCATTCCTGTATCTAAGCGGGATTTTACAGAATCTTTAGCTAACATATAGTTGATTGAGATATGTTTCCCAACATCCCGGATAAAATCTAAAAAAAAGAAATCTTTAAACCAATCGTAATTATTTACAATCTCAGCAGAATTTTTCCCGCAATCAAAATCAAGGAATTTTTCTAGTTGCTTTTGCAAGAAAGCAAGATTGTTATTTAATATTTTTTCATCTAACAAATTACGCTCCTTGCTTTTTCCTGAAGGATCACCAACCATTCCTGTCGCACCACCAACTAAAGCAAAAGGTTTGTGACCTGCTTTTTGCAAATGAACTAAAATCATAATTTGCACCAAACTACCAATATGAAGTGAATCTGAAGTAGGATCAAAACCAATATAAGCAGAAGTTAGTTCTTTTTTAAATTGCTCTTGAGTTCCTGGCATGATATCGTGTATCATTCCCCTCCATCTTAATTCTTCTACAAAGTCCATTGCTTATTTTTTTGTCAAAAATAGATAAATTATTAAATCTATGTACTAAAAGCTTGTGCTATATAAGTGATAAGTAGCAACTAAATGTATCTTTGTGCTATGATATTTGTTACAGGTGGCACAGGATTGGTAGGATCACATATTTTGTTAAAGTTATCTCAACGGGGCAAAGAGTTTAAGGCCCTAAAAAGAGCATCTTCATCTTTGGAGGTTTGTAAAAGCATTTTTTCCTATTATAAATCAGATGATTTTTTTGCTAAAATAAACTGGGTTAGTGGCGATATAAATGATATTCCATCTTTAGAGAGTGGGATGCAAGATTGCGACATGCTTTTGCACTGTGCTGGCTTGGTTTCTTTTGCTCCATCTGATGTTGAGCTTTTGAAAAAAATAAATATTGAAGGGACCGCAAATATTGTAAATATAGCCTTATCAAACGACATTAAGAAATTAGGATATGTGAGCTCTATTGCTACTTTAGGTCGTAATTCTACTACTGATATAGTGGATGAAGAATGTCATTTTAAAGCGACTAAATTAGATAGTAATTATGCTCTTAGTAAATATTATGCTGAGCAAGAGGTTTGGCGAGCAGTAGCTGAAGGCTTAGATGCGGTGATCGTAAATCCTTCAGTTATTTTGGGGCCTGGTGATTGGACAAAAGGAAGCTCTCAAATTTTTGAGAAAATACATGATGGACTAAAGTATTACTCTAGTGGGAGTACAGGTTATGTTGATGTAGATGATGTTGCGGAGGCATTACTACAGCTATTTTTCTCAGATGTGAAAAATGAGCGATTTATTGTAAATGGGGAGAACTTAAAATACCGTGATTGCTTTGATAGAATTGCTGAAAATTTAAAAACCCCAAAAGCAATTATTAAAATTACTCCTTTTCTTAAAGAAATAGCTTGGAGATTAGAAGCAGTTCGTTCTTTTCTTTCTGGGAAAAAACCACTACTTACCAAAGAAACGGCCAATAGTGGAATGACAACTAGTAAATTTTCTTCAGCTAAAATTGAAAAAGTTATCGGTTTTAAGTTTACAGATATAAATACTACAATTAAAAAATATTCTGATTGGTTTATTGCTGATCTAATGTAGAGCGCTCATTAGTTAGTTGTTCTAAAACATCAGCATAAATTCCCTCTAACTTTTCTGGCTTTTGAGCATAAAAATCTAGTGTTTTTTTAAATGTATCTTCAGAGACAGTGTTTTTTTTATAAATTAAAGTATAAGAATTTGCAAGTTCATTTTTAGCCTTCTCCATACCTATGTTTTTTTGTAATTCAAACTTAGCTTCTGCTAAATGTATATCTTTTAATACAACTACAAACTCCTTTTCCGAAAGAATATCTTGTGGTATATTTTCTTTTTGCTCTGCACATGCAAATAATAAACAAAGTAATATTAAAAAATTTAATTTCATAAAACAAAGATATTGTAAATTGCTTTCTTATTTGTGTATCTTTGCCTGAATTATTAACCAACCAAACTTTAAGTCATGAAAAAATTAATGTATTTACTGGTTGCTGGAACACTTTTCATTTTTACTGCTTGTAATTCTGGAGGAGGTGCTGCAACTGAAGAAGCTGCTAGTGATGTAGTGCCTGCGGATGTAGCAACTGAAGAAGCTGCTAGTGATGTAGTGCCTGCGGATGTAGCAACTGAAGAAGCTGAAGGTACTGAAGAAGCTGAAGGTACTGAAGAAGCAACTGAAGAAACCACTGAGTAAGTAACACTTGTTTAGAAAATTAAAGACATCCTAGGATGTCTTTTTTATATTTCTATCAATTATTAACCAAATAAAATTTAAAACATGAAAAAATTAATGTATTTATTAGTTGCAGGAACTCTTTTTGTTTTTGCTGCTTGTAATTCTGGTTCTGGTGATGCTGCTGCAACTGATTCAATTGAAGAAGTAGCTGCTTGTGCAGATGATTGCCAAAAAGCATGTTGTTTAGGATGTCACGCAACTGAAGGGGAAGCGGTTTGTTTAGCCGACCATTCTTGTTGTGCACACCATCATGAAGCTGATGTAGAAGAAGTTGTAGAGGAGGCTAGTGAAGAGGCAACTGAAGAAACTGCTGAATAAGCAAACTCTTTAAGAAATAAAAGGCATCCTAGGATGCCTTTTATTCTGCTCTATCTTTCAAATGTAAGTCGCATTCCTCTCTTGCTTTCGTCAAAGTTTCCGTATTCATAAACAATATGTCCGTTCACTAAGGTATGAGTAATTTGGGCATTAAAGGTTTCTCCTTCAAAAGGAGACCAACCGCATTTGTATAAAATATTTTCTTTATTTACTTCCCAAGGATTATTTAAGTTTACTAATACTAAATCGGCAAAATACCCTTCCTTTATAAATCCTCTTTTTTCTACTTTAAAGCAAATTGCAGGATTATGGCACATCTTTTCTACTACTTTCTCTAAACTGATTTTCCCTTGATGAACAAACTTCAACATTGCTGGAAGTGCATGTTGCACAAGCGGTCCGCCGGATGGCGCTTTAAAATATGGATTTGCTTTTTCTTCTAATGTATGTGGAGCGTGATCAGTAGCAATTACATCTAATTTACCATCTAATAAAGCTTGGAGTAAAGCCGTTTTGTCAGACTCTTTTTTTATTGCCGGATTCCATTTAATAAACGTTCCTTTTTCTTCATATTTACTCTCATCAAACCAAAGATGATGAATACAAACCTCAGCAGTAATTCTTTTATCTTTTAGTGGTATTGAATTATCAAACAGTTCTATTTCTTTTGCTGTTGAAAGATGAAAAACATGTAACCGAGTGTTGTGTTTCTTAGCAAGTTCTACAGCTATAGAAGATGATTTGTAACAAGCATCAACACTTCTAATCTTAGGGTGTTCTGAGATTGGCACATCTTCTCCGAATTGCTTTTTTACTTTTCTTATATTCTCTTGAATAGTTGCTTCATCTTCACAATGCACAGCAATTAGCATTGGTGATTTTTTGAAAATATCTTCTAATACCTCCTTATTATCCACTAACATATTTCCAGTCGAAGATCCCATAAAAATCTTTATTGCACCTACATTTTCGGGATTCGTTTTTAACACTTCTTCTAAATTATCATTACTAGCTCCCATAAAAAAGGAGTAGTTTGCAATTGATTTTTCAGATGCAATTTGGCACTTTTCTTCTAAAAGTTTTTGGGTTAATGTTTGCGGATTTGTGTTTGGCATATCCATAAAAGAAGTAATTCCTCCAGCTACAGCCGCTCTACTTTCAGTATAGATATTTGCTTTATGTGTTAGCCCGGGTTCACGGAAATGAACTTGATCATCAATTACTCCAGGTAATAAATACAAGCCTTTAGCATTTATTATTTGGTCTGTATCCGTTTTAATATCAAAACTTATTTCCTTAATAATTTTATCTTCAACTAGCACATCTGACTTATAAACCTTTCCTTCATTTACAATTTGTGCATTTTTAATAAGTATCCGCATATTTATCTAGTCCAAGACCTGAACCAACTTTTTACTTTCATTTGAATTACGCCAAAGACTGCTTCAAAGAAAATACCTCCACTCATTTTGGATGTTCCTTCAGTTCTGTCAGTAAAAATTACAGGGACTTCTACAACATTAAAGCCATATTTCCAGGCTTTAAATTTCATTTCAATTTGAAAAGCATAACCAACAAATTGGATTTTGTTAAAATTGATAGTCTTCAAAACTTTTCTCTTATAGCACTTGAAGCCAGCAGTTGAATCATGAATTGGCATACCAGTAATTATTCTTACATATTTAGAAGCAAAAAAGGACATTAATAATCTTGCCATTGGCCAATTAACAATATTTACCCCTTTCACATAGCGGGAACCAATTGCCACATCACCTCCTTCACTTGAATTTGCATTATAAAGCCTAATTAAATCATCAGGGTTATGTGAGAAATCAGCATCCATTTCAAAAACAAACTGATAATTCCTTTCCAAAGCCCACTTAAAACCATGAATGTAGGCAGTACCTAAGCCTAACTTTCCAGTTCGCTCTTCTATGTGTAATTGATTAGCAAAATCCTTTTGTAAATTCTTTACAATTTCAGCTGTTCCATCAGGAGAACCATCATCTACTATAAGAATATGGAATGATTTCTCTAAAGAAAATATTTTACGAATTATCTTCTCAATATTTTCTTTTTCGTTATAAGTTGGAATGATTATTAAACTATCTGACATGGCTGCAAAAATAGATAAACTGATTTAGAAAATGATTATTGTGCTGATATTTTGATTTCTTCCACCACAGTTGGATCCAAAAGTGTGCTTGTATCACCAAGGTTTTGCGTATCACCTTCTGCGATTTTTCTAAGAATTCTTCTCATTATTTTACCAGATCGCGTTTTAGGTAAGCCGCTTACAAACTGAATTTTATCAGCTTTTGCGATAGGGCCAACTTCTTTTGTTACCAAATCATTTATTTCTATTCTTAAAGCATCTTCATTTTCAGGTTTGTTATGACAAATCACATACGCATACACTCCGTTTCCTTTTATTGGATGAGGATAACCAACAATTGCCGTTTCACACACATTTTCATGCTCATCCATAGCACTTTCAATTTCGGCAGTTCCTAAATTATGACCTGAAACAATAAGTACATCATCAACTCTTCCAGTTATTCGGTACATTCCGTTTTCATCACGCAAACAACCGTCACCAGTAAAATATTTGTTAGGGAAAGTTGAGAAATAAGTCTCTTTAAATCTTTGATGGTCGCCATAAATTGTTCTTGCTATTGAGGGCCAAGGAAACTTCATACACAATCTTCCTTCCACTGAATTTCCTTCAATTTCACTTCCTTTTTCATCTATTAAACAGGGTTGTATTCCAGGGAGTGGTAATGTAGCAAAAGTTGGTTTTGATGGAGTAACTCCAGCTAAATTTGAAATCATAATTCCACCTGTTTCTGTTTGCCACCAAGTGTCAACAATTGGACAATTTCCTTTCCCAATCTCTTTATCGTACCAATGCCAAGCATCTTCATTTATTGGCTCTCCAACCGTCCCCAAAACTTTTAATGAGGATAAATTATAAGGATTTACAAATTCCATTCCTTTTGCTTCTAATGCACGAATTGCAGTTGGTGCAGTATAGAAAATATTGACCTTGTTTTCTTCTGCAATTTGCCAAAAACGTCCAGCATCAGGATAAGATGGAACTCCTTCAAACATCATTGTTGTTGCCCCTGCTAAAAGAGGCCCATATACAATATATGAATGTCCTGTAATCCAACCAATATCAGCAGTACACCAATAAATATCTCCATCATTATACTGAAATACATTTCTGAAAGAAAACTCTGTATAAACCATGTATCCAGCAGTAGAGTGTTGTATCCCTTTTGGTTTACCAGTAGAACCTGAAGTGTATAAAATAAAGAGTGGATCTTCTGCATCCATAATCTCAACAGGGCAATCAGAATCTGCTTTTTTCATCTCATCATGCCACCAAATATCTCTTCCATTTTGCATTCTAATATTACTTTTGGTTCTTTCTAAAACAATGCATCTTTCAATGGAAGGAGTACTTTTCATGGCTTCATCAGAAATATCTTTTAAGGGGGTAATCTTTGCTCCTCTAAATCCACCATCAGCAGTAACTAAAATATTGCAAGAAGCATCATTTATCCTGTCAGAAAGTGATTTTGCTGAAAAACCGGCAAAAACAACTGAGTGAATAGCCCCAATTCTGGCACAAGCTAAAACTGCAATTGCAAGCTCTGGTACCATTGGCATATAAAGGCAAATTCTATCTCCTTTTTTTGCGCCATTATTTTTTAATACATTGGAAAATCTACAAACCTCTGAGTGTAGTTCTTTGTAAGAAAGACATATACTTTTTTCTGATGGTTCATTTGGTATCCATTTTATTGCTATTTGATCCTCTCTTTTTTCTAAATGCCGATCCAGACAATTTTCAGTAATATTTAGTTTTCCTCCTTCAAACCATTTTATTTCCGGCTTGTTAAAATCCCAATTAAGCACATTATCCCATTTCTTTTGCCAAGTGAAATTGTTGGCTTTTTCTTCCCAAAACTCTAAAGGATTTTGGATGCTTTTTTCGTATTCAACTTTATATTCTTTAAAGGTTGTAATCTTATTTCCCATATTCGTAATTCAAATTTTTCCAAAGATAAAAAAACAATTTATACTGAAAAAGAGTAGTATTTAATACGAATTTGTAAATTAGCCGCTTAATTAAAAAATGAGAAAAATGAGAAAAATTCTACTAAGTATAAGTATGCTTTTTGCAATGAGTGCAAATGCTCAATTATTGGATTGTGCAGAATTATTTATTTCAGAATATGTAGAAGGCCCTGCAAATAATAATGCAATTGAAATTTATAACCCTACAAATGCCTCAATTGACTTAGCAGGGTATTCTATAAACAGATATGGAAATGGGGCTACATCAGGGCCTGATACTTGGCCTTTAAGTGGTAACCTTGTTCCTGGACAAGCTATTGCAATTGGAAACGGGCAATTAGATTCTGTTTGGGTTTCTACTTATTGGTCTGTACCGGTTGACCCTGTTTTTTATGCTGCCTGTGATTTGCATGGAAGCGGCATTTATCCAACTCCTTTTTATTTTAATGGAGATGATGCTATGACTTTAGAAAACGATGGAAATATTATTGATATTTTTGGCAAAGTAGGTGAAGACCCAGGTAATGCGTGGACTGATGATGCCTCAGCAGGATACACCGATGCAAACGGAGGGACTTGGTGGAGCAAAAGACAAACATTAGTTAGGAAAGCATCTGTGAAAAAAGGTGTAACTATGAATCCTATTGTTTTTAATCCTACTTTGGAATATGATTCTTTGCCAGACGGGACTTATTCAGGAATGGGAACACATACCTGTGATTGTAGTATTAGTACAATAAATGAGAAAGATGATGTCTCTTATATAATGTATCCTAATCCTGTAAATATTGGAGGTGTAGTAGTTATTAGCTCAAATACAAACATTAAAAAGATTGAATTGTTAAATGTATTGGGAGAAGTTGTTTTATTTTCATCAGACAATATAATTTCAACCAATATCTTATCTAAAGGAACGTATATTGTAAATATCCAATTTACTGATGGGGGAATAGCTCAAAACAAATTAGTTATTAAATAAATATACTGATGTTCCCATCAGTATTCTTGTCAATAAATTATGAGAAAGATTATAATTTTAGGTTTTGCTGTAATTTCAAGTCTCGCAGCTGATGCGCAAACTACTTTAAGCGGGAAAATAACAGATTTAAATACCGGAGAAGCACTTATTGGAGCAACTATCATTTATGGAAAGGGGAAAGGAACTGCAACTGACATAGATGGAAATTATTCTATTTCTATTCAAGAAGGAGAACGAAATTTAAAAATATCTTATGTGGGATATCAAACAATAAGTAAGATCGTATCTATTATTGGAAAAACAAAAATTTTGAATTTCAAACTAAAAACCATCTTGCTAAATGAGGTGCAAGTAGTGGCTGATATTGCAAGAGATAGGGAAACACCAGTAGCCTTTTCAACTATTCCCATGAAAAAGATAAATGAGGAATTAGCCTCTCAAGATATTCCTATGGTGCTGAATTCAACTCCAGGAGTTTACGCTACTCAAAGTGGTGGTGGGGATGGAGATGCCCGAATTACCATTAGAGGATTTAACCAAAGAAATGTGGCAGTAATGATTGATGGAATTCCGGTAAATGATATGGAAAATGGCTGGGTGTATTGGAGTAACTGGTTTGGATTGGATGCAATAACCTCTAACATACAAGTGCAAAGAGGATTGGGAGCATCAAAAATTGCTATTCCATCAGTTGGAGGAACCATGAATATTTTAACAAGAGGAATTGGAAATAAAGCGGGAGGAACCATAAAACAATCAGTTGGTTCTTTTGGCAGATTAAGAACATCTCTTGGTTATAATTCTGGAAGGTTAGAAAATGGATGGGGATATACTTTGGCTGGCTCTTATAAAAAAGGAAATGGGTTTGTGGATGAAACTTGGAGTGAGGGCTTCTTTTATTATGCAAAAATACAGAAAGAAATAGGAAATCATATTCTCAGTTTATCAGCTATGGGAGCACCACAAAAACACGGACAAAGATCTTATAAAAGTGATATTGCAACTTATGATGCCGATTACGCACAATCTCTAGGAGACACATCTGATCTTTCCGGCAGAACAATAAACAAAGGAATTGCTTACAACAAGCATTGGGGCTATTTGGATAGATGGACTATCAATAGTAATGGCGATACAATTCACAATCGAGAAACTTTAAATACAAAACAAAATTATTACCATAAACCTCAGTTTTCATTAAGAGATTTCTGGACTGTTAATGATAAATTTTATGTTTCAAATATTTTTTATGCTTCTATTGGGCATGGAGGTGGAACAGGTTTAAGTGGAAATACAAACAATTATGATACAGATGGGCAATACAATTTGCAAGAGGCCTACAACACAAATGTAAACACGGAAGGAATATTTAATAGTATAGACCCTCTTTATTCTGAAACAGAAACAAAAGCAAGTACTTATTTAAGAAGTTCAATTAATAATCATTATTGGTATGGCGGATTATCTACTCTTAATTATCAGGCATCTGATAAAGTTTCACTTTCAGGAGGATTGGATATGCGCTATTATAAAGGAGAGCATTATCGTGAAATTTATGATTTATTAGGAGCTGACTATACTATTGATGATGCAAATAAACTACAACCTTCTAAGATAAAAAGAGAAGAGAGTGTAGTGGGGTATCATAATGATGGAATAGTAAAATGGTCAGGTGTTTTTTCTCAAATGGAATACAGCAATGGAATGTTAAGTGCATTTTTTAATATTTCTGGCTCTAATTCTGCTTATAAACGAATCGATTATTTTAAAAAGAAAGACTTAGTTTTAAACGACACTACTTATGTGGAAGCCTTAGGAACTTCAATGAATGTAATTGATAATAAAGCAGTCATGATTGAGGATACAATTTGGCATAACGGGAACTTCTATACAAGAAACTCTGAAGAAGCAAAATTGGCTGAAACCAATTGGAAATGGATTAGAGGCTATACGATAAAGGCGGGAGCAAATGTAAATTTGGATGAATACAATAATGTGTTTTTTAATGTGGGTTATATATCTAAAGCACCAAGATTTAATAATGTATATGATTATAGCAATCAACTTTTTAGAGATATTCGCAATGAACAAGTAAAGGCAGTTGAAGGAGGTTATTCATATCGTTCCTCTTTACTTTCTGCTAATGTAAATGGCTATTATACTATCTGGGAAAACAAACCTGCAAATGGTGGAGTGACAGTAATGGTAGATGATGTGCCATTTAAAGCAAATATAAATGGGATGAATGCTTTACATAAAGGAGTGGAAATGGATTTTGCTTTGAAAATTAATCATCAATTTAGCATAGAAGGATTGCTTTCATTGGGTGATTGGAGATGGACTTC
>Ga0208129_1000056_pt1 | contig 43471 bp, 37 predicted proteins | sample ETNtaG_13_FD_185759 | JGI IMG/M metagenome (GOLD analysis project Ga0208129, IMG submission 185759) | Marine microbial and viral communities from oxygen minimum zone, Eastern Pacific Ocean - ETNP201306PF47B (SPAdes) (version 2) | ecosystem: Environmental > Aquatic > Marine > Oceanic ...
GCGGCATGGCTGCACACTACCGGTATGTGCCTGCGGGATTCGCCTGTTCGCGAAACTGTTCTGCACGCCATGCAATTGGCGCGAGACGCTGGGGTAACTGTTTCAATTGATCTGAACCTGCGGATTGAAGTTTGGGGTTGGAATGACGCGTTGCGCGCTACTGTTGAAAAGGCTGTAACGTTGGCCGATGTGGTATTTGGCAGCGGCCGTGAAGAAATCATGCCCGTTGCCGGGGCACCTTCGGTTGAGGAGGCTGCCCGTGCCCTGGCTGATGGCAAGCGTACGATTGTTGCGCGCCTCGGGGCAGACGGTGCATTTGCCGTTACAGCTGATGAGTCATTTCAGGCGCCCGCTTTCAAAGCCACCGCCGTCAACACAGTTGGCGCGGGGGACGCCTTTAGCGGTGGATTCATCGCCGCTCGTATGGCTGAGCGTGACGTAGCAGAAGCACTGCGCTGGGGTAACGCAGTGGCGGCGCTCAAGGTTCAGCGGGAAGAGCCGCGCGACCTGCCCACCCGCGCCGAAGTTGCAGCGTTGCTGGCCTGAATTTTCTTAAGAATACCGCCATTCTTGGTCAAATGGCATTGGCCACGACCGATAACTTTAAGGCCAGGGATAGCCGGAGGCCTTCGGGAATCGTGATCAATTAAATTCGAATTCGATAGCCGCTGGGCCATCATCTGGCGTAGGCTATAGGCTTGCGCCCCAAACCGGGCGAGCAGGAGGCTTCGGGTATGCCAGATCGACCACCCAAACCCGGCCATGAGTCCGTCCCACTGCCGCCGGTCATCGGCCGCCTGCTCTGTGGAGTTGGCTGGCACGATTACCGGATAATCGATGTGACGGTAGGATTCGGACCCGGCGGGTCAGTCGAAAAACGACAATGCCGCAGGTGCCAGGCGATTTCGGTACGCCGGAGTCGTTGATTTGCCGACGGCGGGGGCGGCAGGCGAGAGGGATGTGTCGAGGGGGTTATGCACAGGCTGCTGATTCAGGAGGCCTGCAATAACAATGCTCTGTAGTGTTGTGGGGGCGCAGTAGGCCGGCAGCGCGATGGCAATACGCGAGGTGGCGGTACTATATCCGGTTGCCAGTTTGTTCATCGAACAATGACGCATAGGAAAGGTCCAGGGTCATGCGCATGTTCTGCCCTACGGTGGGATTAGAGTGTGATGGCAGGCGGCCAGTCACTTCGGATTCACCATAGCGAAAGGTGACATGTTTGTCGAAGCCATTGCTCTCGATTGCCTCGACCAGAAGGTTTGTGTCAACGTGCTGTTTGCCGCTGTCCGGTAATGTTACATATTCCGGCCGGATGCCGAGAACGACTCGCGCGTGTTCCTCGGGGTGCGCACGAAATTTGTAGTGTTCTAGCGGGAAAATCTCTTTGGCCGCACTGTCATCCGACTGAAACAGCATCCTGCCGTCGCGCTTAACCACAGTGCCGGGCAGCAGGTTCATTGCCGGGGAGCCAATGAAACCTGCGACGAAGATGTTGTCGGGATGGTCGTAAAGATACTGCGGCACGCCGATCTGCTGGACGCGCCCGCTCTCAAGAACGGCGATACGGGAGGCAAGGTTCATTGCCTCGATTTGGTCGTGGGTGACATAGACGGCTGTCGTTGCCAGGCGATGATGAAGGCGTTTGATTTCGATTCGCATTTCGGCGCGCAGTTTGGCATCGAGGTTTGACAGCGGCTCGTCAAACAGGAAGATACTGGGGCTGCGCACCAGTGCACGACCCATCGCAACCCGCTGGCGCTGACCGCCGGAAAGCTGTGAAGGCTTGCGCTCCAGCAATGCACGGATTTTCAACAGGTCGACGACGTTGTCGAGCGCCTGGTCAATCTCCTGCTGCGGCATCTTCCGCACTCGCAGGCCGAAGGTGATGTTCTTGCGCACGGTCATGGTCGGATAGAGCGCATAAGACTGGAACACCATTGCGATGTCACGATCTTTAGGATGGACGTCGTTGACTACGGTACCGCCGATCAGAACGTCGCCTTCAGTGGCCGTCTCTAACCCGGCCATGATATTGAGCAGGGTCGATTTGCCACAACCCGACGGGCCGACGAGTACCAGAAATTCACCATCCTCTATCTCGAGATCGATGTTCTCGAGGACCGGGGTGGAGTCGAACTGCTTGGAAAGATTGCGAATTGTGAGAGAAGCCATCGGTTATCCTTTTACTGAGCCGGAGGTCAGGCCGCGGACAAAGTAACGTCCTGCAAAAACATAGACGATCAGTGTGGGCAAGCCGGCGATAATTGCTGAAGCCATGTCGAGGTTGTATTCCTTGACTCCCGTGCTTGAGTTGACGATGTTGTTCAGCGCCACGGTAATTGGTTGGGCACCGCCGGCTGAGAATGAGACGCCAAAAAGGAAATCGTTCCAGATTTGCGTGAACTGCCAGATCACGGTAACGACGATAATCGGTATCGACAGGGGCAGCATGATCCGTATAAAAATGGTCAGAAAGCCCGCACCGTCTATGGTGGCAGCCTTTACAAGTTCGTTAGGTACTCCGATGTAGAAGTTGCGGAAGAACAAGGTCGTAAAACCAATACCGTAGACGATGTGTACGAGGACCAGCCCGCTGATAGTGCCCGACAGCCCAAGCATGCCAAGTAGGCGAGCCATGGGCAGCAGCACCACCTGGAAGGGAATGAAGCAGCCAAACAGCATCAGCGCAAAGATGATGTTATCAAAGCGAAATCGCCACTTGGTCAGCACATAGCCATTAACCGCACCAAGTAGGGTCGAGATAGCTACGGCCGGCACCGTGATCTGTACCGAGATCCAGAAATAGCCTTTCAGACCCTCACACTGGATGCCGACGCAGGCCGAGCCCCAGGCCTTGATCCAGGGCGCAATCGTCAATGTTTCGGGCCAAGACAGCATCGACCCAGACCGGATTTCTTCGAGATCCTTCAGTGAGGTGCCGACCATTACATAAAGCGGCATTAAATAGACCAGCACGAATAGCCCGAGCACAGCGAACAGCAGCCAGCGACCGAACGTCATACGGGTGCCGGCGGCACCCGCTGCGCTGAAGCGGCTTTCAGTCATTGCCTTTATTCCGCAGTTCGGAATAGAGGTACGGCACCACGATAGCTATCACAGTGACCATCATAATCGTTGCACTGGCAGCTGCCAGCCCGATCCGGCCACGGCTAAAAGCCATCGCATACATAAATGTTGCCGGCATATCAGTGGCATATCCTGGCCCGCCCCGGGTCAGCACAATAATCAGGTCGAAGCTCTTGATTGCGAGATGGGCGAGCACGATGAAAGCACTGAGGAAGACGGGCCGCATCGACGGAATGATGATTCCGAAATAGATCCGTGGCAAACTCGCACCGTCAATATAGGCGGCCTTGATGATCTCGTCGTCGATCGAGCGTAAGCCGGCCAGGAACATTGCCATGACGAAACCGGACGATTGCCAGACACCGGCGATAACGATGGTGTAGATCGCCATCTCTGGGTCAACCAACCAGTCGAATTCGAAGTTCTCAAAGCCAAATCCTCGCACCACCTTCTGTACGCCGAGACCGGGATTGAGAAGCCATTTCCACGCTGTTCCGGTAACGATAAACGACAGCGCCATCGGGTAAAGGTAGATGGTGCGCAGGGCGCCTTCAACGCGGATGCGTTGGTCCAGCAGTACTGCAAGCAGCAGGCCCAGCACCATACAGAACAATATGAACAGCACCGAGAAGACCAACAGATTGTCCAGAGCCACATACCACCGGTCCATCTGCCACAACTTGCGGTATTGCAATAGTCCTTCAAACTGGTAGCGCGGCAGCAGTTTCGATCGGGTAAACGAGACGTAGGCAGTCCAGCCGATGAACCCGTAAACGAAGACAATTACTGCCGCGAACGATGGCGCGAGCACGATCTTGGGCAGTTGGGACTGAAGCCACCTAAACATGAAAGAGCATCCCCATCGACAGTCGTGGTGGGCAGCCTAAAGCAGCCGGCCCCTCGCTCTGGAAAGAAGCGGGGGGCCGGTTACAGGCTGTTACATAGATTGCGCGACAGCTTTGGCAAGTGCCTTGGCTGCATCCGCGGACGACATGTCGGAGTTGAAGTGATTGGTCACAACGTCGGTAATGGCGCCGGCCTGGGCACCGCGCAGAGCCATGCCGTGGGCATAACTCGGTAGCAGGCCGCCAACCGTCATCGTGGCCTGCATATCGTAGGCCGAACGGTGTGCGCAGTAGTCAAACTCGTTCATGGGCACGCCGATCCGCGCTGGGATTGAGCCCTTGAACAGGTTAAAGGTCTTTTGGAAGTTTTCGCCCACGATCAGTTTGGCGAGCAACTTCTGACCGGCAACCTTATCGTCGCCCTTGACCTTGAACATGGCGAAACTGTCAACGTTATAAAGGTAACCGTGGCCGGGGGTCGGTGCGCAGAGGTAGTCCTTACCGGCAACCTTGCCGGCGGCCGCGAATTCACCCTTGGCCCAATCGCCCATGATCTGGAAGGCGGCCTCGCCGTTCATGACCATAGCTGTTGCCAGGTTCCAGTCACGACCTGGGAAGTTTGGATCAACGTAGCCGCGCAACTTGCGCATTTGGTCGAAGACCTTGACCATCGTTGCGCTATTCAGGGCCGCTGGATCCAGGTCGACTAGTGCCTGCTGGTAGAAGTCATTACCGCCCACACCGAGCACAACCGTTTCAAACACTGTGGCGTCCTGCCAGGACTGGCCGCCGTGCGCCAACGGAGTGATGCCTGCCGCCATCAGCTTTTCCGCTGCGGCATTGAACTCATCCCAGGAAGATGGCATCGAGACGCCGGCCTTGGCCAGCACCTGTGGGTTAGCCCAGATCCAATCGACACGGTGTACGTTGACCGGGGAGCCGACATAGTGCCCCTCGAACTTCATGTGTTTGGCGATCTGGGGTGGCAATAGTGCGTCCCAACCTTCATCGCGGCCAACGTCATCGAGGTAGGCTAACGCGCCTTCTTCAGCCCACTCCTGGATGCTTGGACCCTTTAACTGTACGGCAGTCGGTGGATCGCCGGCCAGCACCCGTGCTCTCAGGGTGGTCATCGCTGCATCGCCACCACCACCGGCCACCGGCATGTCGGTCCAGGTGCCGCCGTTGTCGCTGAATTCCTGCATCAGGGATTTGACGGCTTTCGATTCGCCACCTGACGTCCACCAGTGCAGCACTTCCGCCGTGGGCCCGGCAGAGGCTGACAGCGGCAGTGCCGCGGCCACAAAGGTTGCCAGCACACATTGTTTCAGCGTGCTGTCCTTTCGCACTTTAAGTTTGTCCTTACTCATAGATTGATCCTCCTGTTGAGGTGATTTGAGCCCTTATGGAACTCATCCTTACTTGAGCCGCAACTACCTGTAGTCACGACTCACTGCCTGGAAAACGCTGTATCAATTCGATTCGACGCTCCATTTCTATCTCTATAAATCTGTTTCTCAGCAATATTCGCTGGACTTTTGATGCATTAGAAGTAGATAAAATACCTACTCTTGCCTGAATCAGGTTCCGATCTGCCGCTTTTTAAATTGAGGCGAAATTGCCTGATCTGCATAATCCCGTTGATCCTGCATAACTTGCGTTGTGGATGGTTTTTTCATCAGCACGTCATAAGCCGGAAACAAAATGCGGGTAAAAGGCACGATCGCGGCTCCCAGTGCTGCAGGATCGGTCGAGCACTTGGCGCGCATGATCGGCGGTACACTGGGCAGCGCATCCCGGATGGGTTCGATACGTTTATCCAGGGCAGCAATCAGGATTTCGATCAACTGGTCAGGCAGTCGGCCACCAACGAAAATAGCCCCCGGATTTACTATGCAATTCATGGCGATCAGGTGCGGCAACAAGTGATCGGCTGCTGCCTCCAGCCAGCCCCGGATTTCGTCCGGGTGCGTGTCGAGCAGGGCAGTGAGGCCCCTGGGATTGGATACCTTGATCCCCGTTCTTGCAAGGCTGGCGTATAAAGTAGACAGGGATACCTTGTCCTGAAGATTGACCGGCCTTTCCCCAGTGCTCGCCCCTGCCAGTGGAATATGTCCTATCTCGCCACTGTGGCCGTTATATCCATGCACGTAGTGGCCGTCGATGACCAGGCCGCCACCCAGGCCATAGCCGAAAAACAGATAAAAAAAGCTGCGGGTGGAGATGCCGTGTCCATACTGCGCCTCACCGATGGCTGAGGCTGTGGCGTCATTTTCTTGGTATACGCGCAGTCCGACTATTTTTTCGAGTCGTTGCCGCGAGGGGTAGTCGCGCCAGGCGGCAAAAGATTGAGGAGTCTGAGAAAGCCGTCGGTAGCCAAGTTTGAAGGGAATAGCAAGGCCGATACCGGCGAGATCTTTGCCGGATAGGGCGCTTTCCTCCAGTAGGCCATGATAGGCGGCTTCGATCCATGCGAAAGCCTCGTCGGGGAGGGTGAAATCTTTCTCGAGGTGCTTCCTGCCGCGAACCTCGCCGGAAAGATCGATCAGAATAACGGTCAGGTGATCCCGGTCAATGCTTACACCAACCGAATACCCGCCGTCCGGATTGATGGCGATTTCGGTCGCGGGCTGGCCGCGGCCACCGGTGCGGCGGCCGGTTTCCATCACCAGGTTGTCGGCGATGAGTTTTTTCGAGATATAAGCAATGGCCTGTGGGGTAAGGCCGGTAATTGCAGCGAGTTCCGCACGGGATACAGGCCCCTGCAGGCGAATCGCCTGCAGTGTCACCCGAAGGTTGTGATCCTTCGCGTGTTTGAGGTTGGTGCCGGATAAAGCTGATGACAGCATGCCTTTTGAAGCCTCAATTCTGTCAAATACACTAATATTAGTGTGGTTAATTTTTTTAGTATATAATTCATATAACAAATTGTTTTAATAAATACAAGGCTTTTTTTTGAGGCGATTCAGGCTTTTGGCCAGTTTATAGCGGCTCGCAGGTGATGATTGAAACCAGACTATGGGCGTACACGGGCATTGCCATCCACGGCAGGTTCGGGAATTGCTGCCCGGCGCCGCCGCCGCCAGCGGGCCTCAGCCGCGACCATTCATCGGCAATACCAGTATGCCCCGGGCATGAGGGCCAGCCGGCATTTCTCGCTAACGCTCAGCCGACAGGCAGAAGATTACCAGCCATGTGGGCAATGCTTCCTGGAATACAATCGATGCCATTGGACTTTGTATTTCGCGCGACCTTATCTTCAGGGCAACGTCTACAGAACATGATATTTATGCAAGAGGTTTCTTTGCACGGCAGGTGCTGGTAGTGGCTGACACTTATCATCTGGTTGCTGATCTGGGCGGCACCAACGTTCGTTTTGCGTTGGTGCAGGAAGGCAAAGCGGTACCGGAGCATGTGGAGAAGTTCGCTAACAATAACTATGACAGTTTCGAAGAGGCAGCGCAGGACTACCTGGCAAAGGTTGATGCACTGCAGCCGGACAAGGCGTGTATTGCGGTTGCCGCGCCCATTCACGGCGAACCGATTAACCTGACCAATTACGGCTGGCAACTCTCGGCGCCTGCGTTGTGTCGACAACTGGGCCTACGCGAAGTCGTGTTCGTGAACGACTACCAGGCCTTGGCTTTGGCACTGCCTGATCTTAAGTCGTCAGACCGGGTCCAGATTGGTAATCATGGGTGTGGCGTGAAACATGGCACCCGTCTCGTCATCGGTCCGGGCACTGGGCTTGGAGTCTGCGGACTGGTCCGGGCAGGCGAACACAATCTGCCGGTGTCGGGAGAAGGGGGGCACATCTCGTTCGCGGCCCGGACCGTGCAGGAGGTTGAACTGATGCAGGCCGTGGCGGGTGAATCGTCGGTGGTGAGTGCGGAATGGCTGCTGAATGGCAAGGGCCTTGAGCGGTTGTATAACGGGCTCGCGGCAATCTCGGGCCGGCAGGCAGTATCCATTTCAGCCAGAGAGATCAGCCAACAGGCCCTGGCCGGTAACCTGGCTTGTGTTGAGGCCCTCAATCTCTATTGCCGGTTCCTTGGCCGTGTGGCCGGAGACTATGCGCTGATCTTTGGTGCGACCGGCGGGGTGTACCTGGGCGGGGGCATTCTGCGCCGGTTCCCCGAGTTTCTGGCGGCGAGCCCGTTTCGCAGCGAATTTGACGACAAGGGCGTGATGGGCGATTACGCACGCGCTATCCCAACCTTCCTGATTACTGCCAGGCACAAAACGCTGTGGGGCGCATGTGCCTGGTTGCGCCAGGGAGCCTGAGCGTTACTGGGCCCGGCGCACCGGTTGCGGCGGTGCCGGTCATGGAAACCCTGCCGTGGTTGCGATAAAGGACTTGAAATTCACCTGCCGGAAGCGTTCAATCAGCGGCCACTGACAACCGGGAAACCGCAGCGGCGACCTGTTTCGACCAGGCAGCGGGAAAACTCGAGAGCAGGAAATAACAACATGTTCGGAATTAGCCCTTCGGCGCGCCTGCGCCCGTCGCCGTACTTTGAGGCCACGTTGGCAGAAGGCGTGCAGTCGTTCACTACCTACAACAACATGTTGCTGCCGACCGATTACGGGCATCCGGAAGAAGAGTACTGGCGCCTTATCAACGGCGTCTCGCAGTGGGATGTCGCGGTGCAGCGCCAGGTGCAGTTGCAAGGGCCTGATGCCGGCGCTCTGGCACAGATGCTCACGCCGCGCGATCTGTCCGGATGCGTGGCTGGGCAGGGCAAATACGTTGCCCTGTGCGACCACGAGGGCACGCTGATCAATGACCCACTCCTGCTGAAGCTTGACGAGAACCGCTACTGGTTATCGATCGCGGATTCGAACATCTGGTTCTGGGCCCGTGCTGTTGCTGCCGAAAGAGGCCTTAAGGTCGAGGTCAGCGAGCCCGACGTATCGCCCATGGCCGTGCAGGGGCCAAAAGGAGAAGAGGTAGTGGCTTCGATCTTCGGCGGCTGGGTCCGTGATCTGAAGTATTTCTGGTTCCGCCAGAGTGAGATAGAAGGCATCCCCGTGATTGTGGCCCGTTCCGGCTGGTCCAAACAGGGCGGCTTTGAGATCTACCTGATGGATGGTACCCAAGGCATGCGGCTCTGGAACCTGGTGAAAGAAGCCGGGCAGCCCTGGGACATCGGCCCGGGTGGCCCGAATTTTGCCGAGCGGGTGGAGAGTGGCTTGCTCTCTTTCGGTGGCGATACCGATGCGCGGACCAATCCCTTCGAGGTGCGACTGGGCAAGTACATTGATCTGGGCGTGGCTGCCAAGGTGATCGGCATCGAGGCATTGCGGCGCATCCACGCCGGCGGGCCAAAACGACAGCAACTGGGCCTGGTCCTGGACGGCGATCAGCCTACGACCCTTGGCTTCAACTGGAACGAGATCCACTGCGACGGCCACAGTATCGGCCATCTGACCAACTGCGTGTGGTCCTGGCGCCTGCGCAGGAATATCGGTTTTGCGCTGGTTGCGGGCACGTGCCGGGCCGGTGAGCGGGTCGAGATTACCCGCGAGGGCCAGATCATAAGTGGGGAACTGGTCGAGCTGCCTTTTCTCTAGGTGTGGGTTCCAGCTGCCTGCAACGGCACCGGAGAATTCAGTTATCGGTGCCGTCAGTGTTGCTGGCCGGGGCGCTAGGTCTGTGACGACAGGCCGGTGCCTGGTCGTGAAAAGATCTGACCGAATCCTGCAATCGTGTCGGTAATGCCGGCGCGGCGCAGGCAACTCCACATCTGGGCCTGATTGCTGGTGATAACTGGCTTACCGGCTGCCGCCTCGATTTCTTCGGCCACCTCTGCCGATCGGATGCCGCCGCAACTGAGGAAGATGGCATCAGCCTCTGGGGTATCGATCTCGAGGGCAAAGCGCTTCCAGTAGTCCGGGGTCACCCGGCCCATTTCAGTGCCGGTGGCAAGGTTGAGGCCCTGAATATCGAGCACCTCGAAGCCCTTCTTCACCAGGAACTCGGCCTCGGCGGTATTGACTTCATCGAGGTAGGGGGTACCCACCACCAATTTGTGCGCACCGAGTTCGCGCAGTGCATCGACTACGCCGGTGACCAGTGTCATCGGCTGTGCATACGGAGCGCCTTTTTTGATCTCGGCCATCACCCGTGCTTCGCCGATGACGATGGAGCCACTGGTGCAGCTGTAGCTGATCACATCGGGCTTGGTATCCGGCTGGATGCGCGCAGCCGCATCCGCCATCGCTTCGATATGACGAGCCAGGGTTTCGTTGGTCGTGTAGTCGTCGGTCTTGAGGCGGGTGATGTGCACGGCCACAGCTTCGGGCGCCATGGCAAAAAAATCTGACTCTGCTGCAAGATCGGTGGACATCAGGATGAAGCCCAGTTTTGCCCGCCAGTGCTTACCGGCATCGAGTTCGGGCTGCCATTCGCCGGATACTACTTTGTCACCTGGTTTGAACATGCCTATTCCTTTGTTAAATGCTGGAGGTATTCCCATTTACTGGCGCAAAACAAGAAATTACCACGGTAATGGCGCATGGGTCAGGTATGTGATTTCTACTACCCAGGGTTTGATGTCAGACTATCAGATTCCAACAGGGCTGAAAAGATTCACCTTGCTGCCCTTAAAGGGGTATATCCAACTCACATGAGAGAGAGTTATTCCAATGCATGATCAGCCAAGCAGAGGACCGTCAGTCGCAATTGTCGGCGCTGGAAGTATCGGTGTTTCTTGGGCAATTACATTCATTATTTCTGGTTTTTTTGTGCGACTACATGATACCAGCAAGAAGCGATTAGCAGTGGCCCGTGAAGAGATCACCGAACGTCTCGCCGATTTAAAATTTTACTCGCTGGTCGACGAGCCGCCGGAGCAGGTGCTAGCTCGCCTATCTACGGAGACAAATCTTGAAGCTGCGGTTAGTGGTGCTGAACATATCCAGGAATGCATTCCAGAAATTCTTACCCAGAAACGCGAGATCTTTTCGAAGCTTGCAAACGTTGCACCTCGGAATGTAATCATTGCAAGTTCCAGCTCATTTATGCCGGCATCAAAATTTGCAAATAACGTTAAGCATTACGAACGGTGCCTGGTCATTCATCCTGGTAACCCACCTTACCTTCTTAGGATTGTAGAGATCGTGCCTGCTTCGTTCACCTCCCAGTCCACAATAAATCAATCGACTGCATTAATGGAGAGGCTCGGGTTGGAGGCTGTGATCGTTCGCAAGGAGGTCGACGGATTTGTCTTTAATCGACTGCAGGGAGCCCTGCTCAGCGAAGCCTATGCTTTGGTGGAAGATGGTGTGGCATCATCAGATGAAATCGATGCTGTCGTCCGAGATGGTCTCGGCTTGCGTTGGTCGGTCATCGGGCCATTTGAAACCGTTGATCTCAACACCCGAGGTGGTATCAGTGCCCATGCGCAGAAAATGGGGCCAGCCTATAAGAGAATTGCTGCCAGCCGCGGTATCAATTTATCCTGGCCAGAGCAACTGGTTTCTAAGGTGACAAGTGAGCGGCGGGCAAATCTACCCTTAGAGCAATGGCCCGAGCGAGTTCACTGGCGCGACCGCATGCTGATGGGCTTGGTAGCTGCACGGCAAAAAGTTACGAGAAACTCAAAAATCTGATTATTTTGAAGATGGACACGAGGTATTCAAGAGACTGGGAGAACAATCTCCCGTCAACATTAAGACATATTAGTGTTGTGGCGGAGAAATTGGTGAGATTAGATTTGGTATAGAGTCAAAACTTGTTCTTTACCATAGAAATTTGGCGATATTCAAGATCTTCGCGCAAGGTGCGAATGATTTATTTGGGTTAAATGCCTTAGAACAGTTTTGAACGAAGAAAAAGGTAATCACTAATATATAGATTTCGAGTTAATCAATAAGTATTGAAGCAACTTTCTTTGGCCCATCAGATGTACTCCAGTCGATATCGACTATGATGTCGTCCACGCCTACGGCATTCAGCGCATCAAGATTCTCAGCCACGGTATCTGTTCGATCAGCCGATTGATTAATGCGAAGGACGACTCGGCACTTGTCCGGGTTGCGGCCGGCAGCAGCAGCAGAATTTTTCATCAGGGCGATAGGGTCCTTGAGAGCGGCTGGATTGATTGAACGAGCAGATTGCTGAGGTAACCACCCATCGCCGAGGGTGCCTGCGCGTTTGAGCGCAGTTGGGCTATGGCCACCAATCAGAAAGGGTATGGTGTGTTTTGGTCTTGGGTAAGACATAAGATTTGAAGGAAGACTATAGTGAGTGCCCTGAAATGGCTGAGGTGCGCCTGTCCAACAATTTCTTGCTAGCATAATCCATTCTTCAAGTCGCTGCCCCCGTGTTTTAAATGGTACTCCCAGTGCCTCGAATTCGTCAGAAAGCCAACCAGCACCAACCCCGAGGGTTAGGCGCCCACCACTAAGCGCGTCGATAGTAGCTGCTTGTTTTGCGAAAATCACAGGATGGCGAAGTGGAAGTACCAGAACTGCCGTGCCGAGTTCGACCTTTTTAGTTACAACTGCCACCATTGCCAGAATCGTCAAGGCGTCATACCACGGGATATCTGTTCTCCATGTAGCCTTCTTGTCTTTTGCGAAGGGGTATGCTGCTTTGATTTGAGAAGGCATAACAACATGATCCGATACCCATAAAGATGAGAAGCCGGCTTGCTCAAGTTGACCGGCCATTTGTGCCACACCATGTTCTGATGGAAAGTCTCCAGAGCTTGGCATACACGCTCCGATATTAAGTTTTTTCATTACTCAAGTCTCATGAGTGTAAAAAGTCAGTGACAATAGTTTGAGCAAACTCATAGCATAGTGCCTGTGCAGCGAAGTTCAATGGAAGTGCAACCGATATCAATGGCCATGCTGATGCTCGGTTACTGATAATTATATTTAGCCTGCATGGGAAATTAAGAAAATGTCAGTGTTGCAAGTATAGATCCTCAGTAATGTTATCATGCATGTCGTTTTTAAAATGCATACTATAATTGACATAAAGTTCAGTAATACCCAGTTATACCTAATTCTGAGTCAGGCGACTACAGTAGAGTGATATGATGAAAGGGAAGACAATGTTCAAAATAGTGCATCCTCTCAATAATCTACCTTTAGTTGAGAAATTATCTTATGGAACAATTCTTAGCAGGTAAAGTCGCCCTCGTCACAGGGTCCTCACGCGGTTTAGGTAGGCAGATAATCAACCAGTTTCAGGCATCTGGTGCGAGAGGGCTTGGTATAGATCAAATTGCCGATGGCGAAAGATCAGGAGAAGGCTGGATTTATCACCAAGCGGATGTTTCGGATGAAAACGGTATGTCCAAAGCAATGGACGTTATCGATCAACACTTCGGGCAACTAGACATTGTTGTGGCTAATGCTGGCCTGGTACCTCCTTGGTCGAAAATTGAAGAGTTGGAAATGTCGCAGTGGGATCATGTATTTGCTGTCAATGTACGAGGTGTTGTAATTACCATAAAACATGCGGTGCCACAGATGAAAAAGAATGGAGGGTCGATCATTTTAATGGGTTCTATTAATTCTGGTCGAGGGCATGCAGGCCAAACCCTTTATTCAGCTACCAAACACGCGGTCCTGGGCATTGTTCGCTCGTCTGCTTTAGATCTTGGCTCCCACGGTATTCGTGTTAATGCGATTGGGCCAGGACCGATTGCAACGGAAGCATTAATGACAAGAATTACAGCACGGTCGAAACAGGGGGGATTGCCGGTACAGGCTGCATTGGCAGAATTTGATTCCCAGACCGCCTTAGGCCGAATAGCCACGGAGGAAGAGGTAGCTAGTACTGCAGTTTTTCTTGCTAGCGACTTATCTGCAGGAATATCAGGGCAGATTATCGTGGTCGATGCGGGTTTAGCCTGATATTGAATTGCGCGCTACAAGTTCTCTTTTGCATGCATTTCTATGCACCAATGCCGATTGATGGAAGCACCTTGGAGATGACAATAATCTCGACTCCTACAGGGAAGATTCAAGTCGAGTATTAATCGGCATTTCGGATACGGAAGCCGTATCTGGCAGGGTTAATAGCATAGACACCACAGAAGCCAGGACGTCAGGAGGTAATCGCTCGCTAACTGGCGTGACGCCAGGGATGCCGGCGATAAGGTCCGTATTGACAGCGCCGGGACAGAGCGCGGTGACTCGAACGCCGTCACTCCACCCGGCAAATCTGGCGGCATCACTAATCGCCACTAGAGCGTGCTTAGACATGGTATAGCCAACAGATACTGATTCTCGATATCTTTTCCCGTCTGTTGATGCGATATTAATAATGCGGCCGTTCTTCGACTTTTTCAAAAATGGCAGGCAAAGCCGAATAAGGCGAAATGGTGCCTTAACATTGACCTCCCACATTTCGTCGAGATCCTCTTCGTTGCCAGTTTCAAAATCGACCTGACGAAGAATGCCCGCATTGTTGATTAGTGCATCTATCTGCCCATATGTTCGGCTGGTTTCTTCAGCCCAGCGGATCGCTGTTTGGGGATTCTTCGCCTCGAAAGGGCAACATAACACTCTATCCTGCTGAATTCCTTTTAATACCTCGTCCATTTTTTCAGGCGATCGCATACCAAGTGATAGTCGATAGCCATCAGCCGCAAGCCGTTTAGCGATCGCTGCTCCGATGCCTCTTGAGGCGCCGGAAATCATGATCACTCGATTGTCCGGTTTGAGTAGTGATTGGTCGGTCATCGAGATTCCGGGATCGAGATAGCGCAAGCAGTAATTTACATTGCTGTTAGGGCGACGCCGACAAACTGTGAGACGATAAAAAAGTCATCTAAGCGAATGAGGCTTCCAGCAGGCGCGGGGGGACCCGGAAACGACCGGATACATCGCGAAGCTGTTCTCGCTCTGTTGTGATCTCACAGCTGTTTCCACAGATCAGGACCGTTGCCGGAAGGCATTGAGCATTGTAACGAGCCGCTTGAGACTCGACATATCCGCCGGCATCCAGGAAAGCCACATAGTCTCCACGGGCCAGGGTCGGCATTTCTCTATGTTTTCCAAGTTCATCCGAATTACAAAGTGGGCCGACTAGATCAATGATTTCTGTTTCCTCCCGCCCAGTATTTTCTACAGCAACCGCATGATAATACCAATCCAGGATTGCTGCCCAAGAAAGATGATTTGTTGAGAGGTCCAGGTTCACCCATTTTTTTCTCCCATCCTCTTTTACCGCACCTACTGTTCCAACCGCGACCCCAATGGGGCCGGATAAAATCCGGCCAGGCTCTATGCGTAGCTTGGGAATTGGTAGGGATAAATTTTTTGCCTCGTCTTCAATTGCCTTGCTAATTTCTTCAGCATAATCTTCGGCGGTTGGTGCAGAGCTGTCATCAATCTGGCTATTGGGGCCTGTTCCGTACCACTTCCCGAAAGTCCACCCGCCACCGATGTCTACACACGGCGGAGTCCATCCAGTTTTTTCTCGGATATAAGAAGACCAGGTGATCATCTCACGGGCCATCACTGCAAATGGTCCAGTTTCATTGGTCATGCGACTGAGGTGAAAGTGTGTTTCTTTAAGATGAATGTGCGGCATTGCTAGAGCGCTATTTACGATTTCGACAGTTTGCTCTCGGGTCATGCCCCATTTAGTGCTATCGCTCTGCTCTTTCATGGTTCCGGGCCCATGCATGGCTACACCGTGCTTGTCTGCAAGCGGGTCTAGATCAAGAGCTAATCGTATGCCGATGTCAGCATCCTTGCCGAGGCGTTGGCAGACTTCATCGATACGATCAAGTTCATCCATGGCATCAATATTGATGCAAAGTCCATTCGCCACGGCCATTTCGAGTTCTTCAGTTTGCTTATTTGAGCCATTTAGAACTAATGTTTTTGGGTTAGTCCCTGCCAGAAGAGCAATGTACATTTCATTCACGCCAAAGCAATCACCTCCTGCACCTTCCTGATTCATGATATGGCGCAAAGCAAGACTGTTGTTCGACTTATTTGCAAACAGAATTTCTACCTCGCCTGGATAGCGCTTAATAAATGCATCCCGGAATTGGCGATAGCAGTAGCGAAATTGCGATTCACTGATTATTAAGAGAGGTGATCCGAATTCTTTGACCACCTCCTTTACGTCACAGTCTTCGACCCAAAGATTTCCGTTATTGCCGATCCCAATAAATTCACCAAAGGTGACTTGGTAAGATTTCGGGTCGAGAGTTGGCACTGAGGGCAACCCATTGGTCTTTGAATTCAGGTCACTCATGATCGTTCTCCAGTAAAAAGCATAAAAATGGTTTGTTTTTCTATTTCAGCACTTGCAGTTTTTTTAGACCGCTCTCTAGTCCTTCCAGGGCGGTTTCATTAAGTGACATCAGGGGAGAACGAGGAGGTCCTCCGTAATAACCCATACAATCCATCGCCGCCTTGGTTGCTGGGTAAAGGGTTCGACCTCCACTGGTAAATAAATCAGTAAGTTTCTGACCAATAACCTGCAAGTCCTGTGATTCGTCAGTCCGACCTCCAATAACCGAGTAATAGAGATCCATCCCGCCTGGCGCCCAGACGTTTGGAAAGCAATCAATTGTGCCATCAGCCCCCAATGATATTGCCGGCGCGCCGAATAGTGACGCCGGCCCGCAGAATACACGTATGTCATCCTTAACAGCAATAAGTGTTGCGTAAAAGTTATTCCAGTCTCCAGAACTCTCTTTAATCGCTACGACTTGGTTTAAAGTAGCCAGGCGTGCTGCAAGGGTAGGAGTAATTGCGTTTACAGCGTTGCCTGGAATGTTATAGAGCATGATTGGCATTTGAGTAGATGCGGAAACTTTTTCGAAATGATGAAATATCTCGTCTTCCGCTAATCTTACGAAATACGGAGGCAGAATAAGCGCTCCATCAGCACCTGCCCGTTCTGCCTCTAATGTAAGTTCAATCGTCTCCTCGACTGTAACTGCGCCACTACCCACGATAACCGTTCCACGGCCTTCAGCAGCGTTAACACCAAGTTGGAATAATCGGCAGCGTTCCTCGTTTGAAAGAGCCCAGAATTCTCCTGTACAGCCACCGACGATAATACCTGTCGCCCGGTTATCAAACATTCGCTGAATATTATTTTTGAATTCGTTTTCCTCAATATTTCCGTTCGAGTCAAAGGGGGTAATTACAGCTACCATTGGGCCATGCCAATCTATGTTTTCTCTATTCATAATTCCCACTCCACCTTCAACTTAATCAAGTATTATCACGGCTGTTAATGTGGCTACGCGTGACATTAATAGCGCTCTAAAAGGTGAAATCCGATCTGAATCTCAAAGCCAATTAGTGTGTCAACTATATAATACACCTGTACGACGTAACTGTGTAGGATGATATTGATTATTCAAATTACTTCCTTATGCATCCGCTCGTAATCGCCTGAAAATCGCATGGGTGAGTATTCTTCAACGGGTATCGCTGGAACTCGACCCTGCATGATATCTACAATCAGGCGGGCACAAAGAGGGCCGAGTGTGTAGCCAGCATCACCCGGTAGCGCAAAAAAGACCTGTTCCTTTCCTTGCACGTGTCCCAGAACAGATCGACCATCTGTAATTGAATTTATTCCGGCCCAGGTTCGAATTAGGTGGAGGAAATTTATTGCAGGGACAATATTTTTCGCGAGAATCAGGTTGCTAATCAGACTATCCATTCTTACTGTAGGATGCTCTCTTGGCCCAGAGATATCGGCTGGCCAACCACCACCTATGACGATATTGCCAGCGGGCAACTGCTTCATAGTTATCGAGCGTTCTGCATGCTGGACGAGATGAGGAATCATCGGTGTTGCTGGCTCGGTGACGTTCATGTGCAGGGGTTCTGGCAATGTTGGAATATGAATGCCAAGTTGTTCTGCGAGACGGCCAGATCCGGAGCCAGCAGCAATGACTATTTGGGATGCACGGATAATGCCGATCTTTGTGTGAGCTTGAATAGCCTTTCCTGAAATCTCCAGGCGATCAACCCGTAATCGCCTGAAAAAGTGAACTCCTGATATTCTTGCCAATCGCTCTATCGCTGAATTAGCCAGCAGAGGGTTAACTTTGCCTTCATTTGCGCAGAATTCAGCTCCTATAACTGACTTGCCAAGATAAGGGGCGATTCGTTCAATCTGCCCGCGATCGAACATCTCGACATTTAGGCCTAAATATTGTTCTCGAGCACATTTTTTTTTGAGAAATTCGAGTTGCTCAGCATCTTCAGCGACCATTAATCCGCCTTCGATTGTGAGTTCAATGTTGGAATCGAGTTGAAGGGCCAGTTGTTCCCAGGCTTTTACAGCTCTTGTGTACATTGGTAATGATTGTTCCAGGGTAGGAACTAAATGCGGGGAGAGCCTGATATTTCGGCTTTGCATCTGTACGTGCAAGCTACCGGCGTTTGCAGTACTGCCGGAATGATGGCCATCGTCAATACAGACTACTTCTTTGCCCTCTTCTGCGAGAAAGGCAGCAACACACATACCGACGATACCGCCACCGATCACAACAACTTCCGTTTCTGAGATAAGTGGAATGCCATGCCCAGTGACACAATTCATGAACTAACCCTTCTCATTTCCTTTCAGCAGTTATCTCAACCGGAGTCATTGATCATGTCTGAGGAATTATCGACTGGCTGTCGTAATGCCTAAATGTGATCGGTATTCCACAACTTGTTCGTAGTACACTGGCAAAGTTAGATCAGATTGCTGTTTTTTCTGTAAGATATTGTCGGTCAACGTAGCTATAGCATCAAATGACCTGCCTTATGCACTACCCTGCAACTGGCGTGTAAAGATAAAAAAGGGGCCAGTTTGCAATTAATTTTATCTGAACACGTTACCAAATAGAGGTTGGTTATGTCGATTGGGTGGGACAATATCTATCCTCGGCTTAATGCCAGATTCGGAAACTTACCAAAAGTAGTCTGATAAATATATGGCACAGATGGCGCAGTTGAGGATAAATGAGCATGCTAAATGTAGTTGACACCTTAGACACAACCATGGATTAATCAGTGGCTGATGAATACTGAGCAAAACGAAAACAAGTCAGATTGTTCCTTTATCGTTGAGATCAGGGACGTGCAGAAAAGTTTTGGCAGTTTACATGTCATTCGGGGAATATCGCTAACCATAGAAAATGGCCAGGTCGTAGTAATTTGCGGGCCAAGTGGCTGCGGGAAAAGCACCCTGCTGCGTTGCATAAATGGTCTCGAGCCGATTGATTCAGGAGATATTATCGTTGGGGGGATTTCGGTAAAGGAAAAAAATCGATTAAGGGAGTTACGTACCGAAACAGGAATGGTATTTCAGCAATTTAACCTGTTTCCCCATAAGACGGTATTGGAAAACGTGATGCTTGCGCCGGTCGATATCCGCAGGATGAATAAGTCCGAGGCCAAAAACTTAGCTCGCGGCCTGCTTGATCGTGTCGGCATACTCAATAAAGAAGATGATTTACCGGGTTCATTGTCCGGTGGACAACAACAGAGGGTCGCAATCGCGCGAGGTCTTGCTATGAATCCCAAACTTATGATGTTCGATGAGCCGACTTCTGCTTTGGATCCGGAGATGATTACAGAAGTGTTAGATGTGATGCGAAATCTAGCCAGTGACGGAATGACGATGATCGTAGTAAGCCATGAAATGGGTTTTGCGCGGGAAGTAGCGGATTGGATGGTTATGATGGATGAGGGCCAGATCATTGAGGGTCGCCCGCCTGGAGAGTTTTTTAGCGATGCTCGAGAAGAACGGACGCGAAAATTTCTTAGCCAGATTATTTCTCACTGATGGAGCGATCTTGGCACCAAATTTCGCGTCATTTACCTACAGTGTTCAGGGCAGAATGAGCATATCAGTTACGTGTTGCGACCCCCTTGAAAGCCAATAGGTAACCTAAATTGTCGCGCGTGTAGCGCTCACAGGAATACACATATGGGATATGAATTTCATTGGGAAGTTATTAGTACCTACTGGACGTGGATTGCCAAAGGCCTTGGGCTTACTTTGTACATATCAATCTTGTCCATGGTTTTTGCCTTGATCACTGGTTTGTTGGTGGCTCTATTTCGAATCTCAAAATGGCTACTTTTGGCGCTTTTTGGGCGAGTGTATATCGAGTTTTTTAGGGCAATTCCACTTATTGTGTTTATCATTTGGTTTTATTACGGGCTTGCCATGGCCACTGGCATTAATTTCGAACCGATAATGGCGGGCGTTATTTGTCTTACCATGCAGCACGGTGGCTACTTGGCAGAGATCTATCGATCTGGTATACAGGCGGTGCCAAAGGGGCAGTGGGAGGCTGCTTATTCTTTGGGCTATTCCACTTCGCGAACCTTTATCAAGATAATTGCCCCTCAGGCGTTCAAGATCGTTATTCCACCAACAGCAAACCAGGGTGTATCAATGCTAAAGGATTCAGCCCTGGTTTCAATAATCGGAGTGAACGAGCTTATGAGGCAGTCGCAAATTGCTACTTCAAACACGTTTCGACCGTTCGAGTTTTATACAGTCGCTGCCTTAATCTACATCGCTTTGGCGATAATGCTATCGCAGCTTGCACAACTCACGGAAGACCGCATGAAATAGCCAACTGAAATGGCGAAAATCATAGTTTCTCCGCAGTGGGAGATAGATCACACTGCATCGGAATAATAGAAAATAGTTACATGCATGTAATAGAATTCGAGCTATCGATCTGATGAATAGTGATGTTACGCAGAGTTTACAATGTGATAGTATCTCAAGGTGAGCAAGGTCGTATTTGGTGGTACACTGAGTTTTCAAAAGAAATTTCCATTAAAGGGAGGATCCGATTATGTGGAAAAAATTCGTAACTAAATTGTTAGCTGTTGCATTACCTTTTGTATTGTTAGCGCCTTTGCAGGCTGCCGCGGGGGATTCACTATTGGATGAGATCATCGATCGCGGAACGATCAAGATCGGCAGCACGCTCCAATATCCTCCGCAGATGTATCGGGATGAAAACGGGGAACCTGCCGGCTATGACGTTGAGCTCATGAAAATGTTGGCTAACGATATGCATGTCAAACTGGAAGTGGTTGACATGGATTTTCCTGGACTTATTCCGGCACTGCTTGCGGGCAAAGTTGATATGCTGAGTGTTGGATTAGTAAATACTCCGGAGCGAGCATTGTCACTTGAGTTTACAGACGGATATGTTCCGTATTCCCAGGTGGTAGTCGTTCAGAAGGATAGCGCGCACCAAGCAATAGGGGACCTAAATAAGGAAGGCATGAAGATCACTGCACTTCTGGGATCTACAGCTGAGAACTTAGCGCAATCAAAATTCCCCAATGCTGAGATCGTTGGCTTACAGCAACAAGAAGCGATGATGGAAGTAGCCTCTAATCGTGCGGATGGTGTGGTGTTAGAGGAATATCTTGCTCTACCATTTGTAGCCAACAATCCAGGCAAAGTAAGGGTTCTTAATCCTGGTACGCCTTTCTCTGATGCGTTTGGTACTTGGGCGGTTCGACCAGGCGATTATCGGTGGCTACAATATTTGAACAACTGGATCAGATATTATCGGGCTAAAGGAACAATTGACGCGATGTATGCTGCGATTATCGAGCCCACCTTTTATAAGTGATCGATATAAAGTTTTAATAGATTCAGTCGTACAAGGGAAAAGGGCTATCGGTCGATAGCCCTTTTTTTTGCTTGGGCATGACACCCCCTGCAACTGTGGCGGTTTATCTACAGCACGCCCGGCGAATACGGAGGCATTCGACTGATTCCGTCATGTGGAACGTTGCCAGGGGGTTATCCACATAGTTGCCTGGCTTCTGCCTCGGTAGAACGCCTCCCCGGTATTGTCCAAAGGGGTATCATTTCCTTATTTATCCTGTTCTTTTAAGGCCTTGAGATTGCATTTGATAAGAAAATTCAAACATAACTTCAAAGACTTAGGTTCCAAGAAAGGGAAATTTCGACACCAAGCACAAGTGTATTCAGTATACGGGGGGTCCCGTGGCTGTAAATTCTTGAAAGTTGGGCGTAATATGGCACTGAGGTCGAAAATCGATGTCGATAGAAAACCGGGTAATTTCTATGCTGCAATCAGCTCTCCGGGCGGGTGGGCTGCCCGACGGATATGAGTTGAATTCACCCTATGTGATACACGCGGCGAACGGGCGCCTATTGGATTGCAATGCTGCGTTTAGTGACCTGGTTGCACGGAGCGAGTTATCTGGAACCCATTTTGCTGAGCGTTGTCCAACACGATTTATAGAAGAAATGGGCAATGAACAGATTCAACAGGCGAAGGACGCAGGGTTTGCACGACTTAGAAGACCAATACTTGCTTATGATGGGAAAATACACAGCATCACCTGTGAATTACAGATCGTAGCTCTTGGTGGCAGAGCTCTCTTTTTGTCGTCATTTGTTGTTGAAGCCTTCGACATCGGAAAACTACCCGATGGATCAAAAGGGCAGGTTTATTTTCTTCCGGCAAAGGCCAATCACAGGCATTGATCCCCGGGCGAGGGCGAATTTACCGATATTAAGAAAGAGGCTTTGGCAAGCCTGTGGCCGCCTGGGCCTTTTCAGTAGAGCGCTTTATTCGTTATTTGAGTAAATTAAAAACGTTTTACGCAGTTTTCTGTAGTTCACGTACCGCTTTTCTGGAGACTTGCCGACCTTCAGTCATTAATTGGTATACCAAGTTAATGATATTTGCTTTCCCAGTAGGAGTTAGGTCGTCAAGACTCTGTTCCACGATCTTGATGGCGCGAGTGAGTGATTCAACATCAAGGGGATTGGTATTGCACCTGCCGGTAAATAGATATTGGACATCAGTTTTTAGAGCGTTTGCAACGCTAAGGGCATTTCGCGCCAGGATAGATTCTATATCTCCTTGTTCCCAGCGAGAAGCTGCGGCACGCGTTACGCCGACTTTCCTGGCTAGTTGACTCTGATTTAGTCCTGCTTTTATCCGTAGTTTTTTCAGTCTCTTTGACGCGGTATTCACATTTACGCTCAACAATTAGGGGTGGAAAAAGGTGTATCGATTAGGGCAAATTATAACTTTCCAAACTAGGGATATCAAAAGGGGCAGTGCAAAATTACTCGTTGTTTTGGGGTTCCTAACTACCTGGACTTATCCGAACGCGACCACAATTTATCTGGAAACCGCTGTAAATTATAAACAACAGATAATTGCTCAATCACTAGGATTTCGAGAGCATAGTAATGTCTCCGACCCGTATCGGAATGACTGGTACACGTGGTGCAAAAAAACTCTCTTCATCGATCGGAGATTCAGATTTATCAGTAAGTAACTCTGCGAGCAATGGCGCACAGTATCTTCCTTGACATCGACCCATGCCGGCACGGGTTCGCTGTTTCACTTCAGCGATCGAAGCACATCCAGACTGGATGGCATTATCAATTTGCCCCATAGTTACTGATTCACACCGACAGATTTCTGTTTCCGAGTTTGCAAGAGCTGTATTTATTTGAGGTGCTGCAAATAAACGCCAAAGTCCAGATTGAAATCGCCGATGTTGCGTGAGCCTTATCTTTGCTGATTCAGCTTCTTTAAGTAGCGCCCTTCCGGGTTGATGCCCGGCCAGTGCAGCTGCATGGAGCCCGGCAATCACACCTTCCTCACCTGCAGCATAGGCGCCGCCTAGACTGGCGCAATCACCGATGGCGTAAACCCTGGAAACGGTGGTCTCGAAGACGCTCGATCGATTGACTACTAAATATCCACGAGTTTTGTCGTAGTAATGGGCGCATCCGAGTGCGCGGAGAAGCGCGTTTGCCGGAAAAAAGCCGTAGCCCATGCATACAATGTCGCTATCAAAGGAGTAAGCAGACTCCAGTGCCTCGTTTATTGATGATGCCAGTTGGCTTCGCAAACCCCCGGTAGTTTGATCAATGGATATCAGTTGATGATCATATAGGAGGGGAATTTTCCTTCGCTTGATTGCTAAAGAATATCGTGCCCCATCAAACAACAACTGACGAGAACCAAGAAACATTTCATATAGCGCCCCCAGAGAGCCTAAGCCAGGCTTGGGGGATGATTCAGCGATGGCAACAATCGTAGCTCCTGCCTCTGCAAGTTCCAGGGCTACCTGAAGATTGAATGGACCATTTCCCGCGACAAGAATCCTATCGCCTGGAATGACGCGGTAGCTTCTGAACAAGCTCTGGGCGCCTCCGGTCGTCATGACTCCCGGAAGCGTCCACCCAGGAAGTGGCAGTCCACGCTCGTACGCTCCGGTTGCGACGATAAGTTGATCAGGCCGAAAGAAACGGGTTCGACCGCTGGACGCTACGAGTATGTCGCGCTGAGGAAAGCCTCCCCATACTTGCGCTTCAGTGACAACTTCTACCCCGGCATTGGACATTCGTTTTATCAGATCCTGTCCTAGCCGGACTTGCCTATCTGTTGTAGCTTTTGCCGCGGATAAATGAAAAGGCGTGGGCTGTTTGCAAAACTGACCACCGAGTTGTGGACGCTCATCTAGGAGCACAACATTTGTACCTGCTTCGGCGGCCGTAGCAGCAGCCGACATGCCTCCGATACCGCCGCCAACGACGAGTAGCTCTACGGGTTCAAATTGGGCGGATTTATCAGGTGTTTCGTTAGTGTGTAAAGGGGCAGGGCTTAGTTTCCCGAGAAACTCCTGTCGGCGTACCTTCATTGGGCGGTCTACTTTAGTCATGCAAGCTCGTTGGTTGGGTTGGCCATCGATTTCGACCAAGCAGTCGTGGCAAATTCCCATTCCACAGAAAAGACCCCTCGGATTGCCGGCGCGCGTCCTACGCAAATCAAGTATTCCATTAGCAGCGAGAGTTGCGGCGATACTTTCTCCCGGAAAGGCAGACAATGACTTTCCTTCGAATTCAATTTCAATATTTTCTAGTTCTTTATTTGTAGCAATTCTCGTGCGCACTGTAGTTGTCCCGGATAAGATGATGTGGTTGTGCGTCCGTAAATCGAATTATCTCAAAACTGTCGAATGGTTAAGGCCATAGTTGAGGTGCCTGGATTTAACTGCCGAAGTCTCGAAAAAAAGCGGCGATCAGATAATACAAGTTGTTAGTGCATTGAAGCTGGAAGTGAAAGATGGTGAGAGGAACTGCTTGTGCGGGCCCACCCGTCGCATAGAATCGAATTGATTTATCGTCAGGTATTTTACTTGGCAGCAGGTTCGATTAACCCTATCATAGCAGACCCTTAAATGATCAGTTGTTGAACACCTGTCGCAGGCGAATGGAATGGATGACTTATCGAACAAAACGATATTGGTAACTGGTGCGTCAAAGGGAATTGGCGCAGCTATTGTGAAAACTCTTGTAGTTGAAGGCGCGAACGTGGTAGCCCATTACTGCTCCGATTCAACTGGCATGGAGGGAGTCTTAAAGTCGCTTGGTAACGCGAGTGTTACTTCACTTCAGGCTGATTTCAGGTCTGTAGAACAGGTGGAAAAGCTTTGGCAGAAAGCGATCGAATGGCGGGGCGGAATTGATGTGCTTATCAATAACGCCGCTATTCTCCGTTTTGTAGGGGGAATTGATGATTCGGATCAGGTGTGGAACGAGACTTGGCAAGAAACGCTAGCGGTCAACGTTGTAGCGCCATGCACACTCATGCGGCGCGCGGTACCTCATTACCGGAAAAAGGGGGGAGGCATAATAATTTCCATGTCAAGTTGGGTTGCCCATCGCGCCCCTGGCACGCCGGCTATGATCGCTTATGCGGCGTCAAAAGCAGCCGTTCTGAATGCAACAAAAACGGTTGCTCGACATTATGCGCAGGACAATATCCTCGCCTACAACATAGCACCTGGAGTTGTTCGAACCCGGATGTCAGAGCAATTTGCACAGGCAGCTGGCGGCGAGGAAGCTGTGACTGAAACATTGGCGATGAAAGAGTGGGTCCCGCCATCAGATCTGGCAGATCTTGCCGCTTTTTTATCAACTGGAAAGTGTCGGCATTTAACTGGGGCAACATTAGACGTGAACGGCGCTAGCTACCTCCGTTAACTTCCCTAGCTTTGTAAAATCAGATTTCGTTGCCTGTATTGGGATCGTCGCGAAAAATTTCGGAGCGGCGCTGTAGGTGAAGAGAATATGACGGCGGTAGGACATCATGTGGATTATCCAGTCCTAATCGAAGCGCTGCATGATATGCCCAGTTTGGGTTGGCAATCATCTCTCGGGCAATGGCAATAAGATCTGCTTGCTGCTTATCAAGGATGCCTTCAGCTTGTTCGGGCTTAATGATGAGCCCTACAGCCATTGTTTTGATCTGTGCATCAGACTTAATTCTTTCCGCATATGGCACTTGATAGCCCAGCGATAGCTTTTCTCGGCTAAGTGTGGCAGGACCTGACATGCCGCCAGATGAGCAATCAATAACGTCTATTCCTCTTTGTTTCAGCTCTTTCGCTAATGCTACGGTATCCTCGATAGAGATCCCACCGGGAACGTTGTCGACCACGGAAGCCCTGTAAAAAACGGGTAAGTCATCTGGCCAGATTCCACGTACAGCTTCGGCGATCATTAGCGGGAAAGCCATTCTTTGCCGAAGACTTCCGCCATACCGGTCATCGCGGAGATTCGAAATCGGTGAAAAAAAAGAATGTATTAAATAGCCATGCGCACCGTGAATTTCGACAGTATCGAAACCGGCAGCCAACGCTCTCTTTGTAGCAGAGGAAAATGCATCGACTACTTCCAGTATGTTCTGCTGGCTCATGCCTCGGGGTTCAGGATATCCATCCTGTTCCGCTATAGCGCTTGGGCCAATAGACTGCCAGGGAGCTTCGATTCCGCCTTCTGGGATTGGTTGGGCGCCGTCCCATGGCCTGGTAGCACTGGCCCTTCGACCAGCGTGTCCAATTTGGATGCCGACTGCTATGCCTTGTGATTTATATAGGTCGACGATTTTTCGTAGACCTGGTACGTGACCATCGTCCCAAATTCCTGTGCACCCATGGGTGATTCGACCATCAGGAGTAACCCCAGTGGCTTCGACAAACGACAACCCCGGCCCGCCCAGCGCAAATCTCGCATAATGTGCGAGATGCCAATCCTGCACATGACCGTCGACGGCCATGTACTGACACATAGGAGAAACAACGATACGGTTCTTGAGATGAAGACCCCGCAGTTCTAACTCGGTAAAGAGACGAGGTGTTTTCAAAAGATTTGCGGTATGGCAGCTAAGCGATAACCGACAGAAATTTTCGTGTACAAGGCCAGGTTCTTTTGACTGTGAATAACTTCAGGCTGCCAATTTCCCGTCGATTTTATCCACCAAATCATTTAACTTGGACATTATCAGCCCGAGCTTCTCCAATCTTTGTTGACCTTCAACGCCGAGCTCCTTGAAGGTTGTAAGAGGTGGGCGAACATCACCAACTGGGTAACCAGCTAATGCCGCCAGTGCTTTTGAATAACATTGATGTCCATAGGTAGGATGGCCTTCTTCAATCACTTCCTGCATTTCGTCAATCAAATGCTGTATTTTCTTGGCAGCATCAATATTTCCGTCAACGATTAGCTGGCAGATTCTCGAAGAAGCCCGAGGAATATAGTTACCATACGGATTAACATAGCCGACTGCCCCCATAAGGTAGGATTCGACAATGCGCTCGCCAGCAAAAACATTCATAACGCCATCTGTAGCAGAGATAATGTCGAAAACCCGTGCAGCATCCATGCTGGCTTCTTTGATGTACCGTATTTGTTCAAATGATGTTGTTAATTGAGCGACCAGTGATGCTGACATGTCGACGTTAGATGTGAAAGGATTGTTGTACAGCATAACCGGTAGCGAAACCTTTTCACAGATAGCCTTGTAATAATTAAATATCTCCTCCTGAGTCGGCGTGTAATAATAGGGTGGGAGAATCATTAAGCCATCAGCGCCAAGAGACTCTGCCTCCAGGCTATAGCGAACGGCAGTCGGTGTATGAGCGTTCATAGTGCCGACTAGTACAGGTATGCGGTTATCAATATGTTTTACTGTTGCTTCAACGAATGTCTGACGCTCTTCATCACTTATGGTCAAGAATTCACCAGTGGTGCCGAGAATTATGACTCCAGGAACTCCTACATCAATTTGCCAGTTTAAGAAATTTTTCCAAGCCGGAATATCTATGCTGGACAAATCGTCTGTAAACGGCGTAACCGCAACGGTGTAACTGCCACGAAAATTATGTTTCATTTCTAGCCCCCTTCAGGCTTGAGCGCCAATTTTGATTTTTTTGCCGAAGTCGTCAGACAACCATTATACAAATACTTTCATGTAGATTACAGTTAACAGAAGCTTCTGTAGTGAGTGTGAATGGCCCGCTAATAATGGATACAGATGTACTCGTGATTGGAGGTGGTATATCTGGCTGCGCTCTCGCATATTTCTTGGCAAAGGAGGGCGTTGAGGTCAGCTTGGTAGAGAGGTCAGGCCTCAATAGCCAGGCTTCGGGTGCGAATGCAGGCAGTCTTCACGGACAAATACCGCATAACATATTCTTGGAGAAAGGGGAAAAATGGGCTTTTAGTTTTGGGCCAACGTTACAACTTATGCGGGAATCGCTAGAGCTATGGCGAGATATGGAAGACCTGCTTGAAGTTGACCTTGAGGTTCGTGTGAGTGGCGGACTGCTGGTTGCCAGCACAGAAAAGGAGATGCGAGACGTTAGAGCGAAGGTTCTGATCGAGAAGAAGTTTGGGGTTCAAGCCGAAATCCTGAGCCGCCTAGATCTTAGGCAACATGCGCCATACATCTCTGACAAAATGGTCGGAGCGGCTTTCTACCCGGAGGAAGGAAAAGCCAATCCACTACTTGTTACACCTGCCTTTGCGGCCCACGCAGAAAAATTTGGTGCAAAAATTAGCAGGCGAGTGGAGGTAAAGAGTATTTCTGTTGTGCGTAATGGGTTTCAGGTTGATACAACAAAAGGGATAATTACGTGCAATCGAATTGGCAATTGTGCAGGTGCTGATGCAGGCAGAATTAGTGCGATGGTCGGCTTGGATATTCCGATAATGGGCGACCCAATTCAAGTCAACGTGACCGAGCCAATTGCTCCGTTGATAGAGCATCTGGTGTATTCAGCCAAAGATAAACTTACGTTGAAACAAACTCGCCACGGTTCATGCATTATCGGCGGCGGCTGGCCCAGTAGAGTTGATCCAGATACCGGCAATCTGTATGTCAGCCAGGAATCGGTTAGCAAAAATTTACAGGTTGCAGTCGACATGGTTCCAATTTTAAGAAATGTAGCGCTTATCCGGACCTGGCCAGCAAGAGTTAACGGAACCGATGATTGGCAGCCCATTCTTGGAGAAGATTCAATGGTTCGAGGGTTTTTTACCAATGCGTTTCCTTGGATGGGGTTTTCGGGGGGGCCGGTATCATCTCGCGTTACGGCAGATCTAATGCTAGGGCGGCCAGTAAATGTACTACCCAGGCCTTTCAGCTGAATCAGTCCATCAGAACTGCAATCGCTAGCACTAAGTTGAAACCAAGAGTCATCGGATGTTATTTTTGATTGGAGATATCGTTACTGTAGATAAACTTTCGCATGGTTACTTGCTTTGATAGAAGGATATCGGCAGAAGAGTAACTATTTTTCCCTTGCTAAAAGGAGCACTGCATGATGCAGAATAACTCAAAGGCTCACCCCTATATGCCGAGTTCGGCGGGAGCAGCCCAGCAGGAAATGCTGAGCGCAATCGGCCGGAAGAATACGCAACAATTATTCGATCAAATTCCTGAACATCATCGTATTTCAACACCACTTACTCTTCCTCATCAGTTGAATTCGGAGGTCGAACTAAAACGCCACCTATTGTCGGTTCTCAAGAAAAATTCCGACTGCGAGACTAACTTGAATTTTCTGGGCGCAGGGTGCTGGCAACATCATGTTCCGTCAATCTGCGATGAAATTTCTGGTCGGACAGAGTTTTTGACAAATGTATGGGGAACGCCGTCTTCCGATCATGGAAGAAACCAGGCATTTTTTGAATTCTCGAGCCAGCTAGGCGAGCTTTTGAAGTTAGATATGGTAGGACTTCCAGTTTATAGCTACGGGTGTGCGGCGGGTCATGCGATTCGCATGAGCGCAAGAATTACTGGTCGACGAGAAGTACTAGTGCCGGCGATTATTGATCCGGAAAGGCTAGCGGTGATCAAAAACTATTGCGAACCTCCCGATATGTCAAATCATATTCGCATTCAGCAGTTGAAGTACGACCAGCGAACCGGGTTGGTCGACTTAGATGATTTGGAGGAAAAGTTATCTGACCAAGTTGCTGCCGTATATTTTGAAGTGCCAAGTTATTTCGGTCTTGTTGAGGAAAATGGTAAAGCGATCTCGCAACTTGCAGCCAGCTATGGAGTGGAAACTATCGTTGGGTGCGATCCGATTTCTCTGGGAATTCTCAAGTCGCCAGTTGATTATGGAGCCGATATTGTCGTCGGGCCAGTGCAGCCACTTGGCATTCATATGAATTGCGGAGGAGGTGTAAGCGGTTTTATTGCGTCGCGGGACCAGAAGAGATACGTCCGTGAATACAACACGTTGAATATCAGTATCACGGATACCGCCGACGATGGGCAATACGGTTTTGGCCTTAGTTGTGCTGGGCAGACGTCTTATGGTTTACGTGAAGACGGAAACGACTGGACTGGAAACTCCACATATCTTTGGGCAATAGCGGGCGCTGTCTATATGGGGCTATTGGGTCCAACGGGCTTTCGCGAAGTAGGCGAACTTATTGTCCAGCAGTCAAATTATGCGGCAAATATTTTGTCAAAAATTGAAGGACTTTCTATTTTGTTTGATAGAAATATCTTTAAAGAATTTGTTTTGAACTTCGACCAAGCAGAACACTCCGTTGAAGAAGTAAATAACAAACTAAGGGAAAGAAATATATTTGGCGGGAAAGATCTTTCCGTAGAGTTTCCGGAATTTGGACAAAGCGCATTGTATTGCGTAACAGAAATTCATAATGCTCAAGACATTAGTTTCCTGGCAGATCAGTTGCAGGAGGTACTTCTTTCGTGAACGATCATGTAAGGATGTCAAAGATGCGCAGGTACCATGCAGCAGTTTGGGATGAGCCGGTGATCATGGAGATGGGAGCAAAGGGGCGGCGAGGATTGGTTTTTAGGGAAGCGGAGAAGAAGGTCGCAGATGTAGTCGGTCCTGCCGAGCTACTGATTCCTCAGGGGATGCACAGAGAGGATCCGCCTAACCTTCCCGAATTATCCGAGCAAGAGGTACAACGGCACTATTTACATCTTTCTCAAGAAACGCTGGGCATGATGGGGATTAGTTTATTTGGGACATGTACGATGAAATACAATCCTCGAATAAATGAAATTATTGCTGCTAGGCCGGAGATCGCCGAAACCCATCCACTTCAAGATGTTCAAACACTGCAGGGCACCCTGGAATTAATTCACAACTTTGATTTAATTCTAAGAGAACTTTCCGGAATGGATAATTTTGTTTTTCAGGCCGGAGGTGGAGCGCATGCTGCATATACACACTGCTGCATCACTAGGGCCTATCATGCAGAAAGGGGTGAATTAGCACAAAGGAATGAAATCATCACCTCTATACAAGCGCATCCATGCAATCCAGCGACTGCGGCAGCAGCTGGATTTCATGTCGTCACATTGCCCTTGGAGGAAAGTGGCTATCCATCTACTGATGCATTGCGGGAAGCAGTTTCGAGCCGCACAGCTGCTTTATTGATCAATAATCCCGACGATATGGGAATATACAACCCGAATATTACTGATTGGGTGGATATCGTTCATGAGGCAGGAGGCCTTTGTTTCTATGATCACGCAAACTTTAATGGGGTAATGGGAAAGATTCGGGCAAGAGAGCTCGGCTTTGATGCGTGCATGTATATGCTGCATAAAACATTTGGTGCGCCCAAAGGAGGCGGTGGCCCAGCTGTTGGAGCGTATGGCTGCAGCAAAGATCTCGCGCCATTTTTGCCGTGCCCGGTTGTGACCAATACTGACGACGTTTATGAATTAGATTATCACCGCCCGAGAAGTATTGGCCGGATACGGGAATTCTGGGGAAATGTGCCACAGGTAATTAAGTCGTATTCGTGGGCGAGGGCCATGGGGTCTGCGGGCATTGAGGAGGCTGCGGAGATTTCCGTACTTGCGAACAATTACATGGAATCTCGCCTTTTAAGGATTCCTGGCATAACTAAGTCTCACCCGACAATTAGTGGGCCGCGGATGGAGATGACTCGGTATAGTATAGAAAAGATAACTGAAGATACCGGTATAACGATTGAAGATTTCAGCAATCGGATGGTTGATTTTGGTATCGATGCTCCCTGGTTGGCTCATCATCCTTGGTTAGTGCCCGAGCCATTTACACCAGAGGCTGGCGAGATGTATTCAAAGGAAGACCTTGATTACTGGATAGATGTTGTCGCTGAGGTGACACGAGAGGCCTATGAGGATCCAGAGATTATAAAGAATGCTCCTCACCGTCAGGCAATTTCTCAGATTGACGGCAATTCTCTGAATGACCCAGAAAGATGGGCGATGACATGGCGTGCGTACTGTAGGAAGCATGTGAGTTAAAGTGTTGCACCTGGTTGACATAGCGTGTAATCACGTGATAGATGTGCACCTCCTACCATTTACTCGTATCGGATATTTGAATAATAATCAAATGTTGTGTTCAAGCGCATGGTAGAGCGTTAAATAGTATAAATTTATCACTGACCGGAGGTGGCGTTATGTTGACACGTTTATTTCTTAAGATTTCCATTATTGCAATTTCGTTGCTGGCAGTCGTTGGGGTAGCCCAGGCTCGGGGCTTAAATGAGATTATTGAGTCAAAGACCATTCGGATTGGAGTTAATCCAAATTTTCCGCCGATGAGTTCATATGGCTCGACGAATGAGTTTGAAGGTTTTGATATTGATATAGGAAATAAGATTGCTGCTGCGTTGGGGGTAGAGGCAAAATTTGTTCCAACAGAGACACCGCAGCGTGTGCCTTTCCTGGTCTCAGATAAGATCGATATCTCGCTGGGAGCTTTGACAAGAACCACTGCCAGATCGTTATTGATCTCTTATACAGCTCCTTTGCATACCGAAGCAATGGCAGTACTAACGACGGATAAGCTCGATATCACGAAATGGAAGGACTTGGATGATTCGAAGTATACGTTGGCGAATATGCGTGGGAATTGGACTGTGGGCTGGACGAAAGATAATCTCCCGAACGCGAAACTTGAGCTCGTAGACACCATTGCTGATACGGTGCGGTTAGTTGGCCAGGGCCGTGCAGATGCGATCGTCGAAAATATTGATTTCTTTATGGCCCATACTAAGAATTATTCGAATGTCAATTGGCGGGTGTTATCGGATACGATATTTGTTGCCTATTGTGCAATTGGTGTCGGCCAGGGAAACTTTGCTCTTAGAGATACCCTGAATATCGTTTTGCATGGCCTGCATTCATCCGGCACGATCAATGGAACGTGGGAAAAATGGTACGGAGCGCCTATGTTAGCGCCGGTTGTAGAAACAGCATTCTTTTGATGATTTAGGTTAATTCGTTGTAGTAAATGAATTTGACGGGCCTCTTTTGAGGCCCGTCAATTTTTTGTAGAGAAGGTTTGTCGACAGAATGAATTACACGTTTCAGTTTGGCGTTGCACTCGAAAGCCTGCCGGCTCTTCTGAAGGCTGCTATCTTAACTGTCGAATTATCGTTTTTTGCTTTCTGGGGCGGTGCATTAATTGGATTGGCTGGTGCTGCAGCTAAGACTTTTGGAGGGCGCGTAGTTCGCCAGCTAGCCCAAGCATATGTAGTTTTTTTTACGAATACCCCAGCACTTCTCCAAATCTACCTTTTGTATTATGGATTGCCAGAAGTTGGAATTCTTCTTCCGTCTTTCACTTGTGTCTTGTTGGGGCTCACTTTAAATGCTGGTGCCTACCTTACAGAAATTCAAAGAGCTGGGTTCTTGTCTGTTAGACAAACCGAAATTGAAGCGGCCGAAACACTGGGCATGTCCCTCTGGCTGCAAATACGGTTTGTAATTGTGCCGCATATTGCTAAGACAATTTACCCACCGCTGGCTAATATGTTTCTAATTTTGATACTTGGATCTTCCATGGCTGCAGTTTTTAGCGTGGACGAGTTAACCGGTACAGCGATTAACATTTCAACGGAGACATATCGTTGGCTTGAAATGTTTACCTTAGTGGCTGGTGTTTATATTGTTTTAACCTTTATTGCCAGCCTAATGCTGGCGTTTGTCGGGAAGCGAATCTTCCGTGTCAAAGCGAGAATGTTCTGATGGTAGAACGAATACTCAATGAAATACCGCGGTTTTTCGAATACTACAGCGCTATTTTTCTGTTAAAGGCTATGGCCACAACGTTGCTTATGACGCTACTGGGTGTCGGCCTTGGCTTTTTGTTAGGATTTTTGATTGTTTATCTTCGGCAGACACCCGGGATGTTTTGGTTGCCTGTGAGGATTATTGCAATAACTTACGTTGAAGTGTTCAGAAGGATCCCATTTTTGGTGATACTTTATCTGGTGCTATTTTTTATTCAAGCAGTCAGCCCTAACGCCTCATTGTTTACGATCGCTACGATCGGAATCTGCATGCTATCTATTGCTTATACGTCAGAGATTATACGGGCAGGATTTGAATCAGTACCCCGCCAGCAGGTCGAGGCTGCATCCGCTATGAATTTCAGTCGATGGAAAATATTGCGGAACGTGATCGTGCCTCAATCGTGGCCTGTGATATTGCCACCGGCTTTTGCCTATATGGTAAGTTTTATCAAAGATACTGCGCTGGTTTCCCAGATTGGAGTAGTCGAACTGACTTTTGCCGGAAAAGTCATGAATAACCGAGGGTATTCGGCATTGCTTGTTTACGGAACAATCCTGATTCTTTACTTTATCCTGTCTTATCCTTTAACGCGCCTCGGTGCCCACTTGGAAAAACGTCTTGCACCAATTAAAAATTAGTAACTTGAGCAGCGCGTATGGTAAGAACGTCGTTCTTACGGACGTTAGTTTTACAGTACAAAAGGGCGAGGTTGTCAGCCTGGTTGGTCCTTCCGGATCTGGAAAATCAACGTTACTGCGAGTGCTCGTTGGGCTGACAGCGCCAACTGGCGGATCAGTGACCTTGCAGGGAGATACGATCAATTACAAAAATAAAAATAGCGTTAATTTATCGCGCGATAGAATGGCTATTGTATTTCAACAATATAATCTTTTTCAGAATATGGATGTAATGCGTAACGTAACGATCGCGCCAATTATGATCAAGAAAAGAGGCCGCGCCGAGGTAGAAGATGAAGCCAGAAAACTGTTAGAGCAAGTCGGTTTATCGGAAAAGCTTTCTGCCTACCCTGATGATCTTAGCGGGGGGCAGCAACAGCGTGTTGCAATTGCTCGTGCTCTAGCATTGAAGCCAGATTTATTGTTACTCGATGAGGTTACGTCAGCGCTGGACCCGGAGTTGGTTACGGAAGTCCTGGATACAATCCGTGAGTTGGCATCGGGCGGGATGACAATGATTATTGTGAGTCATGAGATGGGCTTTGTCCGAGAAATATCTGATCAAGTGATTATGATGGATGAAGGCAGGATTGTGGAAATTGGATCACCAGAAGATATTATTGATAATCCAAAAACTCAGCGGGCTAAAGACTTTTTTGGAAAAATTCTGCGACACTGAGCAGCTATACGCCATTTTACATTTAAGAATTTGGTACTGAATTGCTGAATCCAAAGGAAATCAGAATTCATCAAAGTTATGCCCTCGTGAAGTTATGGATATATCGACACTGAAGAAATTATCCGACGAGCGAGAAATCTCCACGCTGCTGATCGAATACTGCCGCGCGCTCGACTGCATGGATCTCAAGGCAATTTCTGAGATCTTTTCAGATGACTGTATCGTTGAGTTCGGCCCAGACGATCGTTTGAACAGCCGTGGGCGGCATGAGGTTGCAAAATCTCTGGAGCGCATGTGGCGCTGGGCAAGAACGTCGCATCATCTATCAAATATTCAGATTCGGTTCGTGGACGCCGACCGGGCCATTTCGACCTCTTATGTTCTTGCATGGCACGAAAGAAAAGACAAGACCACAGCTACAATTTATGGTCAGTATCACGATGAATTAGTTCGCGAAACGGTTGGTTGGCGAATTTCCAAGAGAACAATGTATATGAATGGTAGCGATTCTGGTTTTACAGTGGACATTTATCCTTTCGAGCGATCAATTGCGCCAAAAGGGTGGGTGCCACCAGCAATCGACTAATTGCGATCCCGCTGTCATGCCGGTTCAACCTTAACGATGAGCGTCTGCCGCTCATCCACTCGCACCCTGATGTAACCCGAAAGTGCAGCGTCCACTTTTTTGTCACCGGTATCTACCAGAAGGCACAACCTGTCGAGGGAAGTCAATTTTTCAGCAGTTGAAACCACAATAATATGATCTTTGCCAACCTGTTCGAGAAGGTCAGGGGTGATTTGCTGATTACCACGGCCAAACAGAAATCCCTGACCACCGATCACACTGACAATAATAAAGAGTGGTCGATAGCGGGAGTATGTTATTAGGTGTTTGTAATTGACGTCACGGTCTATCAGTTCCTTGCCGCGTATAATATCTACTCCAAGCAAAGTACCTTTGACCCCGAGTCGCTCCAAAAATATTTGTGTTGTTTGGCCTGGTCCAATAATGTAATACGCAGCTGGATTCAGATTATGCTCGAGGTATTTTGCAATTCCCTGGATACTATCTTGCTCATCGGGCGCTCCATAGCTTTTCGGATTCTGTATAAGGCGCCTGTCGATAGGTACGCTCGCATAACCGAGTAATTTTGTTCGATAGCGGCCTTCGTTTCCGGAATGTTCCTCTATATCCATGATTTCAGCCTGTCTGGTAGGAAGCTGAGAGGACGTTTCCTTTAATAGTCGAAGAATTAATCGGCTGGCAGCACCTGGACTCGTTGCAAAGACGGCTGAGTGCATCTTTACGCCGGCTGGAATTCCTAATATTGGAGTGTCGCCCTGAAGAGCGGTAAACACATCACCTGCGGTTCCGTCGCCACCGGCAAAAAGTATTAGTGAAACATTGGCGTTTACAAGCCTTGCCACAGCCGCCATGGTGTCTAATCTAGTCGTCACCCGGTCGGGAGTGTGAATAACGATCGACGGAGTTAGGCCTGCATTTATACAGGCATTTTCACCCATCTTTCCTGAGCAGGTGACAATCGTGAATTGGTGGGCGAGTAGAGCCAGGGGCTGCAGTGCCTGCTCCGCTCGTTCGGCAGCAACTGGTATTGCTCCAAGTTGTAATGCCTTTTCTATCGTCGCTCCACCATCTGTTCCTTTAAGGCCTACTTTCCCGCCCATTCCAGCAATCGGATTGACAATTAACCCTATTTTTATCGGTGCATTCATATGGCAGAAATTTAAGTACTAAATAAAGCCCGTGTTAGTGCATCAGTGAAAATAGCCAGCCTAAGATCGGTATTGTTCCATTTTTTGAAATCCAAGCGTATCCTCAATAGTGCCAGGCACCAGGGGCGGGTGGCCCTGAAAATATATCTAACTATGCTTTTGACCAGCAAGTAATCCCGTGATAATAGTTAAGTCTGATTGACAGCTCAAAATATTTTAGTTGATCCCCTTTGAGGGCGAAGGAAACACTGATGATTGACACAAGTACATCTTTTGCTGGATCTTCTATCCCCGAAAGGACCATTCTCTCAGAAGGATTTGAGATTAGCAGGATCGTAACTGGCCTGTGGCAAGTCGCGGATATGGAAAAATCTGGGACTGATCTAGAGACCGATATTGCCGCCCGTGCAATGCTTGATTATGTAACAGATGGTTTCGATACATTCGATATGGCGGATCATTATGGTAGTTCAGAATTAATAGCGAACTATGCTACAAAACTAATCCAGCAAGATCACTCCCTGGGAAAATTAGTTATCCCACGCATTTTTACCAAATGGTGTCCAAAACCAGTAGAAATGACAACCTCCGTAATTGCAGCAGGGATTCAAGAGCGATTAGATAGGCTGGGAAGTTCAAGTATCGATCTATTGCAATTTCATTGGTGGCATTACGAAAACCCAAATTATCTGGATGCTTTGAGAGAGTTGGAAAGATTCCGCCAGGATGGCGTGATTGCCAATTTAGGGCTGACAAATTTTAATTCAGATCACCTTAAAGTAATCCTGGGCGAGGGTATCAACATCGCAACCAACCAAGTCAGTTATTCACTGCTAGACAGGAGAGCGGCAGAATCGATGACTGCTTTGTGTATAGACAGAAATGTTCGGATTCTTGCCTATGGCACACTTTGTGGCGGCTTTTTATCCGATCGATGGCTTGGCGTTGCTGAGCCAGAATCAGACTCTATAACTGACTGGAGCAAAATGAAATATAGGCGGTTCATCAAAGCGTTCGGTGGATGGGATAAGTTGCAAATGTTGCTGGCTTGTTTGTCGGAAATCGCCACAAAGTATGGAGTGTCTCTGGCAAATGTCGCAACCCGGTGGGTAATCGAACAACCGGCCGTTGCGGCTGTCATAGTTGGCGCTCGATTAGGAGAGCGTGAGCACCGGGTAGATAACCTACGCCTGTTTTCTTTTAGCCTGGATAAAGACGATTACGAAGTAATCAATAACGCACTACAGAAATCAGAGAAACTTCCAGGCGATTGTGGTGACGAATACCGGAAAGCGCCATTTTTAACTGCGTCGGGTGATCTCAGCCATCATCTAACTGTCGGTGATATAAATTACCCAAGGAATTTGATGAACGACAGGCCCTCCAGATCCTGGATTTCGTCACATACCTCCTGGGAAAAAATAGGTGGATTTTCCCGGGCTGTTCGAGAGGGTGATCATATTTTTGTGAGCGGTACGACCGCAACAGATCACAAAGGTAAGCGAGTGTGCGAGGGACGGGTTGAGGAGCAGGTTATTTTCATACTAGACAAGATCATCGCTGCTGTCCAAGCTCTTGGTGGAACGGTAAGAGATATCGTTCGAACGAGAATTTATCTTACCAACGAAGAGCATTGGGAAACGGTCACACGAGCTCACGGCCGATATTTTTTTGATCAAAAACCTGCCAATACCTTAATTGTTGTGGCAAAACTAATCGGTGGTTATGAGGTGGAGATCGAGGCGGAAGCAGTTGTTGTTCCATTTATCGGGGAATAACAGCGACGAGGTTATTCTCGATGAACCGGATACAATAATTGAGAATTAAGAGTTTGCTTTGGCCATGCACCACGGCTGGTCTCATCGGTAAACCGCCCGTGCTTGCCGACACCTGGTTTAAACATAATGATTTCCTTTTCAGACGATCACCTCTGCCAGCGCTTTTGGGTGTGAGGTGATCTGCTCGTAACCCCCCTCGGTAATAATAAAACTATCACCAACTTGGGCGCGGAACTTGCCCGGTACGGTGACCGAGCCATCTACCGCAAAAACCATGCCGGGGCGTAGTACTGTTTTGTCGCCAAAAACCAGCTGGGGCTTTTCCAGAAAACTAAAGCCTGTTGCCCGCCCACAACGGAAAGGATATTCGTAGCCGGCAGCCTGGATGACCTCGGCGTAAGCACCATGTATCTCTTCGGCCATAACCCCGGGGCCCAGAACGCCAAGTGCTGCAGCTTGGCTATCTACGGCTGCCTGGTAGGCGGCCTCCTGGGATCGATCAGCGATCTTCCCGAGCCAGAAGGTGCGGTCAAAGCCCAGTTTAAAGCGGTGAAAGCTGGTCATCCCACAAAAGCACAGAAATACGGGTTCTCCATATTTTAGTTTTTTGGTGCTTGCCCGGTGATGGGTCATGGTGATTTCTTTTCCAGAGGCCATGATCTGCATGAAATGAATGCTGGGGGACATGCGCCTATCTTGGTAGTGTGCCTTAAGCAGTTCGGCTGCCCTGCGCGTACCGGCTTCGGCAGTTGCCAGAGCCACTTCGTACTCGGGTACGCCATCGCTGATGGCATTGCGGCCCGCTTCCATCATGGCAATGCCCACCTCGCCGGCATGACGCGCAATCTGAAGTTCCTCATCAGATTTAATCATGCGCATCTCGCTGACTACAGGTATGACATCCACCAGACGGTCAGGCGCAACCAGGTTGTTGATGTAACTGCGCACCACCGGCGGCATCTGGTCAGGCTCGATTCCCACAGATGTGGCATTTTTCAGTAGTGTGGGAAGAGTTTCACGCCATTCTTCACCGAGTCCGTCATTCCATAGAACAATATGCTCGACCTTGGCCGCAGCCTCCGCCATGTCTTTTTCCATGGTTGGCGTGATCAGCACACTGCCGCCGTTTGCAGGTACAACCAGCAATGTGGGCCGACCAAACTCCATGTGTAGGTAATCGTAAAAACCAGTGTAGTAATAAACACTGTCGTCATCGGTGACCAGTGCAACATCGATGGCGGTGTCGGCCAGATGGGATTTCAACGAAGCCATCCTGGCTGCGAATATGTTTGAGTCGTTGGTTTGTGCTTTACCCATTTGATCTGTCAGCGCGTGTGAGATTTATTTTGATATCTGGAAGCTGCAAACAAACTAATGATGCCAAGTAGTGCGAGCGCGAAAGTGCTCTTCAGCAATACATCATATCCGGAAGACATCCAGATGAAACCGGCGAGTCCCGGGGCAAGCGCGAACCCCCAAACATACAATATCGAAACCATTGCTGAAATGGTACCGAAGTTTGTTCGGCCCAGTACTTCGGCGGTTACGATCGGCTTGGCGATACTGGCGACGCCAATAGCACTACCCTGCAGAAGTACAAAGGCGCCGAGAAAAATTACCGAGATACCGGCAAAGGCGAGACCCACGCTGGCGAGAGATAAGCCAACCAGGGAGAGCCCACAAACCACGATCATGGATATGTGTTGTTCCAGGGGCAACAGCGACAGCCGGCCCAATACTTGGGCAACGCCAATCAGGGACGCTGCGATCACAGCTTGAGCCGGCAACACGCCACGACTTTCGAGCAGTGGCAGGATATGGCTGATGATCATGCCATGATTGATGGAGAGCGATCCGAATGTAATAGCAAGAGCCCAGAATGTGGGCTGGCGGAGCAACGGTCGGATGGTCATGGCAAATGTAGGGCTTGGCGCTGGCTTGATTTGCCCGGGCGTTGTGACGTTCTCACCCCCAGCGCCAAACCAGAGTAAGGGTGCCGCGACAAAGCAATTAAGGGCAGCAAACAACCATATGCTGGCTTGCCAGTTGAGGGCATTAGTCATTGCACTGGACACGGGAAAACAGACGGTCCCGGCGAAACCGGCTACCAGCGTAACCATGACGATGGGTCGTTTTGCCTGGGCCTGATATAGGCGGGTCAGGTAAGCGAAACAGGGCTCATACAGGCATCCAGCCATAGCCACACCCAGTGCCAGCCAGATCAGGTAGAACTGCCAGATCGCAGATACCTGTGGCAGCCCCGCGAGAAGTGCCCCACCTGCCAGCGCACTGCCTGCCATGAGAATACGGCCGTGACCTCGATCAATAATTCTGCCCGCCGCAAGCCCGGCAACAGCAGCGGTTATCAATGCCCCGGAGAAGCCGAATGTGAGTAAGTCGCGACTCCAGCCGAAATGAGCCTCCCAGTGGGTGAGCAGGGCCGGAAAAAGATAGAACAGCCCGGCCCACACCAGGACCTGACCGATGGCCAGGGACCAGATCTTTGGGTTTTTCCAGACGCCGGAATTATTTGTCAATTGAGTTCCAGTTGGTGATGTCACGGTGGCCTGAGCGGATATGAGAACCCGATCAGCCCTCCTCGCGTAGTTCTGTCAGGCAGGCCGCCGGAGTCGGCCCGGTCTTGCGACTGAATGACTGGCTATCGCCCAGTAAAGCAACTGCCGCTGCTTTACTTTTTACCCATGTCCCACACTTCTCGATGGAAGGTCGTGAAGTGCGGCGGATAGTCATGTTTGGCAATGTGAATATCAATCAGGACCGGGGTTCCGGCCTGGTTTGCCTTCACCGCCGATTTCAGTGCCGCATCAACCTTAGCCGGGTCTGTGACCTTGATGCCCTTGCAGCCTTGCGCCGTTGCCAGCTTGGCGAAATCCGGTGAATGGGAAAACCCGGTGGCAATATCAGGCTGTTTTTCGAGCCGCTGGATATACTGTGGCCACCCCAGTGCCTGGTTATTCAGCACCACCCAGGTGATGCCACAGTGTTGCTCAACGGCAGTTGCCAGTTCCATCATTGCCATCTGCAGGGCGCCGTCGCCGGTGACACATACAACCTTTTTGTCAGGCCGGGCTATTTTTGCGCCGATAGCCCCAATCACGCCCATACCCATTGCGGTTTGTTCGGCCATGGGAATACAGTCGCCTGCATTGAGCACCTGGTAGTAAGGCCAGTAGTACGACCAGAGATCAGCGCCGCCGTTTTCATGCACCATGACGGTGTCTTTGCCGAATATTCTATTGATGGCGTTGACCACCTGCTTTGGTGAAATAGGTTTTTTCTGTTTGCCGGCGGTCCGTTGGATTTTCGAAACAAAATTGGTATGCAGTTGGCTGATATTTTTCCGGCGCTCTTGTACCCCCTTAAGGCTGGTTGAAGATAGCGCTTGCAGCAGGTCCGCAAGAGCAAGCCCAGCGTCCCCCACCAGGGCAGCGTCGGGCCGTATATTCAGGCCAACCGCAGCTGGGTCAATATCGATCTGGATCAACTTGGCTTTTCTGGGCCACAGTGTCCAGCCCCCGGTTGAGAAGTCTTCCAACCGCGAGCCGACGGAAACGATCAGGTCGGCCTCGTCAAAGTACTGCTTGCCTGCCTGGGTGAAATAAAGGCCGATCTGGCCCAGGCAAAGCGGGTGATCTTCCGGATAGGTGCCACGCCCGCCCGGGGTCGTAAAAAGAGCTCCGCCCAGTGCTTGCGCAAGACCGATAACCGATGCGCCGGCATCCGCGCTGACAGCACCAGACCCACAGACGATGACCGGTTGCTTGGCCGAGCTGATAATTTGTGCCGCAGCGGCCAGGACCTCTGGATCAGGCCGACTGCGGTGTCGCGCTATGGATGGCCGGTAAGCCGGCATCGAGCAATATTGCAGTGCGATATCGGACGGCAGGTCTATGAAAACAGCCCCGGGTCGACCGTTCTTCGCCAGAGAAAAAGCGCGCTGCATAACCCAGGGAGTAGTTTGAGGATCGACCACACGGGTTGCCCACTTGGTTACGGGCCGCATCAGTGCAACCGAGTCTAATTCCTGGAAAGCACCCATGCCATCAGTGCTCAGGGGCACGCCGTTAGTCAAGGCGATGACTGGCAGTGACCCGCAGGTTGCCTCCAGCAATGCAGTAGCGAGGTTGGTTATTCCCGGTCCTGGATTTGCAAAACAGACAGCGGGATGCCCCGTCATTCGAGCAGTGGCATAAGCAAGTGCCGCGCCGGAATGTTCGTGGCGGACAAGGACCGGCTTGATATCGCTGTGCTGATTGAGATC
>Ga0208129_1000063_pt1 | contig 41992 bp, 38 predicted proteins | sample ETNtaG_13_FD_185759 | JGI IMG/M metagenome (GOLD analysis project Ga0208129, IMG submission 185759) | Marine microbial and viral communities from oxygen minimum zone, Eastern Pacific Ocean - ETNP201306PF47B (SPAdes) (version 2) | ecosystem: Environmental > Aquatic > Marine > Oceanic ...
AGCTTGCCCTTGGGCACCTTCCTCATCAGCGCATCGACCTCGAGCGGTGCCGGGATGACGAACCGGCCTTCGCCGAATTTCCTGGAGAACTTATCGTTGCTGCTGTCGAAGTACTTGGGTAAGTCCTTGGTATTATTGAGCTTGGCCGTCCAGTTGACGCTTGTTCTCCTTGCAGCCATGAGGGCATAAGAGTGTCTAAAAAAACCAAAAATGCAATTAAACTTCCCCTCAAAAAAATCCTTGCCAACAGCCCGGTTTTGGCCAATTTTTTCAGCACTCAAGGTAAACTATGAAAAAGACAAGACACATTTCTGGGACGATCAGGGGGTTCACACTGATCGAGTTGTTGGTGGTTATCGCCATCATTGCCATTCTGGCGGCCCTGCTGTTGCCGGCCTTGGCCAAGGCCAAGGCCAAGGGCGTACAGACGGTGTGCATCAACAACCTCAAACAGTGGGGGCTGGTCTGGCAGTATTACACCGATGACAACGACGGCTATTTCAGCGACGGCATGAGCATGAATATGCAGGGTGGTTGGTGGCGTGGTGAGTGGGTTGCATCGTTGCAGCAGTTTTGGCGTGAGCAGGACATCCTGCTTTGTCCCTCCGCTACTCTCGCTCGAAGCAACAACAGCCAGAATTACGTTCTCAGACCGGTTAACAAAAACAGGAATGATAGTTGGAGTGCTATGGGCAGCTTTAATGCCTCGTTCAAGCATGGTGGCATCTCACGGGAGCCAATACCTACCCGGGCTAGTTACGGCAACAACAACTGGGTCTATAATGCGCAAACTGATATACAGGGACGCCGAGAGGCATGGCACTGGCGCACCATGGATCCCGCTGGTTTTGACCTGCATCAAATCCCGATGTTCATGGACATGATGTGGCGGGGCGGCGGGCCGTTCCGGGCGCGCATGGCGCCACCTGCCTACAACGGCGAGTGGAGCGGCTACAATGCCGAGATGAAACACTTTGCGATGGACCGGCATAATGGAGGTATCCAGGGGGTGTTCATGGATCACTCTGTCCAGCATGTGCCGATCAAGAAACTTTGGAAGCTCAAGTGGCACCGCGCCTACGACCAGGCCTACAAGCCGGCCTGGCCAAGGTGGATGGCTGGGTATCCTGAGCATTGACTTTTTTCCCACACCAACCAAACCAAACTGATTGAGCCCGGGCGGAATGCCTGGGCTTTTTTTCGCCTGGCCAAGCGCTTGCCTTGTGCCGCCGGGTGCGGTTCAATCCCTCGCAACAAGCCAAATTTGCCAATGAGTACCCATCACATTTCCCGCCGGGGCATGATCAAGGCGAGTGCCGTTGCCGCGCTCGCCACCGCGGCCGTTCCCGCGCGTGCACAGACAAGCCGCAAAGCAGCCACCCCGGGCTACCGGATCAGCAACAAGCGCATCCGCCAGTCGATCATGGGCTGGACGTTCAATCCCATGCCCACCGAAGAGCTCATCGCCACCTGCGTGGACATCGGCCTGACCGGCATCGAGGGCATCAGTCGCCAGTTTTACCCGGCCGCCCGCAAGGCCGGCCTGGAAATCTCGCTTGTCGGCAGCCACGGCTTTGCCAAAGGGCCAAACGATCCGGCCAATCACGCGATGTGCATCGAGAAATTGATCGATGGCATCGCCGCCGCCAAGCAGTTCGGCGCCAAGCGCGTGATCACCTTCGTCGGTATGGAGACTCCCGGCATCGATCGCGACCAGGCCAGGGCAAACTGCGTCAAGGCGTGGAAACAGGTCGTCGGTCGTGCCGAGAAGAACGGCATCACGATCTGCCTCGAGCACCTCAACTCGGTGGATGACAGCCACCCGATGAAGGGCCACCCCGGCTATCAGGGAGACGATCTCAACTTTTGCATCGAGGCCATCAAGCAAGTCGGCTCGCCGAGTCTCAAGCTGTTGTTCGACATTTATCACGTGCAGATCATGCACGGCGACATCATCCGCAACATTCGCAACCTCAAGGAATACATCGGCCACTACCACACCGCCGGCAATCCCGGTCGCGGTGAACTCGACGACACGCAGGAGATCAACTACCCAGCCGTGATGCGCGCCATCCTCGCGACTGGCTTCGACGGCTTCGTCGCGCAGGAGTTTATCCCCAACTGGGATGACAAGGAGGCCGCACTGCGGCACGCCGCCGAGGTGTGCGACGTGTAGGCCAAGCGCTTGGCCAAGCCCCTGGCCGGGCGGGAGTTCCGCCTTTCACAGCGAGGCGGTTTTCTTTAGCCTGCCGCGTATGGGGTTCATCCGTGACATTCACGCCGCCAGGGAGGGCACCGGGAAGCCAACCATCTCGTTCGAGTTTTTTCCGTTCAAGACTCCCGAGGGCGAGGAGACTTTTTTCGGCAAGACCCTCCCAGCGCTGTTGACGGCCAGGCCGGACTACGCCTCCGTCACCTACGGTGCCGGCGGCAGCACCCGCGAGAAAACACTCGAGATCGTCGAGCGCATCCAAAACGACTTTGGCCTCACCACCATGGCACATCTGACCTGCATCCGGCATACGCAGGCGGAGATCGGTGGTATCCTCGATGAGGCGGCAAAACGCGGCATCCAAAACATCCTCGCCCTGCGCGGCGACCCGCCTCCCGGCGAGGAGTGGGCGCAGACCGAGGGCGGCTTCGAGTACGCCTCCGAGTTGGTGGCGTTCCTCCGCGATCGCGGTGGCTTCGGCATCGGTGTTGCCGGTTTCCCGGAGGGACACATTGACTGTGCCGAGGGCCGTGAGGCCGACTGGCGACATCTCGTCGGCAAAATCAACCGCGGCGCCGACCTCGTCATCACGCAGATGTTTTTCGATAACGCCGATTACTTTCGACTCGCCGATTATTTGAATGAGCAGGGCGTCACCGCGCCGCTTTTCCCCGGCATCATTCCCGTGGCCAGTGCCGGGCAGATCAAGAAATTCAGCGCAATGTGCGGTACGACGTTGCCGAAGGCGTTCGCCACGCGGCTCGAGGCATTGGGCGACGATGCCGACGCCGTCCGCGACTACGGCATCGAGTACGCCACTGCCCAATGCCACGGGCTTCTCGAGCGCGGCGTGCCCGGCCTGCATTTCTACACGCTCAACAAAAGCCAGTCGGTACTTCGCATTCTGGACAACCTTGGACTGGCGTGAGGTTGTTTCGACGATGAGCCGCCGGTTGAACCAGCTCCTCTGCGCTCTGGCGGCCGCTTGGCCGGGCACCGGCCCGGCGGCCGAGGAAGCTAAGCCGAAGTGGCTCGACGGGCTGGCGGTCACGTTCCGGCCTTCCAACGGAGGGTCGGCGGACACTACAGTGCGGCCGCACTTCATGCTGTATGTTCCGCTTGGACAGGCGCCGACGCCGTTCGTGGCGCCGGGCGCGTTCACCGCGGAATGGGAGGGCGTCATCGATCTTGACCTCCGTGACCGGTTTGTTTTTCAGGCCGAGTTGAACGGCAGCCTGCGAATGGAACTCAACGGCGCCGTCGTCTTGGATGTAACGTCCGATGGGGGAACGACAGAGACGACCGGGCGCATCCGGCTCAACTCCCGCACCAACACGCTGAAGGCGACCTACACTTCGCCGCGGGATGGGGACGCATTTTTTCGGCTCTACTGGGCCACGCCCGACTTCGCCAAGGAGCCGATCCCGCCCCGGTTTTTGAAGCACGCGCCGAGTGACCGGCTGACTATGGGAGCGGCACTGCGGCGTGGCCGCCAACTCGCCGCCGGGCATCGCTGTTTTGCGTGCCACACCGACGGAGTCCCCGCACAGGGCATGCCGGAACTGGCGATGGACGCCCCGGCTCTCGACGGCATCGGCTCGCGGCTCGACGCGGGCTGGATGGCACAGTGGATTCTAAATCCGGCCCGGCTCCGGCCGCGGGCCACCATGCCGTTGATGCTGCACGGTGCGAGCATCGGGGCGGATGCCGGGGCAATCGCTGCGTTTCTCGGGTCGCTCAAATCCGGCGGCTCGTTTCCCATGGTGAACGACAATGCCAAGACGGCGGAGGCTGGGCAAAAACTTTTCACACAACTCAACTGCGTTGCGTGCCACACGGTGGCCGGGGATTCATTGGCAGAGGGCAAAGTCGCACTTGGCCAAGTGCGGTGGAAGTTCGGCCAAGCCGGTTCGCTGGCGGCGTTTCTGCGAAATCCGCAGGCGCATTATAGCTGGAACCGCATGCCCAACTTTGCTCTCACGCAGGACGAGGCCGCCGCGCTGGCTGCTCATCTTTTCCAGTCGGCCGACTTGGCCAAGCGCGGGTCGTTAGCGGCTAACGCTACCCTGATCGCAAAGGGCCGGAAGCTCGTCCAGTCCACCGGTTGCCTGAATTGCCACGCGCTCAAACTCGACAATCATTTCACCGCACCGCCCATCGCCGACTTGGCCAAGGGCTGCCTCGCCGATAATCCCACCGGGGCCAAGTCGCCGGGATTTGCATTCAGCGAAAGCGACCGTGCGGCGCTGCGGTTGTTCCTGCGAGAGGGCAGGGCATCGCTTGGCCAGGAGAGCTTGGCGGAGTTCGCCCTGCGCCAGTCGGCCGACTTGAACTGCGCGAACTGCCACGGGCAGATTGCGATGGTCCCGCCGTTGGACGTGATTGGCGGCAAACTGAAGCCGGAGTGGAGCAGGCGGATATTGGGAGGTTCGTTGGCCAAGCGACAGCGGCCGTGGCTGACGGCACGCATGCCGGCGTTTCCCGCGCGGGCGGACAGCTTGGCCAAGGGCCTGGCCCTGCTCAACGGCCATCCGCCGGTGACGCCGCCAGATGTGCCGGTCGATGCGGAGAAAGCGGCGATCGGCCGCAAACTGGTCTCGGCCAACGGCGGATTTTTCTGCTTTAGCTGCCACGGCATCGGCGACTTGAATCCGGCGCAGGTGTTCGACGCGCAGGGCATCAATCTCGCAAGGGTCGGCGAACGGTTGTTGCCGGAGTATTTTCGGCGGTGGATGCGCAGTCCGCTGCGGATCGACCCGCAAGCCAAGATGCCGGCCTATTTCAACCAGGGCCAAAGCGCCCTATTTGACGTGCTGGACGGCGATGCGGATCGGCAGATCGAGGCGCTTCACCACTATATTTTGCAAGGCAGCCGGATGATTCCGCCCGGGGCACCGGGAAAGTAGACTTTTTTCTAAAGAAACGCTCCGTGATGCCGAGTTATATGATGGAGCGATTCGAAGGGATTTGGATTCTCGCTCCGCCGGTCGTTACATAAGCCGGTTAACCGACTGCCGTCCAGCGACTTGTCGGTCTTCGACACACGGAGGTGTCACACCTTAGTACGGCGCAAAAATGCGTCCACAGTCCAATGCGTGTGTCGAACGAACATTCTGGCGATGGAAACCGGGTTCCTCCGTTCCGCTGGACGGTGGATTGGGCTCAGGCGGAGGCTCAGGCCGAGGCCGAGTTTGTTGCCCAGCGTGTTCGGTTGCAGCACCGCCTCCATGACCGCGATTATCCCTACCCCCAAGTGATCCAGCAGCTCGCCAAGTTGATCACCGGCAATTTCGATTGATTTTCCGGCCTGCACGCCGTATTCCCTCCACCGCTTCAGATGAGTTTACAGGGGAAAACAGCATTGGTGACCGGCGGTGCCCGGGGGATTGGCCTTGCAACGACGCAGCGACTGTTGAAGGAGGGCGCATCCTGTGTGATTTGGGATCGTGACCCGGCGGCGATCGACGCGGCCAAGGCCAAGCTGGCCGACAACGGCGAGGTGACGAGCGACATCGTCGAGTTGGCCAAGCCGGAGTCGGTCGAGGCGGCGGCTGGCCAAGCGCTTGACCGCCATGGTCACATTGACATTCTCGTCAACAACGCCGGCATCGCGGGCGTCAACAAGATGCTCTGGGAATGCACGCCGCAGGAGTGGCGCGACGTGATGGACATCGACCTCTACGGCGTATTCCTCTGCTGCCGCGCATTTGTGCCGGGGATGCTCAAGGCAGGGTGGGGGCGCATCGTCAATGTCGCCTCGATCGCCGGCAAGGAGGGCAACCCGACCGCGTCCCACTACAGCGCCGCCAAGGCCGGCGTGATCGGCCTGACCAAGTCGCTGGGCAAGGAATTGGCCGACACGAACATCCGGGTGAACTGCATCACGCCGGCCGTGATCGAGACGGAGATCCTCAAGCAGTGCACGCAGGCGCACATCGACTACATGGTGTCGAAAATTCCGATGGGGCGCGTTGGCCAGGCGGACGAAGTGGCGGCGCTGATCGCCTGGCTCTCGTCGGATGAAGTCTCGTTCAGCACCGGAGCCGTGTTTGACATCTCTGGCGGTCGGGCGACGTATTAAGCCCCGGCCCTACGACTTCTTGCTTTTGTAGCTGGCGACCACCCGTTCGCTTAGGGCGTTGTCCGGGTCTTCTGCGAACGATTCGTCCAGTTCAAACTCCGTGGTTCCCGTGTTGCCGGAGATCAGCTTCAACCCGAAATGCAGGTCGCGGAAATGCGCCTTGCAAAACTCGTACACTGAGAGGGAGGACTCCCCGGCCAGGCGGGCCAGCCGTTTGCACGCGTCCGCTGTAAAGGTGATGCCCAGTCCGTGCTGCTCGGAGAACGCGTCGGCGAACTGTTTGAGTGTGTCGTCCACCTCGGCCGCCTCCTGCTCGGGCGCGTTGTCCAGCAGTGTTTGCAGCGCGGCCTGGGGATCATCAATTAGCGCGTCATCGATGGCAAACTCCCTCACGCGCGAGCTGGGCAGCTCGAACTTCAGGTCGCGGAAGACTTTTTCGCAGACGGTCATCAGTCCGCGCGCGCCGGTCTCCTCGTCGATCGCCAGTTCGGCGATACGGCGCAGCCCGTTGTCCTCGAACCGGGCGTTGATGCCGTAGGCGGCGAACGACTGTTTGTACTGCCGGATAATGCTCCCCTCACTGGTCTTGAGAATCTGCTCGAGGTCATCGACCGAAAGCGGGTGGCAAACGACGCGCACCGGCAGGCGGCCGATAAATTCCGGCTCGAAGCCGAACTTGATGAAATCGGGCGTCTTCGAGTGTTCAAGAATCCGGCCGCCCTCAACCTCATCCTGCGATGCGGAGGCAAATCCGATGGAGGACTCCTTCAGTCGCCGCCCGACGATCTTGTCGAGGTGTGCAAACGCCCCACTGACGACGAAGAGAATGTGGCGCGTGTTGATGGTGTCGCCCTCTTTTTTGCCGCCGCGCATGCCCTCCATCATCGCCTGAATCTGGCCGGCCATGTCGTGCTGTGAGCGCGCCGGCACCTCGGTTTCCTCCATCAGCTTGAGCAGGGTGGTCTGCACACCCTGGCCGCTCACGTCGCGGCCGCCATGTTGCTCCGAGGCTGAGGCAATCTTGTCGATCTCGTCGATGTAAATGATGCCGTAGCGGGCGCGCTCGACGTCGCCGTCGGCCTGCCGGACGAGGTCGCGGACAAGATCCTCAACGTCACCGCCGACGTAGCCGGTTTCGGAGAACTTGGTCGCGTCGGCCTTGACGAATGGCACCCCGATCAACTCGGCTATGCTGCGGATGAGGTACGTTTTGCCAACGCCGGTCGGGCCGATGAGCATCACGTTTTGCTTCGTGTAATGGCACTGTTCCTCCCCGTCGAAGGCCTGGCGCACAGCGTTGTAGTGGTCGCACAACGCCACGCTCAGTACTTTCTTGGCCTCCTCCTGCTTGATGACGTAGCGGTCGAGATGTGTCTTGACGTCGCGCGGCTTGTGGGCGAACTCGAAAGCATCCCGGTCCAGCTCCGGCTCGGGCTCCGCACCGGTGCCGGACGGCTCGGCACCGGCAAAACCGGGAGTGCCGAATGTCTTGAACTGCTTCTGCAGGAACTCCTGCATTTGTTTCTGGAATTCCTCGGGTGATGTGGGACCGCTCATTGCTTCATTCTCCAGCGTCGTGTCAATCGCTGACAGAACTATAGCACACGCCGGGCCGGTTTGAAGGAAAATGACAAACCAGACGCGAGTCGCTACAGTGGCCCAGCCAGGCGCTTGGCCAAGCGATGCCGGAATTTTACGACACACACGCTCATTTGGACTTTCCTGATTTCCGCGAGGAACTCGCCGAGGTGGTGCAGCGCGCCGCCGATGCCGGGATCTCGCGCATCGTCACCATCGGCACAGAGCAGGAGAGCAGTCTGAGGGCGATCGACTTGGCCAAGCGCTTCGACGGCGTGTTCGCCGCGGTGGGCTGGCATCCCAACGACTGTCTCGCCGCGCCGGACGATGTGAGCGCCGAGCTCGGGCGCATGGCCAAGGCGCCGAAGGTGGTGGCCATCGGCGAGATCGGCATCGACCACTACCGGCTGCCGAGCACGCGCGGTGGGTCGGCGGCCGATGACGAGGCGTTCAAGGCTCGACAGGTCGTGTTGTTCCGGCAGCAGCTCGAGGTCGCGGCCAGACTTGGCCTGAACGTGGTCGTGCACCAGCGTGCGGCGTTCGAGCCGTGCCTCGAGGTTTTCGAGCCGTTTGCGGACCGGGTGCGGGGTGTGTTTCATTGTTTCGTGAACGAGCCGGCGGCGGCCAGGCGAGTGATCGAGATGGGGTCGCTGGTCAGTTTCACCGGCATCTGCACGTACAAGAATGCGGCTGATGTACGGCAGACGCTGGCTTCGGTGCCGCTGGACAAGCTGATGCTGGAGACGGATGCGCCTTTTCTCGCGCCGGTGCCGTACCGGGGCAAACGCTGCGAGCCGGCCCATGTGCGCGAGATCAGCCAAGCGGCCGCTGAGACGCTGGGGGTCGGCTTGGAGGAACTCTCTGAGGTCACCTCTGCGACCGCCCGGGGCTTTTTCAGGGGGCTGGAATAGCCGATTTTTACCTAAAAAACCGCGTGATTTTTTGGGAAACGGGGTATAGTTTCTGCCGCCATGTGGATTTATCTGCTTATCGGTCTGTTTTTCCTGCTCCTCGCGCTGGAGAGTTATTACAAGGGCGGGATCAACGCCCTGGTCACTTTGCTGGGGGTGATCCTGGCGGTGAACCTTTCCGGTTGGTTCGGTTCGTTGGCGTTCCAGTGGATGGGCGACAAGTGGTGGCCGATCGATGCGCATCCATTCTGGAACCGCGCCGCGCCAATCGTGGCCGGCTTCATTGCGCTGGTGGTGATCTTTTCAATCATCGGCACGGTGGCGAGCATCATGGTGCGCAAACGGCTGGAGGCCCAGTGGGAGGATTATCGGCTGGAAAACTACAAGGGCATGAACCGCAAGTTCGGGCTGTGCGTCGGCCTGATCACGGCGACCGTTTACTCGGTGATGGCACTGACACTCATTTACCAGTTGGGCAACTTCACGCTGCCATTTAAAAACGACGAGGATCCCTGGCTGCTGAGGACGTTGAACGAGTCACGCGAGCAGCTCGACAACACACCGTTCATCAAGCTGGCGGCCGCCTATGACAACACGCCGGAACTGCAATACGAGGTTCGCGACACCCTGGTGCTGTTGTTGAACAACAACGCAAAAACCCTCGAGAAACACATTCGAGTCTATCCCGGATTTTACGCCTTGGCAGAAACCGATGAGATCAAGGGCCTGCTCGGAATCGGGGAGGATGAGGAGGAGGATGAGGAGGAAGATCCGTATGGGGAGGACACGGGTGACTACGGGGATTCGTCCGATGAATCCCTCTACGACATGTGGAAGGCACAAGGCGGAGGACTGTCGCTCCCCAAGTTGCTGGGCAACAGTGAAGTGGTTTCCTCCATCAACACCCGGTACGAGGAGTTGAAGGCGATCGAGCCGAATTCTGATGAGGAAAAGAAGCTTTTGGCGTTCATGGAGGATATACGGGGTTTCTTCAGCACGGAAGAAAAGGTGGGTGGCAAATCGAAGCTTTACGGCAGGAATGCCATTGTTGGTCGTTGGCAGTTTGCTCCGAATGTTTCCCTGCGGGAGAATAAAAAAACCCGGACTTCCATTTCGGTGGATGAGATGAGGGGTATACAGGCCACGGTTAACAAAATGCGGCGGGCGACGTTGCAGATATGGCCGGAGGCGGATCAAAACCAGATCCGCGTCAATGGCCTGTCCGTTGCAGGTGCCTACGATGAGGTTCTCAAGAAACTCCGAGAAACTTACCAAAAGGCAGTCGATGAAGGGGAAGTGGAGGACGATTCCTTTGGTTACGGGTCGGGCTACGGAGGAGGCACTACGCCCGGCCAGCCCGGAGGTTATAGTCAGCCTGTTGGATTGGAAGAAACATACGGAACGCAGGAGGGAGAGGGTAACAATCAGGGCAAAATTGATGAAGTGAAACGGATGCTGACCTGGATTCAGGCCACGAATCCCATCTGGCTGCCCACGCAGCTCAACCAAAGCATGCTTCGTGGCCAAACCACGCGGATCGGCTCCGGCAAATGGGAAGGTTCCGGCATCCGTTACCAGGTCAGTGTCAAGCCGGACAAGGTCGAGCTGAGCGGGGAAGCTGTATTCCTGAACATGAGTGTGAAAGCCGAATGGCCTGTTCGTCTCGGCAAGCTCAAAACAACCATCGTGAAGGGCCGGCTGCATATCCGATCCGGAAGAGACGTGTTTGTCTTCACGCGCTATTAAACGCGCGACACGAAAGTTTCACTGAAAGCAGCCGGGCGACTGGCTGCTTTTTATTTCGGAGCGTGGACGGTGTTGGAGGCGGATTTGTCCCGGTAGAAGGAGGGATCGACCTTGGCCGGCCGGGTCGCCAGTCCCGCGCCCGGGTTCATGAGGATGCGCGGCGGCTCTGCCCCGCTTTTGTTGAGCCGCAGGCCGCTGCCGGCGAGCGTGTCCTGCCCTTGGCCAAGCGGGGCTGCCTTGGCCGGCAAAACAGTTGGTGCAGCCGGGCTGGGCAACGCCTCGCCACTGGCTTGGCCAAGCGGCTCCAAGCCGGACTCGGCCAGATTGGAGCCCTCATCCAGGCCGTACCAGACACCTACGCCGATGACCACGGCAAAGATCGCTGCCGCCGCCCGGAAGGGGTCCACCTGGTCGTTTAGCCGCTCCCACAGGGTCGGCTTGGGCGCCGGCTCCTCGAGGCGCGTCAGCACCCGGTCGGAGAAGCGGTCAAAAAAACCCTCCTCCGGTTTTTCTTTCTTCTTTGAAGCGAGCAGTTTCTGCAGCTTGTCAAATTCTGTCGGGTCGGTCTCGGTCACTGTTTCAGGTAGTCGGAGAGGTGCGCCTGCAGTTGTTTGCGGGCGTAGTGCAGCCGCGTGCGGACGGTGTTGGTGTTGCAATCCATGATTTCGCCGATTTGTTCGTGCGGCAGTCCCTGCACGTCGTGCAGCGTGACAACGAGCCTGTGGTTTGGAGACAATTTCTGCATGGCGGCGTTCAAGATTCCCTGAAGCTCGTGCCGGTCGATGTCCCGCTGCGGGGTGTCTTTTGAGACCAGGCCGAGCAGTTCCTCGCCGCTGTCCCATTCCTCGTCCATCTGGTTGATGCTCAGGATCACGCGCCGGCGCTTTGATCGGATAAAGTTGATCGTGTTGTTGACGGCGATGCGGTAGAGCCACGTGAAGAACGCGGAGTCTCCCTTGAAATTCTGAATCTTGCGGAAGGCCTTGATGAAGGTTTCCTGCGCCAGGTCGGCGGCGTCCTCGTGGTTCGAGGTCATGTGGTAGATGGTGGCGTAGATGCGTTCCTGATACTGGCGAACCAGGGCGTCACAAGCCTCCATGTCGCCACTCCGGGCGCGGCTCACTTGCTCCTGCTCATTCCATTCCGGCATGGTCTCGCCACCTTTGGCCGGGGAAACGGTGGATGGAGATTCCAGCATCTGGGTTGACCCGGTACTCAACTAACACCCAGCCCCGCCGATTGTTGCGCCAAAAAGCGGGTCAGCTCCTCGAGGGCATCACGGTGACTGGAATCCCCGACCGCGCCCAGCGCTTCGCGGGCGTCGGCGAGGCACGACTCCAGTCTGGACTGGGATTGCTCCAACGTATTGAACTCCGACAGCCAGCCGCGCAGTATGTTCAATTGGCCGGCGTCCCAGCGCCCGATCATTTGACTGAGTTGGGTCGCGATTTCAGGCCCGGCCTGTTCGCAAAGCAGGATCACCGGCAGCGTGGCCTTGCCGCTGGCGATGTCGGTGCCGAGCGACTTGCCGACCTCAGCCTCGGAGCCAAACAGGTCGAGGCAGTCGTCGTAGAGCTGATAGGCCGTGCCCAGCGCCATGCCGTACTCGCGCAGCGCCCGCGTCTCGAGTGGATTGCCCCCGGCAAGCGAGCCGCCCAGTTCGCAGGCGAGCGCAAACAGCTCGCCGGTTTTCATCCGGAGCATCTTGAAATACTCCGCCTGGCCAAGCGCGAGGTCGCCCTGATGGTTGTTCTGAAGAATCTCCCCGGAGCAGACCGTGCGCGTGGCGGTGGAGACGGCGCGGCAGATATCGGTGGTCGGGAACTCGGCTGCCAGCCTCAACGCGTTCGCGAACAGGCAGTCGCCGACAAGCACCGCCGTGGTGTTGTCCCACCTGCGGGCGAGCGTCGGGCGGCTGCGCCGCAATTCGGCATCGTCCATGATATCGTCATGCAGCAGCGTGGCCAGGTGCACCATCTCGATGATGACTGCGGCCTTGACTGCGTCGTCGTTCCAGCCGCCGCCGCAGTTCGCGGCCAGGCCGGTCAGCGTGGCTCGCAACTGCTTGCCCTGGTTGGCCAGGGCGTACTCCGCGTACGGCGCGATCTCGTGATCAAACGCCGCGATCTGTCCGGCCAGCTCCTGCTGTACTGCGTCGAGGAACGGCGTCACCGAAACGGCAATCTCCTGCCAATCGGCGGTTGTCTCTTGAACGACGGGGGCGTCCGGAGGCGGGGTTGCCTGAGCTTCAGCAGTAAACATGCTAAGCGAAAGCTACCGGTTGGCCAAGGCCAAGTCAATCGCCGCCCGCCTGGCCAAGCCGGCGGTAGTGGATGATGTCGAAGTCGGCCGACTCGCGAAGCGTCTTCCCGCCGTCGAACATCGGCTCGAACTCCGGAAAAAAGGCGTCGCCTTCCACCTCCCGTTTCACCACGGAGAGGAACAGGTCGGAACATTGGCCAAGCGCCTGGGCGTAAACCTGCGCGCCGCCGCAGATAAAAATCGTCCGGTTGCCGGGGTTATCCGCTTGCTCAAGCGCGTCGAGACTGCCGATCGTGCGGACGCCAGGGATCGGTTCGGCGCGGCGCGTCAGCACGATCGTTTCGCGGCCAGGCAGCGGGCGGCCGATTGACTCGAACGTCTTTCGCCCCATCACCAGCACGTGCCCCATCGTCGTCTGCTTGAACCACGCGAAGTCCTCCGGCAGATGCCACGGGATCGTGTTGCCGGAGCCGATCACCCGGTTCAGTGACATCGCCGCGATGGCCTTGAAGGGCAGGGCGGCCATCATTCAGACCGCGATCGGCGCCTTGATCGACGGATGCGGATCGTAGTTCTGCAACTCGAAGTCGTCGTAGCGGAAGGAATAAATGTCGTCCACCTCCGGGTTGATCACCATCCGTGGCAACGGCCTCGACTCGCGTGCGAGCTGCAGCCTGGCCTGGTCGAGGTGGTTTGAGTACAGGTGCAGGTCGCCGAACGTGTGGATGAACTCGCCCGGCTTCAGGCTGCACACCTGTGCCACCATCATCATCAGCAGCGAGTACGACGCAATGTTGAACGGCACACCGAGAAACAGGTCGGCGCTGCGCTGGTATAGCTGGCAGCTCAACACGCCGTCGCACACGTTGAACTGCACCAGCGCGTGGCACGGCGTCAGTGCCATCTGGTCCAGTTCGCCGGCGTTCCATGCGCTGATGATATGCCGCCGGCTGTCCGGGTTGTTTTTCAACCCGTCGATGAGCCGGTCGACCTGGTTCACCGAGCCGCCGTCCGGCGTGCGCCAGTCGCACCACTGGGCCCCGTACACCCGGCCGAGGTCGCCGTTCTCGTCCGCCCACTCGTCCCAGATCGTCACCCCGTTTTCATTGAGGTACTTGATATTCGTCTCGCCCTTGAGGAACCACAGCAACTCGTGGATGATCGAGCGGAGGTGAAGCTTCTTCGTCGTGAGCACGGGAAAGGTTTCGCCGACCGGGAACCGGGCCTGTGCGCCGAACACCGACAGCGTCCCCGTGCCGGTCCGGTCGTCCTTCGCACTGCCGTCATTCAAAACCAGCCGCAAAAGATCAAGGTACTGAACCATGCCCGCGCAATGTACCCACCCCCGCCCACCCGGTCGAGAGCGGCGAGCCAATTAAACGCAGAGACGCAGAGGGCCACTGAGAGAGGGAGAGTGATGGTCGCGGAGAGTCTTGGATTGCGGTCGTCCCTCCCGCTTTCGGCAGTATCCCAAAGCGGTGCAGAGAACCGCACTCCACGACGCTGTCGCGGATGCTACGGGAGCTTGGCCAAGCGCTTGGCTTTTTATGAAGCCTGTATTTCGGCGATGAGAGTTTCGAGGCGACGGCCGTACTCGACGTAGTTGTTGAACATGTCGTCCTCGTTGGCTTCGACGTTGCTGTCGTGGAAGACGACAGCCATGTGCGGCTCGATGGAGATGCCGGCATCGTAGCCGTTGGTAAAGGCATCCCGCAGGATGTCGCGGACACGACCCTGGCCTTCGCCGGGGAAGTTGTAGTCGGCGTCATTTTTTGCGTCCACCCAGGTGCAGTCCTTGATGTGAATGTGCGCGGTGTGTTCCCGGACGTTTTGCCAGTACTCCCACGGATCCTGCTTGGGCCACGGCTGGGGCTTGGAGCGGTCCTCGTTGAAGATCGGGTTGGCGGTGTCGAACACCCACTTGAGGCCGGGAACTTTCTCGAGCAACTCGACGCCGTGCTGCCAACTCATGCCGCCGTGGTTCATGCAGTTTTCGTGAACGGGCTGCAGGCCCTCATCGAGGAAGCGCATGGTGACTTCGCGCAGTCGCTCGAAGACGAGCTCGGGTGTTTTGTCGGCATCGTCGGCTGGCTTAAAGCTCATGATGCGTACGAACTTGGTGCCGAGGCGCTGCATGCGCGGGATGGCGCGGTCGATCTCGGCGACGGTGACGTCCCACGGCGTGTCGATGGTCTTGGCCCAGTTGCAAATGGTCGAGCCGAAGGCGTAAATGCCGACGCCGGCCTCCTCGAGCTTGGTTGCTACGATGTCGAATGCCGCATCCGGGATGTCGTGAATGCTGCCCTTGTCGAAGCCGTCCACCTCGACGAAGCGGGCCTCGATCCATTTCCAGCCAAGCTCTTTGGTGGCCCGGATTTGGCCGTTGATCGAGGGCGAAGCCTCGTCTGCAATTCCCATTAGTTCCATGATTTGTTCTCCTTAAAATTATTTGCGGAAGCTGGCGGTGAAATCCTCGTTGCTGACTTCGACGGTTTTTTTCTTGTGGGTGGAGTTGGCGATGAGTTCGTTGAGCTTGGCCTCCCATGCGGCGCCGTCCATCGGTAGGTCGATCGCTTGGCCAAGCAGGCCGGAGTAGACCATCACGTTGGCCAACTCGACGGAGCCGATGCCGCTCGCGCCGGGAGCGATGAGCGGTTCGCCGTCTAGGATGGCGTTGACGAAGTTGGCGACAAGTTGCGCGTGTGCGTTGTCCGCGCCGGGGATGGGGATTTCCTCCACGGTCGTCTCGGGTTGCTGGAAGCCGATCTTGGAGGTGCGACTCCATTCGTCGGAGGCCACCTCGTTGCGTGTCACAATCAACTTGTCGTTTTCCAGCAGGACGCGTCCCTTGGCACCGGCGATCTCGAACCGATTGCTGCCCGGCGTCTCGCCGGTGGAGGTGATGAACGCGCCGCTTGCGCCGTTTGTATACTCCATGTAGCAGGTCACGTCGTCCTCCACCTCAATGTCGTGATGCCGGCCGATGCCGATGTGGCTTTGCACGCGGGACGGCATGCCGACGATCCATTGCAGGGCGTCGAGTTGGTGCAGGCATTGGTTGAGCAGCACGCCTCCACCCTCGCCCTTCCACGTGGCGCGCCAGTCGCTGCTCTGGTAGTACGCCTCGGCTCTGAACCAGTCGGTCATGATCCAGATGACGCGGATCAAGTCGCCCAGTTCGCCGCCCTGCACCAGTTCGCGAATCTTTTGGTAGCGCGGCTCAACGCGCATTTGGAACATGCCGGAGAACGTTAGCTCCGGCCGCGCCTCGGCGGCGGCGATGAGGCGCTCGGCGTCGGCCTTGTGAGCGGAGATCGGTTTTTCCACCATGACGTGCAGGCCGGCCTCGAGCGCGGCGATACCAAGCGTGGTGTGCTGGAAATGTGGCGTGGCGATCACGAGCGCGTCGATCTCGCTCGAGGCGATGAGCGCCTCGCCGCTGTCGAATGTCTTCAGTCCCTTAGCCTCGTACTCCGGCAGCTTGCTAGGGAACGCATCGCCCACCGCTGTCAACACGCCGCGCGGCACCTTGCCCTTGAGCAGGTTGTTGACGTGAATCTGCCCGATGTTTCCCAAACCGACGATGCCGATGCGTACTTTGTCCATTTGATTGTTGATTGCTCTGTGCCGATGCGAACAGGGCAGGGGAGTGTGCCATTGGCAACCGGCGGCGCAAACAGGAAAATGCCCGCTTGGCCAAGCGCTGGGCCAATGGCGCAATTGCGGGTTGACTTGGCCAAGCGATGTGCGAGGTTTCGCCCCACGCAGACACACCGTCAAAAAACCATGAAAATCAAAATCCTCAACGAATACTCGGATTGCCTGCCGAGGATGGATCGACGGCGTTTTGTGAAGTGTGCCGTGCTTGGCTCCGCCGCGCTAGCTGCGGTACCGCTTGGCCAAGCGGCGAAAAAGAAGGCCAGCTCCGAGACGCTGGTGGCTCAATTGTTCAACAGCCTCAACGAAGGGCAGAAAAAAGTTGTGGCGTTTCCGTTCGAGCATCCATTGCGTGAGAAAGTGAACAACAACTGGTACATCACCAAAAAGAGCATCGGCGAGATTTTCACCAAGGATCAGCAGGCGTTGGTGAAGGAGATATTTCTCAAGTTGCATAGTGAGCAATACGCTGACACGGTGCTTGGCCAAGTGCGGCATGATGCGGGAGAGGAAGGGTTCGAGAGTACATCGGTGGCGTTGTTCGGTGAGCCGAACACGGGTAAATTTGAGTTCGTGCTGACCGGTCGGCATTGCACCCGCCGCTGCGATGGTGATTCAGTGGATGGGGAGGCGTTCGGCGGGCCGATCTTTTACGGGCACGCCGCGCGGGCCTTCAACGAGGCACCGAATCATCCCGGCAATGTCTATTGGCATCAGGCCAAGCAGGCCAACAAGGTGTTTGCGATGATGGACGGCAAGCAGCGGAAAATGGCCCTGTTGAGCGAAAGCCGGGAGGAGCAGGGAACCAAGACGGTGGCATTGAGCGGCAACAAAGAGGGGCTGCCAGGCATCCCGGTGTCGGAGCTAAGCAGCGACCAAAAGAGCCAAGTGCGCAAAACCATGGCTGATTTGCTGGCGATGTTCCGCGAAACGGACGCCAAGGAAGCGTTGAAAATGGTCAATGCGGGCGGTTTTGACCATCTGCACCTGGCTTTTTACAAGAATCACGACATAGGCAACGACAAAGTCTGGGATGTTTGGCAGATCGAGGGGCCGAATTGTCTATGGTTTTTCCGGGGCGCCCCCCACGTTCACGCATGGGTAAACATCAAACGACCCGCGCAAGAGCGTTTTTGAACAATTTCAAAAAAATCGTTGACTAGGGGATAATAGACGAATACATTCCCTTCCCTTTCGGGGTGTAAAACAATCGCTAAACCATTGGCCTCCAGTTGTTTAAAAGATACCGGTGGAGGTAGGTGGTTTTTTGGTGTTTCAGGCGGGTTTGAATGGCAGGCGGCCCTATCGATCGATGCCCATGTAGCTCAGTTGGTAGAGCACATCCTTGGTAAGGATGAGGTCACCAGTTCAACCCTGGTCATGGGCTCCACCAAGGGATGAATTTATTCAGTAGACAGAACGAACTAACCAACAAGAAAAAATCGAATGGCAAAAGAAGAGTTCCAACGCGGAAAACCTCATGTAAATATCGGTACCATTGGTCATGTTGACCACGGTAAATCGACTCTCACGGCAGCCATCGTGGAGGTCCAGTCCAAGAAGGGGTTGGCGACCCCCATTTCGTACGCTGATATCACCAAGGGTGGCACCGTCCGTGATGAATCCAAGACAGTTACCATAGCGGTGTCTCATGTCGAATATGAAAGTGAGAAGCGTCATTATGCGCACGTTGACTGCCCTGGACATGCCGACTACGTGAAAAACATGATCACGGGTGCCGCCCAGATGGACGGCGCAATCCTCGTGGTGGACGCCTCACAAGGCCCAATGCCCCAAACCAAGGAGCATGTCCTACTGGCCAAGCAGGTGGGCGTTCCCGCCATCGTGGTCTGCCTCAATAAGTGTGACCTGGTCGACGACGAGGAAATGCTGATGCTCGTCGAGGAGGAGATCAAGGATCTGCTGGAGAAGTACGATTTTGACAAGGACACTCCGATTGTTCAGTCCAGTTCCATGGGTGCCATGAACGGCGAGGAGAAGTGGGTGGAGTCCATTGCCCAGTTGCTGGAGGTCTGCGACAGTGGGATTCCGGATCCGGTCCGCGACGAGGACAAGCCGTTCCTCATGTGCATTGAGGACGTGTTCAGTATTGAGGGTCGCGGCACCGTGGTGACCGGGCGTGTGGAGCGGGGCATCATCAAGAAGATGGACGAGGTTGAGATTGTTGGCTTGCGTGATGTCCAGAAAACCGTTGCGACTGACTTGGAGATGTTCCGCAAGTTGCTCGGCGAAGCCCGCGCCGGCGAGAACGTGGGAGTGCTTTTGCGCGGGATCAAGAAGGATCAGGTGGAGCGTGGGCAGGTGTTGTCCAAGCCTGGCACGATCCAGCCGCACACCAAGTTTAAGGCCGAGGTCTATGTGCTGACCAAGGAGGAAGGCGGAAGACATACGCCATTCTTCACCAATTACCGTCCGCAGTTTTACTTTAGGACGACTGATGTGACTGGGTCATTGACCCTCGATGACAACATCGAGATGGTGATGCCCGGGGATCGCGTGACGGTCTCGGTGGAATTGGGCAAGCCAGTCGCGATGGAGCAGGGGTTGACCTTCGCCATTCGCGAGGGAGGCCGGACCATTGGCTCGGGCCGTGTGGCCGAGGTGGTAGAGTAATTTCGTTTTTTCGCGGGTGGGGCATGGGGCCGCACACGGGAATGGATGTGGACCCTGAGTAGGGCGGTAGTTCAATTGGTAGAGCAACGGTCTCCAAAACCGTCTGTTGGGGGTTCGAATCCCTCCCGCCCTGCCAATCAAGTTTAAACCAACCCCGAACCGGAGGGGTGGCAGAGTGGTCGAATGCGGCGGTCTTGAAAACCGTTGAAGCGCAAGCTTCCGGGGGTTCGAATCCCTCCCCCTCCGCCAAGTTCCGGGAGAGCTGACAACGGGAAAGTTCGCTAATGGAAGAAACCAACAGCAATGCAGGCGCGGTTCAGACAATCGGAACCGTGGAGCAACCGGCGGGGCAGCCCGATGCCGGTTCGACGATGGGCAGTCCGCTGCCACTTGACTGGGACTGGATCATCGGGGGCGTTGTTCTCTTGGTCATCCTGGTGGTCGCCAAGAAAGTGGGCTGGCTCGATCGTATCCGGGTGTTTTTTCTGCAGACCCGGGAGGAGCTTCTAAAGTGCTCCTGGCCGAATCGCGAGGAACTCCGCGGCTCCACTTGGATGGTGCTTGTGGCGGTGGCGTTGCTGGGCACGTTCACGTTTCTGGCAGATTTGCTCCTGGGGGGCTTCATGATTCAGGAGGTCCTCCTGAAATGGCTTGGCGGCGCCGGGGCCACAGGTTGAGTTGATCCGTTATGGCGCACGAGTGGTTCATCATTCATACCTTGTCGGGGCAGGAACAAAAGGTGCTCGACAGCATCAACAAGCGCGTTGATGTGGAGGAGGTGGGTGAGTACATCAACGAGGTGTTCGTGGCCAAGGAGAAGGTGGTGGATGTGCGCGGCGGCGAGAAGAAGGTGTCCACGAAAAAGCTTTTCCCGGGCTATGTGTTCATCCATGTCCGACTTCGTGATGAGGATCACAAGGTCATCTCCGAGCCGATGAACTTCATCAAGGACACGCCGGGGGCGATCGGATTTGTTGGGGGCGACCGGCCGGAACCGACCCCGGATGCCGAAATCGAGGACATCAAGAGCCGGATCGCCGACTCGGAGGATCTGGAGCGGCCCAAGGTGGAGTTTGAAGTTAGCGAAACTGTGAAAATAAACCACGGCGCGTTTGAGGGGAACAACGGCATCGTGGAGGAGATTGATCCCGAAAAGGGACGGCTCAAGGTGACCGTCAATATTTTCGGCCGCAACACACCGGTGGATGTCGAGTATTGGGAGGTCGACAAGGGCTAGGCGCAGAGCGCTTGGCCAAGCGGCAAGTTTTACAGATAGAAAAACAGAACAATGGCAAAGAAAATTTCAGGCTACATCAAGTTGCAGATCCCTGCAGGCCAGGCGAACCCCGCCCCGCCGGTCGGCCCCGCGCTTGGCCAGCAGGGCGTGAACATCATGGAGTTCTGCAAGCAATACAACGCGGCGACGAAGGACAAGGCCGGCCTGATCATCCCGGTGGTGATCACTGTCTACAAGGACAAGTCCTTCAGTTTCATCACCAAGTCGCCCCCGGCGGCGGTGCTGCTGAAAAAGGCGGCGGGAATTGCCTCCGGCTCGGGTGAGCCAAACCAGACCAAGGTTGGCAAGGTGACCAAGGCCCAGCTGCTTGAGATCGTCGAGGCCAAGAAGGAGGATTTGAATGCCCGCGATCCGGAGATGGCGGTCAACATGATTGCCGGCACCGCCCGGTCAATGGGGCTCGAGGTCGTGAATTAACCCCAACAGCGGGAGGGCCTCGCGGCCCGGTTGCACCGCGCCAAAAAAGATGCCTAAAAAACAAAGCAAGCGATACAGGAAAGCGTTGGAACTGGTGGAGGCCGGCAAGCGATACTCTGTTGCCGAGGCGGCCGAGTTGGTCGGAAAATTTCCCAAGGCTAAGTTTGACGAGTCGGTTGAGCTGGCCTTCAAGATGACCATCGACCCGCGCAAGACGGATCAGATGATCCGCGGCACCGTGCGACTGCCCCACGGCAGCGGCAAGGAGGTCAAAGTGCTGGTGTTTGCCAAGGAAGTCAGCGCGTTGGAGGCCGCCAAGAAGGCCGGGGCCGAATACGTCGGCTTTGAGGAATACATCGAGAAAGTGACCAGCGGCTGGACCGGTTTCGACGTGGCCATAGCCACGCCGGAGGCCATGGGCGAAGTGCGCAAACTGGGCCGGGTTCTCGGGCCTCGCGGCCTGATGCCCAACCCCAAGACCGGCACGGTGACAGATGACACCGCCAAGGCAGTTCAGGAGGTCAAGGCCGGCCGGGTTGAGTACAAGCTCGACAAGGGAGCTAATATTCAGGTCCTGGCCGGAAAAAGCTCCTTCAAGCCGGAACAGATTGTGGAGAACGCACAAACCATAATCGACGCGATCATCAAGGCCAAGCCGTCTGCGGCGAAGGGCCGTTACATCGAAAACTGCGTGCTTTCCTCAACCATGAGCCCGGGGATTCCCTTGGATTTGCGTGAAGCCCTGAAGGCCGCCTGACCCGGAAACGAAAGGAAAACCGATGCGCGAAGAAAAGAAGCTAATCACAAAAGAATACGTTGAGCGACTGAACGCCAGCCCCTACTTCATCGTGGTGAACTACGAGGGGTTGAAGGTTACTCAGTTTGAGGAATTGCGAAATCGCTTGGCCGATGCCAGTGCGGAGGTGCATGTCTTCAAGAACTCGATATTCAGGACGGCAGCCAAGGAAGCCGGGATTGAAGACCTTGGTCAAGCGCTGACCGGCCAACTGGCGGCGGTCACCGGCGAGGGGGAGATCACCGGCGCCGCAAAAACCCTGAAGAATTTCAGGGCAGAATTTGAAAAGCCGGAGTGGCACTTCGGCTTTATCGACAATGACCGGCTCGACGCGGACCAGATTAAGACGCTGGCCGACCTGCCGTCGCTGGACGGGATGCGGGCCAAGCTCCTGGGCACGCTGCAGGCACCGGCCGGGCAACTGGTGCGTACCCTGGCTGAGCCGGGCGCGAGCCTGGCAAGGATTGTCCGGGCCAAGTTTGACGAAAACAAAGCATGATTGGATTTGAATTTTTTCCGCGCACAAAGCGCTGGAGGATAAACAACAGTAACTCGTCGGTGCGCGGTCCGCGCACTTAAATCACCGGGGCTCCGGGGGCGAAGAAACTAATAAAACAATGGCAGACATAGTAAAAATAGTGGAAGAGTTGAGCGGTTTGACGGTCCTTGAGGCCGCTGAACTGGTCAAGGAACTGGAAGAAAAATGGGGGGTCAGCGCTGCTGCCCCGGTTGCGGTCGCGGCTGCAGGCGGCGGTGAAAGCGCGGATGCCGGCCCGGCTGAGGAGAAAACTGAGTTTGACGTTGTCCTGGTGAGTGACGGCGGCAAGAAAATTCAGGTCATCAAGGCTGTGCGCGCCGTCAAGACCGGTTTGGGCTTGGCCGAGGCGAAGGGCCTGGTTGAAGGCGCCCCGACACCCGTCTTGGAAGGCGTGACCAAGGATGAGGCCGAAGCCGCCAAGGCAAAACTTGAGGAGGCTGGCGCAGCCATCGAACTCAAGTAACGGCAATTGGACCCGGGGGCGGCAACGCCCCTTGGCCAATGCATTTCCTGCTTTTGGGAATAAATATTTTTTTAAACGGTTTTAAGAACCAACTGTCTATTGAGGGTGAATACGCCCCCCGCAAGGGTGGGGGAGTGTGTTGCCAGTTTTTGTGTGTTCATGGATCCCCCGGTAACCGACCGGCCCCGACAAACCTCGACATAATCGATGCCTAACAAAGCGAACGGCCGCATCAACTTCGGCAAAATCAAGGAAATCATTTCTCCGCCCAACCTGATCGAAATTCAGGTGGACTCGTATCACGAGTTCCTGCAGACGGAGATCAGCCCGGGTAAACGTGAGAACATCGGCTTGGAGGCGGTGTTCAACGAAATCTTCCCCGTTACGAGCTACGACGAGAAAGTCGTGCTCAAGTACTGCCACTACGAGATAGGCGCGCCCAAGATGGACTGGCTCAAGTGCATCGACGAGGGCCAGACCTATGGTGCGCCGCTCCACGTCATCTTCCGGCTCAAGGATCAAAAAGGCACCAAGGAGGAAAAAGTGTTCATGGGCGAGGTGCCGCTCATCACCCCACAGGGCAGCTTTGTCATCAATGGGGCCGAGCGTGTGATCGTGAGCCAATTGCACCGGTCACCGGGTGTAGCCTTCGAGGCCTCCCGCCATCCGAACGGCAAGATGCTGCACTCCTTCCGGATCATCCCGGACCGGGGTTCCTGGTTTGAGGCGCAGTTTGACACCAACGACATGTTGTATGTCTATCTCGACCGGAAGAAGCGCCGCCGCAAATTCCTGATCACCACCTTCCTGCGAGCCATTAATTTCCTCGAGGGGCAGGACACCAGCAGCGATGCATCCCTGCTGAACACTTTTTACAAGATTCAGGAGGTCTCCACCCAGAAGGCATTGAAAATGGATGACCTCGATAACAAGGTGTTGATCACCGACCTCGTGGAGCCGGAGAAGGGTATCGTCGTGGCGCGCGCGTTCGAGCCGCTGTCCAAGGCGGTGGTCAAGCGGGTGAGCGAGCTGGGCGTCAAGAAAATCCAGATCGTGGATGTGACGAGCGACAACGGGCTGATTATTCGCTGCATGGCCAAGGATCCGGCCCACAACGAGGAGGATGCCCTCAAGGAAATCTACAAGCGGTTGCGGCCCGGCGATCCGCCGACTCCTGCCAATGCGCGCGCTCTGGTCAAGCGTTTGTTCTTCGATCCCAAGCGCTACGATCTGGGCCGTGTGGGTCGTTACAAGATCAACCAGAAACTCGACCTCAAGGGGGTGGACGGTTCCCGCACGCTGATGAAGGAGGACCTGGTCGATGCGACCAAGTACTTGCTTCGTCTCAAGCTGGGGGACGGCACCATTGACGATATCGACCACTTGGGCAGCCGCCGCATCCGCACCGTGGGCGAGCTGCTGGCCAACCAGTGCCGGGTCGGCCTGGCCCGCACTGAGCGCTTGGTCAAGGAGCGCATGACGCTCTTCGATCAGGAACTGGACACCATGACCCCGGCCAAGCTGATCAACCCCAAGGCCCTGTCTGCCGTCGTGCGGGACTTCTTTGGCCGGAGCCAGTTGTCGCAGTTCATGGATCAGATCAACCCGCTGGCGGAGCTGACCCATAAGCGCCGCCTATCCGCGCTTGGCCCGGGCGGTTTGTCCCGCGAACGCGCTGGGTTTGAGGTCCGGGATGTTCATCCCTCCCACTACGGCCGCATTTGTCCGGTGGAGACGCCGGAAGGCCCCAACATCGGATTGATCGCCAGCTTGGCCACGTTTGCCCGAGTGAACAATTTTGGTTTTATCGAGAGCCCCTACCGCAAGGTGGTGAAGGGCAAGGTGACCAACAAAGTCGATTACCTGACCGGCGACGTTGAGGAGAAATACTTCATTGCTCAGGCAAACCAGCCGATCGACAGCAATGGCAATTTCACCACTGAACAGGTGGCCTGCCGTTTCCGGGCGGACTTTGTGGATATGCCGCCGGACAAGGTCAATTACATGGACGTGTCTCCCAAGCAACTGGTGTCCGTGGCAGCAAGCCTGATACCTTTCCTGGAGCATGATGATGCTAACCGGGCCTTGATGGGGTCGAACATGCAGCGCCAAGCCGTTCCGTTGTTGACGACCGAGTCGCCGCTCGTCGCCACGGGGATGGAGACCAAGGTGGCACAGGATTCGCACGCGTTGCTCAAATCTGAGGCGGACGGAGTGGTGGCCTCCGTGACTGGGGACGAAATCGTGATCACCAAGACGGGCAAACTTCCCGAGAACCGGCGCAAGATAAAGCATCGTCCGGAGGAAGGGTGCTGGGTGTACACGCTGCGCAAGTATCACCGGTCCAATGCCGGCACCTGTATCAACCAGAAGCCTCTGGTTTCCGTTGGGGACAAGGTCAAGGAGGGTAATGCGATTGCGGATGGCCCCTGCACGAACAGCGGGGAACTGGCCATCGGGAAGAACGTGCTGGTTGCCTACATGCCCTGGAACGGATACAATTTCGAGGACGCAATCTGTATCAGTGAACGCATCGTTAAGGATGATGTTTTCACGTCGATCCACATCGGCGAGTACGAGGTCAACGCCCGCGACACCAAGCTTGGCCCGGAGGAAATCACGCGGGACATACCCAACCTTGGCGAGGAAGCCCTGAACAACCTCGATATGGATGGTGTCATTCGGGTCGGTGCCGAGGTCGGACCGGGAGATATCCTGGTGGGCAAAATAACGCCCAAGAGCGAAACCGAACTGGCCCCGGAAGAACGCCTCCTGAGGGCCATATTTGGGGAGAAGGCCGCCGACGTGAAAGACTCCTCACTGAAAGTGCCCTCGGGCGTGTTTGGCAAGGTGATGGGGGTGAAAATCTCCTCCAAGAAGGAAAGCGACAAGGGGCTCAAGTCTGCCGCAAACGAGGCCAAGAAACAGGCCAAGCAGCTTGAGGACGACTACAAGAAGGAACTCAACAGCCTTCACGAGCAGTTGACTGAAAACCTGAGCAACATCCTCCTTGGCGAGAAAATCCCGCTGGACGTTAAGAATTCCGAGACGGGAGATGTCATCATCCCCGCCAATCGAAAAATCACAAAGACACTGCTCCGCCAGCTGTCACAGGTCTATGACCAGATCTCCATCGATCCCTCGCCGATCAAGAACAAGATTCTTGAGATTATAGGGGGCTTCACCAAGAAGTTTGACGACCTGAAGGCCAAGCACAAGGAACAGGTAGGGCGCGTGGCTGCCGGTGATGAGATCGACTCGGGTGTGATCAAGTCGGTAAGGGTTTTCATCGCCTCCAAGCGCAAGCTGTCCGTGGGGGACAAGGTGGCGGGGCGCCACGGCAACAAGGGTGTCGTGGCCAAGATCATTCCTGAGGAGGACATGCCGTACCTCGAGGATGGAACCCCGATGGATTTCATCCTCAATCCGTTGGGCGTGCCTTCCCGCATGAATATCGGCCAGGTGTTCGAGACCCATCTCGGCTGGGCGGCAGATAAACTCGGGATCAAGATTGCCACGCCGGTTTTTGATGGCATCAAGGAGGGACGCATCAAGGAGTACTTGGAGGAGGCTGGACTGCCGGCACACGGCAAGGCTCGTCTTTTTGATGGTCAGACCGGAGAGCCGTTCGATCAGGAAACGGTTGTCGGGTACGCCTACATGCTGAAGCTTGGCCATTTGGTGGCGGACAAGATACATGCCCGTGCCGTTGGCCCGTACTCGCTGGTTACCCAGCAGCCTCTTGGGGGCAAGGCCCAGTACGGGGGGCAGCGCTTCGGCGAGATGGAGGTGTGGGCATTGGAGGCCTATGGCGCCTCCTACATGCTGCAGGAACTGCTCACTGTAAAATCAGACGATGTCCAGGGGCGCACCCGGATTTATGAAAGCCTGGTCAAGGGGGACCATGCGCTGGAGGCCGGCGTGCCGGAATCGTTCAATGTTTTGGTCAAGGAAATGCAATCGCTTGGCCTGAATATAACCGTCAGTCACAGCAATCCGGTCGTCCAGGCGAAGAAAGAAAGTGAGCGTCCACGCCTGTTGCTAGGCGAATAAACCGAACAACGTAAACCTTGAAATTTAAAGATGATTAACACAGCAGAATCCTCACGAGAGTTGCTCGGACTCGACACGGTCAACCGCGTGGATCATGTCGCCATCGCGGTGGCTTCCCCGGAGTCTATCCGTTCGTGGTCCAAGGGTGAGGTCAAGAACCCTGAGACCATCAACTACCGGACATTCAAGCCGGAGAAGGGCGGGCTTTTTTGCGAGCGCATTTTCGGCCCAGTCAAGGACTGGGAATGCTCCTGCGGCAAGTACAAGCGCATTAAGCATCGCGGCGTGGTCTGCGACCGTTGCGGTGTTGAGGTGACGCAGGCACGCGTACGGCGCGAACGCATGGGCCACATCGAGTTGTCGGTGCCGGTAACCCACATCTGGTTTTTCAAGTGCATGCCCTCCCGCATCGGCCTGGTGATGGATGTCACCGCACGCAACCTTGAGAGGGTTATTTACTACGAGGATTATCTCGTGGTGGACCCCGGCGACACGCCGCTGGAAAAAAACCAACTCCTCACGGAAATGGAGTTTCGCGATGCCAAGGAAACCTATGGGCCGGACGCCTTCGATGCCAAGATTGGCGCCCAGGGGGTGCACGACGCCTTGGCCGCCATCGACCTCGAGGTGGGTGTTGACGAACTGCAGTTCGCCATGACCCAGACGCGCAGCAAGCAGATTCGCAAAAAATTGGCCAAGCGTATCAAGGTGTACCAGGGGTTCATCAAGTCCAAGAGCCGCCCGGAGTGGATGGTGCTGACGGTGCTGCCGGTGATTCCGCCGGATTTGCGTCCCTTGGTTCCGCTCGAGGGCGGCCGGTTCGCCACGTCAGACCTGAACGACCTGTATCGCCGTGTCATCAACCGCAACAACCGCCTGAAGAACCTGCTGGCGCTCAAGACCCCGGAGGTCATCATTCGGAACGAGAAACGCATGCTGCAGGAGGCGGTGGACGCGTTGTTTGACAACGGCCGGCACGGCCGTGCCGTGACTGGTGCCGGCAATCGCGCGCTCAAGTCATTGAGCGACATGCTCAAGGGTAAGAGCGGGCGTTTTCGTCAAAACCTGCTCGGCAAGCGTGTGGACTATTCCGGCCGCTCGGTGATCGTGATCGGCCCGGAACTGAAACTGCACCAGTGCGGTCTTCCAAAGAAGATGGCGCTGGTGTTGTTCGAGCCGTTTATCATCCGTCGGCTCAAGGATCTCGGCTACGTGCACACCGTTCGTTCTGCCAAGAAATTGATCGACCGCAAGACACCCGAGGTTTGGGACGTGCTCGAGGAGGTGACCAAGGATCATCCGGTTCTGTTGAATCGCGCGCCAACCCTTCACCGCCTTTCCATCCAGGCATTTGAGCCGACTTTGATCGAGGGTGAGGCCATTCGTCTCCACCCCCTGACGTGCAGTGCCTACAACGCGGACTTTGACGGCGACCAGATGGCGGTGCACGTGCCGTTGTCAGTCGAGGCCCAGTTGGAGGCCCGCTACCTGATGATGGCGACCAGCAACATCTTTTCGCCCTCCAGCGGCAAGCCGATCATCACCCCGTCCCAGGATATTGCGCTTGGCTGTTATTACATCACGGCCAAGCCGCGCGACGTGGTGCGCAAGAAACAACAAGCAATTCGGCTGTTCGGATCCAAGGCGGAGGTTTTATTCGCGCACCACGATGGCGAGTTGAAGATTCACGATGTGGTGCGCTTGGCCAACCCCGACCTCGAGAAGGACACCCCATATGGGGATCGGGAAAACAATGTCATCGAGACCACGGTCGGCCGGGTTGTTTTCAGTGAGATTTGGCCCGAAGAGATCGGGTTTCCGAACATCATTGTAGACAAGGGCGCTCTTGGGGACATCATCTGGAATTGCTACCGCATTTGCGGCCAGAATGAAACCGTTCGCGTGCTGGATGAACTCAAGCAGCTTGGTTTTGCCGCGGCAACCAAGTCCGGAATCTCAATGGGCATGCACGACATGATCATCCCCAAGGAAAAGGCCAAGGAGATCGAAAAGGCCGAGAAACTGATTGTCGATGTGGATAAGCAGTACCGCCGGGGTGTCATCACACCTGGGGAGCGCTACAACAAGATTATCGATATCTGGACCCACTGCACCGACCAGATCGCAGACGTAATGCTGAAGGTGCTCGATGACAACCATGGTAGTGACGAGTTCAACCCGGTCTGGTTGATGGTTGACTCGGGTGCCCGCGGCAACCGCCAGCAGGTTCGCCAGTTGTCCGGGTTGCGCGGTCTCATGGCCAAGCCGTCGGGGGATATTATCGAAAAACCTATCCTGGCCAATTTCCGTGAGGGTTTGACCGTGTTGGATTATTTCATCTCGACACACGGCGCCAGAAAGGGCTTGGCCGACACCGCATTAAAAACGGCCGACTCAGGCTACCTAACCCGGAAACTGGTGGACGTGTCACAGGATATCGTCATCAGGGAACTGGATTGCGGAACCACCAATGGAATCTGGCGCCAGGCCATTTACGAGGGCGAGGACGAGGTCGTCCAACTCAAAGACCGCTTGGTTGGCCGGACAGCCGCTGAGGATATCCTCAACCCGGTCAACCCGGACGAGTACCTCTGTGAATCCGGGCAAGTCATCGACGAGGCCCACGCCAGCACAATTGACGACGCCGGTGTTGACCAGGTCAAGATCCGCTCCGTGCTGACGTGTGAATCCAAGCGCGGTGTCTGTCAAAAATGTTACGGCATCAACCTTGGCACCGGTCTCATGGCTGAATTGGGAGAGGCGGTTGGCATCATTGCAGCCCAATCCATTGGTGAACCAGGCACCCAGTTGACGATGCGTACCTTCCACATCGGGGGAACCGCCTCGGCCGTGTTCAAGCAGCCCCAGATCGAGGCGAGCAGTGAGGGCATTGTGAAGTTTCAGGATATTCGCAAGGTGGAGTTGGAGGGGGGAAACAGCATCGTCCTCAACAAGAATGGGATGGTACTGATTATGGACGAGAAGGACGGCCGCGAACTGGAAAGCTACAATGTAGTCATCGGTTCGATCATTGCCGTTCCCGAGGGCAAGAAGGTCAAGAAAGGGCAGGTGTTCATTCAGTGGGATCCCTACAATGCCCCGATTATCACCGAGAAACCGGGCCGAATCAAGTTCCACGATATTATCGACGGGGTGACGATGAAGCACGAGGACGACGAGGCCACTGGCCAAAAATCACTGGTCATCATTGATTACAAGGAGGATTTGCATCCGCAGGTGATTGTTGAGAACAGCAAGGGCGAGGCCATTGCCAATTATCAAATTCCCTCCGGAGCCCACGTTGTCGTCGAAGAGGGCGACACCATTGTTGCCGGAAGTCTGATCGCAAAGACTCCTCGCCAGGCTGCCAAGACAAGGGATATTACAGGTGGTCTTCCACGGGTCGCCGAGTTGTTTGAAGCGCGCATCCCGAAGGACGGGTCGGAGATCTCCAAAATCGATGGCATCGTGGATTTCGGTCCCACTGTTCGGGGCAAGCGATCGATCATCATTCGCGATGTGGAATCCGGGGAGGAGGAAGAGCACCTCATCCCGATCGGCAAGCATGTCATTGTTTTTAAGGGTGACATGCTGAAGAAGGGCCAGCAGTTGACCGAGGGTCCTGTCAATCCACACGAGATACTTGAAGTTTGCGGCCCGCAGGCGCTGCAGGATCACTTGGTCAACGAGGTTCAGGAGGTGTACAGGCTTCAGGGCGTGACAATCAACGACAAGCATATTGAGACCATCTCCCGGCAGATGTTGCGCAAAGTCCGCATCACTGAACCGGGTGACACCACCTTCCTTTGGGGGGAACAGGTGGAGAAACTCACCTTCGAGACGGAGAACGAGAAGATCGAGAAAATGGGGGGTCAGCCAGCTGAGGGTCAGCCCGTGTTGCTGGGCATCACCAAGGCATCGATTGAGACAGAGAGCTTTCTGAGCGCGGCCTCCTTCCAGGACACCACCCGTGTGCTGACTGATGCGGCCACGCTCGGCAAGGTGGATACGCTTCGAGGTTTCAAGGAAAACGTCATCATGGGGCACATCGTTCCAGGGGGGACGGGTACCGAGTTGCATCGCAACGTTCGACTGAAACCGATGACTGAGGAAATCGCCGAGACCCCGAGCGAGGAAGAGGAGCAGGAGGAGCCCATTTTCGACAACCCGCTGCTTGGGTAAGCTGGGCGGCCAAATAAGTCTGGAAAATGTTCAAGAAACCTGTTGCATCAGAATTGGTTTTTGATACGCTCCGCGCCCCTTTTAAAGGGATGGGCGCCTGAAAAGCACCTCTCCAGCGTTTTTTTTGAATGCCGACGATTAATCAACTGGTCCGAAAAGGTCGGGTAAAGGTGAAGTCCAAGACCACCTCCCCGGCGCTAGAGAACTGTCCGTTCAAACGGGGGGTGTGCCTGCAGGTGTACACCCGGACCCCTAAGAAACCGAACTCGGCCATGCGGAAGGTGGCCAAGGTGCGCCTGACCAACGGGTACGAGGTGATTGCCTACATTCCGGACGAGGGCCACACGCTGCAGGAGCATTCCATCGTCCTGATCCGGGGCGGCCGGGTGAAGGATCTTCCGGGTGTGCGCTACCATGTGGTGCGAGGTGCTCTGGACGCCACCGGGGTCGAGAAGCGCCGCCGCAGCCGCTCCAAGTATGGGGTCAAGCGCCCCAAGGCGGCCAAGAAATAATTTCAGGGGGGATATTAACCAGCCATGGCACGCCGTCGAAGAGCAGAAAAACGTGAAGTCGAGCCGGACTCCCGCTACGGGAGCAGGTTAGTCACCCTACTTGTGAATTTCACCATGCGGCAGGGAAAGAAAAGCGTGGCCGAGAAAATCATTTACGGCGCGTTCGACAAGCTGGCTGCGGAAAAGCAGGGCAGCGACCCCCTGGAAATTTTGGAGCGTGCCGTTGGCAACGCCCGGCCCCGGCTTGAGGTCAAGTCGCGGCGTGTCGGCGGGGCGACCTACCAGATCCCGCTCGAGATCAGCGGCAGCCGGCAGACGGCTCTGGCGCTGCGCTGGATGGTGAGTTTTTCACAGGCCCGCAAGGGAGTGCCCATGAAGGATGCCCTGGCCACAGAAATCCGGGATGCAAGCGAAGGCCAGGGAAGCTGCATCCGTAAGCGGGACGAGATGCACAAGATGGCTCAGGCAAATAAGGCCTTCGCGCACTTCCGTTGGTAGAAAGAAAGAGTCGGCTTGGCCAAGCGCTTGGCCAAGTTGTCGGCGTCCGGCGGTTTATACGCGGATGAGACGCTCTCTGAAATAGCTTGGTTTTTTAGATGGTTTTATTTGTTACAAAGTAAATGACAGCCACATTGGAACAGGACACGAACATCAACTCGCCTGACCGGGAGTATTCGCTCCAGCGGACTCGGAACATTGGTATCGCTGCCCACATCGATGCCGGCAAGACCACGACCACGGAGCGGATCCTCTACTACACCGGTTTCATGCACAAGATCGGCGAGGTTCACGACGGGAACACAATCACGGACTGGATGGAGCAGGAGCGCGAACGCGGGATCACCATCACCTCCGCCGCCACCACCTGTTTCTGGAAACAGCAGGATGAGGGCTTGGCCAAGCTATTCACGGGGATCGACCATCGCATCAACATCATCGACACCCCCGGCCACGTGGACTTCACCGCGGAGGTGGAACGCTCGATGCGCGTACTTGACGGTGCGGTGGCTGTTTTCTGTGGTGTGGCCGGCGTGCAGCCCCAGTCCGAGACCGTCTGGCGGCAGGCCACCAAGTACAACGTCCCCCGGATCGCGTTCATCAACAAGATGGATCGCACCGGTGCCGACTTCAACAAGGCCCTCAACGACCTGCGAACCAAGCTCGGTGCCGAGGCGCACCCGGTTGGCATTCCCATCGGTGCGGAGGACAAGCTCTCGGGCGTCATCGACGTCGTGAACCAGAAAGCCATTGTTTACGATCCGTCCGATGAGACCGGCGTCAAGTACGACATCAAGGATATCCCGGAAGACCTCAAAGTCGACGCCGGGATGGCCTTGGAGCAACTCATCGACGCAGTGTCAAACCTCGACGATCAAGTGGCTGAGATGGTGCTGGAGGACAGTGAAATCGCTCCCGAAACACTCAAGAAGGCCATCCACCGCCTGACGTGCGAGTTGAAATTTGTTCCGGTCCTGGGTGGCTCCGCGTTTAAGAACAAGGGCGTGCAACCGCTCATGGACGCGGTAGTGGACTACTTGCCTTCACCGGTCGAGGTGCCCGCCGCAACGGCCGTCGAGGCGGATGACGAAACCACGGAAGTCGTCGTGGAGCCGGATGACAGTGGCAATTTCTGTTCGCTTGCCTTTAAGCTCTGGACCGATCCGTTCGTGGGCAAGCTGGTGTTTATCCGCGTTTACTCCGGCCAACTCAAGAAGGGTGACACCATCTACAATCCGCGCACACGCAAACGCGACCGCGTCAGCCGCCTGATCATGCTCCAGGCAGACAAGCGCACCGATGTGAATGCCGTTTACTCCGGTGACATCGCTGCGATCGTGGGGCTGCGCAACGTTACCACCGGCGACACGCTCTGCGACAAGGTACTCGACGTGATGCTCGAGCCGCCGACCTTCCCCGAACCGGTCATCTCGATGGCGGTCGAGCCCAACTCCAGCGCCGATCGCGACAAGATGTCCGAGGCATTGCAGCGCCTGGCTGAGGAGGATCCGACGTTCCGTGTCTTCACCAACGACGAAACCGGCCAGTTGATCATCGCCGGCATGGGCGAACTGCATCTGGACATCATCCGGGACCGGTTGATGCGCGAGTTCAAGGTGGAGGCCACCGTCGGGGCACCGCAGATTTCCTACCGTGAAGCCATCACGGCGCCCGCCGAGGGCGAGGGCAAGTTCATCCGCCAGTCCGGCGGACGCGGTCAGTACGGCCATGCCATTGTCAACATTGAGCCCAACAAGCGCGGCAAGGGCGTCGAGATCGAGAACAAGATCGTCGGCGGGGTCATCCCGAAGGAGTACCACTCCGCGGTGGATGCCGGCATCCGGGAAGCGATCTCTGGTGGCGTGCTGGCCGGCTACCCCCTGGTCGATGTCAGGGTGGAGGTGGTCGACGGCTCGTACCACGAAGTCGATTCGAACGAACTGGCGTTCAAGATGGCCGGCATCTTCGCCTTCAAGGAAGCCTGCAAGAAGGCCAAGCTAATCCTGCTCGAGCCGGTCATGAAGGTCGAGGTGGTCACGCCCGATGAATATCAGGGCGACGTCATGGGCGACCTGAACCGGCGCCGCGGCAAAATCCTCGGCATGGAGACCGACGCCAAGCAGCTTTGCACCGTGACAAGCGAAGTGCCGCTGGCTGAGATGTTTGGCTACGCGACGGCGGTTCGGTCATTGTCGAGAGGCCGCGCCTCCTACTCCATGGAGCCATTTAGTTTTGAACAAGTGCCGGGCAGCATTGCCGAGGAAATCGTCAGCGGCAGCAGCAAGAAACCGGCGCGCACTTAAGGTACACAGTCATGCAAAAAAACCGCATCAGAATTCGTCTCAAGGCTTATGATCACAGGGTGATCGACCAGTCGGCCGGTGACATCGTCGAGACGGTCAAGCGCACTGGCGCGCTGGTCGCCGGCCCCATCCCATTGCCGACCCGCATCGAGCGATTTACTGTGGGCCGTTCCCCGCACGTCGACAAAAAGGCGCACGAGACGTTCGAGCAGCGCACCCACAAGCGGTTGATTGACATTATGGAACCCACGGCGAAGACCGTGGACGAGTTGAAAAAGTTGAACCTCCCCGCAGGGGTCGACATCACCATCAAGATTTAGGCAGCCATGGTTGGATTACTGGGAAAGAAACTGGGCCAGACACGGGTTTACACCGAGGACGGCAAATCCGTGAGCGTTACCATCGTGCAGGCCGGCCCCAACCAGGTACTGCAGCGCAAGACCGCCGACAAGGATGGTTACGAGGCAGTTCAACTTGGCTTCGAAGGGCAAAAGGAGCACCGACTGAACTTGGCCAAGCGCGGCCATCTCAAGGCGCACAACGGTGGGGAGAACTACACGCCGCGCTCTCCGGGCCGCACTGTCAAGGGCAAGGACCGCTTGGCCAACCGCAAGGCTTGGGATGCCCGCGCCATCACGCCCGTCCGGCGCATTAGGGAATTTCGCGACTTCTCACTCGATGTGAACCCTGGCGACTCGATTGGGGCCGACGTATTCGAGGCCGGCGACTACGTGGACGTGATTGCCAAGACCAAGGGACGCGGCTTTCAGGGTGTCGTCAAGCGTTGGAACTTTGGCGGCGGCCGGGCCTCGCACGGTTCCGGCGGCTGGAGACGCCGCCCGGGTGCCATTGGCGCCGGTTCAACGCCCGGATTTGTAATCAAGGGCAAGCCGATGCCCGGCCACATGGGGCAGGCCAGTCGCACAGTGCAGAACCTCGAGATTGTCCAGGTGCACGCCGATGACAACCTGCTGCTCGTCAAGGGAGCCATCCCCGGCGCCAACGGCGACTACGTTGTCATTCGTGAGGCCAAGAAAAAGCCAAAAAAAACCAAGTAAAGGCAGCGGAGGATTCAAAGAATGAAAGTAGCAATCAAGGACACCAGCGGCGCTGACCAGGGCGAACTGAAGGCCAAGTTCACACCCGTGGACGACGACAAGGGCCAGCAGGCTGTCCACCAGGCGGTCGTTGCCTACAACGCTGCCCAGCGATCCGGCAATGCTAGCACCAAGACGGTGGCCGAGGTCGCTGGCACCGGTGCGAAGCCGTGGCGCCAGAAAGGCACCGGCCGCGCCCGCGTTGGTTACAGGCGCAACCCCATCTGGCGCGGCGGCGGCGTGGCCCACGGCCCGAAGCCGCGCGTTTACATCAAGAAACTCAACAAGAAGGTTCGCGACCTCGCCGTGCGCAAGGCATTTACCGAGCGTGTCAAGGACGGCCAGGTCGTCATCCTCGACGGTTTGAGTCTCGACAAGCCGGCCACTGCGCAACTGGCCAAGATCCTTAATGCACTGGGCATCGACGCCAGGAAACCGGCCAGTGCCCGGTACAAGAGCGCCGTGTTAATCACAGCCGAGGCCGACAACAATGTTGCGCTGTCCGCCCGCAACATCGAGCGCGTTCGTTCCACCACGAGCGACTCGCTGACCACCTACGAGATCCTCTGGCCCGATGTCCTCGTCTTCAGCAAGGACGGCTACGAGAAGTTTGAACAACGCCTGAACCAGTAAACAGCATGAGTCCATTTGATGTCATCAAGACCGTTCGCCTGACCGAGAAGGTCATGGCTGTTCAGGAGTATAACGATGCCGCCGCCGAGCGTCTGAGCAGGGAAACCCGCCAACAGGTTCACCTCGTTACCGACACGCGTGCGGACAAAAACGACATTCGCCGTGCCGTTGAAATTCTGTTCAAAGTCAAGGTCGACCGTGTGAACACCATGAACGTACACGGTCGTTTGCGCCGCAAGCGCACTCGCCACGAGGGCCGCACGCCGCGCTGGAAGAAAGCCATTGTAACGCTCAAGGCAGGCGACCAAATCACGCTCACCTAGCCCGGGCGCACAAAAGATTTACCCAGCGGGAGCTGTTGCTAGTTCCCGTTTTTTTGTGTCATGCCATGCCAGGCTCTTGGCCAATTTCGCACTGCGTGGCTGTGAATGGCATTGACACAGTACAGGCAGTTCCATAGTAATTGCGGGGTTCCACACCAGGCTGCGCTTGGCGGATTAACGCACATTCATCATGAAAAAAACAATGGCATGCGTGGCGGCCGGGCTGCTCCTCACCGGTGTGGCGACCGGACCATCGGCAATCGCTGCGAAGAAAAAAAACAAGGGTTCCGTGAAAAAGGAAGCATTCGGAAAAACCAAGGACGGCAAAGCAGTCGAAGCCTACACACTGGCCAACAAAAACGGCCTCAAGGCCAGGCTCATCACCTACGGGGCGATGCTTACTGAGATGCATGTGCCGGACAAAGACGGCAAGCTCGGTGATATTGTCTTGGGGCATGACAAGCTGGAGGATTACCTTGACGGCCACTCCTACTTTGGCGTGACCACCGGCCGCGTGGCCAACCGCATCGCAAAGGGCAGGTTCACCCTCGGTGGCAGTGAATACACGCTGGCTACAAACAATGATCCCAATCATCTGCATGGCGGCATCGAGGGTATCGATAAAAAAATCTGGTCCGCCAGTTTGAACAGGAGCAAGGCCGGCCCGGCGGTTGCCTTCAGCTACACGAGCCCGGACGGCGAGGAGGGTTACCCCGGCACACTTAAGATGAAGGTCACCTACACCTTGACCAACGATGACGAGCTCAAGATCGATTACTTGGCCACCACCGACAAGCCGACGCCGGTAAATCTCACCAACCACGCCTATTGGAACCTCGCCGGGAAAGGCACGATCCTTGATCATGTCCTTCAACTCGACGCGGATCACTACACGCCGGTGGACGCGACCGGCATCCCGACCGGGGAAATTCTGAAAGTCGACGACGTGATGAGTTTCATCAGACCGACCGCTATCGGCGCGCGCATCGACAAACTCGCCGGTGAGCCAGGCGGCTACGATCATAACTACTGCCTGAACAAGAAAGAATTCGGCAAGTTGAGCTTGGCCGCCCGCGTGGAGGAATCGACCTCGGGGCGCGTACTCGAGATTTTCACCACCGAGCCGGGTATCCAGTTTTATACTGGCAACTTTCTTGACGGCACCGAAGTGGGCAAGGGCGGTTGGAAATACGAGTTCCGAAATGCACTTTGTTTGGAAACGCAGCACTTCCCGGATTCCATCAACCATCCGCAGTTCCCGAACACCGTGCTGCGTCCGAAGCAAAAATACACGCAGACCACCATCCACAAATTCAGCACGAAATAAGTCTGTGCCGCTGATTTGATCGAAACCCCGCTTGGCCAAGCGGGGTTTTTTAGTCTTTCCCCTGTTTCCGGTTGAAGGCGACGACATCCTTGTAGCACACACCGTTGCCGCCGAAGATGTCGAGCGCAGAGCCGATGGTGAGGTGCACCCGCCCCTGGCCAAGCTCCGTCACCCGCCGCAGGTCGTCCATCGATCGCGCGCCGCCGGCGTACGTCGCCGGGATCGGTGAGTGCCCGGCGATCAACTGCACCAGTGCCTCGTCGATCCCCTGGCCAAGTCCCTCGACGTCGACGCCGTGAACGAGAAACTCGGCGCACTGCGTGGCCAAGCCGTCCAGCGTTTCGGCGTTCAGGCGCAGCTCGGTGAAGGTCTGCCAGCGGTCGGTCACGACAAAGTAGTCGTCGCCGCGCCGCCGACAGCTCAGGTCCAGCACGAGCCGCGCCTGGCCCACCGCTTGGTCAAGCCGCTCGAGACGGTCCTCATCGAGTTGACCTTCCTGAAACAACCATGAGGTGACGATGACATGCGATGCCCCGGCGTCGATCCACTCGGCAGCATTGTCTGCCGTGACGCCGCCGCCGATTTGTAGCCCACCCGGCCAGGCAGCGAGCACCTCGCGGGCAGCATCATCGTTGCCTTGGCCAAGCTTGATCACGTGGCCGCCTCGAAGGTTGTCGCGCCGGTACAGCTCTGCATACCAGGCTGGCGGTTTTTCAGAGACGAAGTTGGTTTGGAGGGCATCCGGCCGGTCATCGTCGATGGAGCCCCCGACGATCTGTTTCACCCTGCCTTCATGCAGGTCGATGCATGGCCTAAACACGGGCACAGTCTATGGCCGAGCGCGGGGAGGGTCGAGTTTTCGCCGGCCAAGCCCGGGTGACTACTATTGGTTGTCCCGGGCTTTTGTGGTGATCTCGATCACGTTGGATGGCTTGGAGCCGGTCATGCCGCGTGGAGACTGAAACGCCGCATAGACGCGGTATTGATACGTCTGCCCGGGAACAACACGGTCATCGACCGCCTGGGTCTCCGTCCTTCCGGGGCGGGGGATGTGGTTGCGAAATCTCCAGTTGGTTTCGCGGCTGGCTCTTTGAACGACGTGACCCGTCTCCTTTTCCGCATTGTCCCGCCACTGGATCTTGACGGTGTTGTGAGTGACGGAAACCACCCTGAGTTCGGTCGGGCCGTTAGGGGCATCGCCCGGGGTCGGGTCGCGATGGTTTTCGGGTCGGTAACCGGGATGTGGTTTGGGCCGTTCGCCGGGCTGGTCGAGTTGGCTCCGCGCCAGTTGATACCGCTTGGTGGTGAACTGCTTGAATTTGTTGAGAATATCCTCGTACCCCTTGTCGTCTTGGTTGGTGATGCGACGTTTGGGGAAGGGATCGTTAGCGAGATCGTTCCGGATGAGGGCGTGCAGTGAATCGAATCGTCGGTGCAGTTTCTCCGGTTTGAAATGTGTTTCCAAAATGGCATCTGCGATGATGCGGTATCGCTTGAGCAATTTAGGCTGGGTGACGATCGCTTCGAGGATCGGCTTGGGTGGGCCACCTGGAATCGGCCAGGCGGCGTTCCAGCCCTCGAGAACGGGCAAGTGTCCAAAGGCGCGGTCGGCGAAACCGACGTCGAGGTCCCATGGGATGTAACTCCACTTTTCGGATTTCGGATTTTGGTAGAGGTAATAGTTGTGCGGATTCCAGCCGGTGAGCTGGTCGAAGCAGCCGGCAAACAACATGACGGCGGTGGTCTTTAGGAATTCATCGAGCCGGAGCCGTTGATCGAGTGGCAAAGTGTCCTTCGTTTTTCTGCTGCGTTCGATGTTGCGAAAAAGATCGATAAGCTCAGCGTAGTTTTTGTTGGCGGCATTGGTCTTCGGCTCGAAGGCTTTTTTGTATTCGTTCACATCCTCGCCGGCGTAGGACAGTGTTGCGCCGGGGCCGGGCATATGCACCTTGTAGAGTGGTCCCTTTTTGCCCTTGAACCGGGACTCAACAAACGACTCGTCGATGCGCTCGACGTTGCCGTATACACCTATGTATTTGTTGTTGAGAAAAACCCTGGCGTAGTTGTTGCGCGATGCCGGGATGCCCTCAGCACGCAGGATATGCGTGATGACCGGTTCGCTGAACAGGCTTCCGAATTGCACGCCGTTGTCGAGTGCGACGCGCCGCAGCCCGAGGAAGCGTGTGCCTTTTTTGAACTCGTTGACCTTGATGAGGAAACCGCGCTTGTGGCGCTGACCCGGCCGCGACGAGCTGTTCCCCTTGTAGCGGACACCGACATTTTCCAGTTGAACATCCCGCCACCGAAACGTTCCAGGCACATAGATGCGTTCCGGGAGGGTATCGTGCATTTTATTCAAATTCGCTTCACTTAGGGTCAGGTGAATCGTCTGGACATGGTCACGCCGATAAAAATCGTCCGAACCCGCCTCGGCGGCGAGACAGGCGGCAATCCCAGCGAGGAACAAAACGGCCGATTGCAGAGTGCGGTTGATTGGCAATGAATGAATTGCTATCAAGAAGCTCATTGAAGGAGGCGCGAGTGTAAAGCCGCTATGCCGTTCAGTCGAGTTTTGACGCGGCAACACGCCAAAAAGGCGAGAGTCGGGGCGCAGTTTGCAGTATGATGCCCGCGCGTGGGTGACAACCGACAGATACGCAACATCGCGCTGACCGGCTTCATGGGCTGCGGCAAGTCCGCCGTGGGAAGGGTGGTCGCCCGGGTTGCCGGGTTTGAGTATATCGACACTGACCAGTTCATCGAGGAGCACGTCGGCATGAGTATCCCGCGAATTTTCGAGGAGCACGGTGAGGAGACTTTCCGGCGGTACGAGCGGGAGGTGGTCGTGCGGTTGGCGGAGCGCGAGAACACCGTCATCTCGACCGGCGGCGGCTTGTTGGTGGGCGCCGAAAACATGGACACCATGAAACAATACGCCATGGTTTTCTGCCTGTGGGCCTCGCCGGAAACGATCTGGCGTCGTGTCAAGGGGCAGTCGCACCGGCCGCTGCTCAACACCGACAATCCGAGGCAACGCATCATCGACCTGCTCGAGGAGCGCAAACCGGCTTACGGTCGCTCTGACATGCTCATCAACACCGAGTACCGCTCCGCCAAGGACGTCGCCAACCTGATCCTTAGCCAGTTTCGTAAGGCGCCATGAAGGCGGCCATCCGCCAGCATGCGCTTGAGCTGGGCTTCGACGACTGCCGCTTCACCACCGCCGACCCGCCGGAGAGTGCGGAGCAATTCCTGAAATGGCTCGAGGGCCGATGCCACGGCACGATGGACTGGATGGAGCGAAACGCGGCCAAGCGTATCGATCCGCAATGCGTCCTCGAGGACGCGCGGTCGGTCATCACGCTGGCCGCGAGCTACGGCCAAGCCGACGGCGAACAGACCGGGCCAAGCCAAGGTGTCATTGCCCGGTATGCGCGGTACGCGGATTACCACGATGCGCTTGGCCAGGTGCTTGGCCATCTGGCCGCACGGGTGCAGTCGCTCGCCGGCGAAGACGCTCGATCGCTTTGGTACGTGGACACCGGGCCGGTGCTGGAGCGCGACCTTGGGCAGCGCGCCGGCCTCGGCTTCATCGGCAAGCACACCAACCTCATCAGCCGCCGGCTCGGCAACTGGTTTTTCGTATCCGAAATTTTGACCACCGCCGAGTTGGAGCCGGACAAACCAGAGCGCAACCACTGTGGCAAGTGCACGAGCTGCATCAATGCCTGCCCGACCGGGGCGATCTCCGCGCCGTTCCAACTTGACGCCCGCCGCTGCATCTCCTACCTGACCATCGAGCTGAAGGGCCCGATCCCGGAGGAGTTCAGGCCAGCGATTGGCAACCGGATTTATGGTTGCGACGACTGTCTTGAGGTGTGTCCGTGGAACCGCTTTGCTGGCGAGGGCCGGTTGATGGCACCGCACCGGCGCGACGACCTTGGCCAAGCAGACTTGATCGAGCTGTTGGCGCTGGACGACGACGGTTTCCGGGCTAGGTTTCGCGGTACACCGATGCAGCGCACCAAGCGACGTGGCGTGCTGCGAAACGTCTGCGTGGCTCTGGGCAACGTCGGCGACGCCTCGGCGATCCGGCCGCTCGAGCGCGCCGCCGCCGATCCCGAGCCGCTGATCGCCGAGCACGCCCAGTGGGCGCTTGGCCAAGTGAAGCAGCGCAGCGGCCCAAATTAATGGACTTTTGTCCGTTTTTTACCAGTTGCAAACCGGCGGTCAAGGGGTATGTTTCTCGTTCGTGACGCCGATGGCACCCCATACAGCCCGGCTGACTTTTGACAAGGCCGGGCAACTGGTTGCCTGGGAAAACGGGACAAAGACAGGAGACTGAAATGAAGATAGACAAAAAAAAGGCGAATGGTTTTACGTTGATCGAGTTGCTGGTGGTGATCGCCATCATCGCCATACTTGCTAGCCTGCTGCTGCCGGCGCTGGCCAAGGCCAAAAGCCAGGCGCAC
>Ga0208129_1000067_pt1 | contig 41448 bp, 39 predicted proteins | sample ETNtaG_13_FD_185759 | JGI IMG/M metagenome (GOLD analysis project Ga0208129, IMG submission 185759) | Marine microbial and viral communities from oxygen minimum zone, Eastern Pacific Ocean - ETNP201306PF47B (SPAdes) (version 2) | ecosystem: Environmental > Aquatic > Marine > Oceanic ...
TACAGACATTGAGGAATCCTATATACCAAGTGATTGTGAAGACTTAGCAGCTAAAAAAGCAGCTGAAGAGGCAAAAGCTAAAAGAGAAGCAGCTGAAGAAGCAGAAGCTAAAAAAGAAGCAGCAGAAGAAGCAGAAGCTGATTGTTGCCTGGAGCGTTCTTGGAAGCTTGGTGAATCTGTGATGGAAAGAGTCCGCAGGTACAAAGCTTCTGGGTGTGGTGGCATGACTGATCCCGATTATGTGCCGAGCGGAGGTGAAAGTTGCCGTATAGCAATTAACAAAATAAAGGATAAAATTGGTAGAGGTTGTTGGCGGAAACGAGTCGATTGGTTCATGCGGGCGACGACAGAGGTAAGGCACGCGGCCGATTTTCATGAAGCAATGAAAGGAAGGGAATGTGAGTGGGAATAAGACGACTATTAACGGGAATATGTTGAAGACGGTAAAAGTGTGATTGATCGCCAAATGGCTGTTGGTTTTTTAGGTACTGTCTTTGGTTGGTGCTACTGTTTATTTAGTAATGAACAGCGTGGAATTTATGTCTCAATCACAACAAAGGTTTGAAACTATCTTATGGTGTAGTCCGACAGCCTTAACCCAATCTCTCCACCAAATCCTCTGCTCTGGTTGTCTCTCTGTAACAGGAACAAGATAGCGGGATGAAAGGCTGGGTCTATGAATCACAAGGGGCTCTGATGAATTCTGGATTGCCGACCATTACGAATGAGGAGGAATAGCGGGATGAAGAGACTCGGATTTATAGGCGTTGGCATGATGGGCAAGCCAATGGCGAAAAACCTGCTCAAGGCAGGATACGAACTCACGGTGCTCGATCTGAACGCAGCAGCTGTCGAGGAACTGGTCAGCGAGGGTGCAGTCCGGGCGGAACATCCCGTAGAGGTGATGGGTCAGTGCGAGGCGGTAATCACCATGCTGCCGGGTTCGGCGGACGTGGAACAGGTGGTGTTCGGAGCTCAGGGGCTGCTGTCTGGGATTCGCGACGAGCACCTCGTCATCGATATGAGCACGATAGATCCGATGGTATCAAAGCGGCTCGCGCTGGAGATTGATTCTGCAGGAGGGCAGATGATCGATGCCCCGGTGAGCGGCGGTGAGACAGGTGCCATCAACGGCACACTGACGATAATGGTTGGTGGCCCTGCCGCCGTGCTTGACCGCTGCCGCGAGGTGCTGGCGGTGATGGGCAATAAGCTGATTCATGCCGGCAGTGAAGCCGGCATGGGGGGCAAGGTCAAACTGGTCAACAACATGATCACCGGGATTTCAATGATCGCCACCTCGGAAGCTTTTCTGACAGGGCTGAAAGCGGGCCTCTCGATGGAGACGATTGTCGAGGTCGTCGGGACCAGCAGCGGCAACACATGGGTACTTCAGAACCATTTTCCAAATACGGTCCTGAAAAACCAGCATGAGCCTGGCTTCATGCTCGATCTTATGTACAAGGACATCGGGCTGGCACTGGCTCTCGCCGACGATGTGGGTGTCCCCGTGCCTGTCGCGGGACTGGCGCGTCAGGTGTACCAGAGCGGACGAACGGCGGGTCTGGGTCGTAAGGATTTTTCCGTGGTCTGGAAACACATGGCCAAGGCAGCAGGCGTGCATCGACTCGCCCCGCCCAGTGACGACGCTGAGTAAGGTTTACAGTTTTAGTGAGATGTTGGGAATGAAACAGTACAAGGATGACACGGGCTTTCGGGGCATTACAGAGAGTTACAACGACAGACTGGAAGGATGTTTGTTCTGCGTGATCAAATCCGATCAACTGGTCGATGAAAATGAACTCTGTTATGCATGGAAAGACAGTTACCCGGTCACTGAACGACATACTTTGATCATTCCTAAAAGGCACGTGGAGTCCTACTTTGATCTCTATCAACCAGAGATCAATGCCATTCACCAGATGTTGGATGTAATGAAGAAGAACATAGAACAACAGGATGAGACAGTTTCTGGATTCAATATCGGTGTGAATGCTGGTAAAGATGCCGGTCAGTCAATCTTTCATGTCCATGTGCATCTGATTCCGAGAAGAAAGGGTGATGTTGAAAATCCCCGAGGTGGTGTTCGGGGTGTCATCCCGTGTAAGAAAAACTACTGAATCTGTCACCATTAGGAGTCATTTTTTTACTCCCTGAACTCCTTAAATCCCGGTAGTATTGTGGGGATAGGACCGTTGGAAGTCCTGGGGCATTACAACAATGAAACCAAAACGATCACGTCTCTGTCTCTTTTTGATGGTGGGTGTATTCGCATGAACTCAGACTCGGTAGAAGAGACTATTGAGTACCCAAGTGGTACTTACATAGGAGAAGTATCTAATGGAGTTCCGAATGGTCAGGGCACCTTCACTTATGGAAGTGGATCTAAATACGTAGGGGAACACAAGGATGGTAGAAAGCACGGTCAAGGCACCTACACATGGTCCGATGGATCAAAGTATGTCGGGGAGTTCAAGGGTGACAAGACCCATGGTCAAGGCACCTACACCCATGCCGATGGATCAAAGTATGTCGGAGATTTTGAGGACGACGAACACAATGGTCTAGGCACCGTGACTTGGAGTGGTGGAGCAAAATATGTCGGGGAATTTAAGGATGGTGAGAGGAATGGTCAGGGCACCATGGCCTATCCCGATGGAAAAAAGTATGTCGGGGAATGGAAGGACGACAAGAAACAAAATCAAGGCACCTACACCTATGGCAGTGGTCCAAATTCAGGAGACATATATGTCGGGGAATTCAAGGACGACAAATTCCATGGTCAAGGTACCTACACCTATGCCGATGGGTACAAGTATGTCGGGGAATACAAGGACGACAAGAGACATGGTCAGGGCACCTTCACTTTTCCTAGTGGAGAAAAGTATGTCGGAAAGTTCAAGGACACCGAAATATGGGAAGGAACCGAATACGACAAAGATGGAAATGTGACTGCGACCTATTCGGAAGGTGTTAGGAAAAGGAAACAAACTGACCTACCAAACTAACCCAATCTAGCCACCAAATCCTCTGCTCTTAAATGGGTGTACCACATCGGAATATGCCCCAAGAGTACCTGTAACTCCCTGTATGGCCCTGCAATGGGTTCTAGTATCTAAACCCTGGTCAACGCTCGTATAAGCCGCTAGCCTGAGTAGGGCAGACAGCCCATTTGTGTAGGGTGTCGCTGGTGCAATGTTGGTGCAATTCTGACCCCAACTCTGCTCATACCCACTCATACAAGCACCAAGTGAATAGGGTAGTAGTTCCGTATTCGTAAGGGTTTCTGTGAGTCAGCAAGTGTAGTCCTGTAGAATTAGTGGGACTTAAAATCCCTCGGCCTTATGGCTGTCCCGGTTCGACTCCGGGCCCGGGCACCATCCTCCCAAATCATCTAATATAGTTTCTCAGGAATCATCACATTGAATGTGGAATTCCCACCGTGAAGTACGTCGGTAATCTAATCGGTTGGTGACAGCGATATAGTTCGTCGAGCAGGAATAAATATGAACAACAAGTCTTTTCTTCAGTCGGTTGACATTAATTTTGACCGCGCAGCGGGTTTGCTCGGCCTTTCAGACGATCTCGCCGAAAAGATCAGGGTTGCTAATTCAACCTATACCGTGCGTTTTGGAGTGAGACTACGGGGCGGGCTGGAAACTTTCACAGGATATCGCACGGTCCATTCTGAACATTTCGAGCCAGTAAAGGGAGGTATTCGCTACGGACCTTTTGCCGATCAAAATGAGGTGGAAGCACTCGCAGCGTTGATGACCTATAAATGTGCACTTATGGACATTCCTTTTGGGGGCGCCAAGGGCGCGCTGGCGATCGATCCAAGGAAATGGGAAACATTGGAGCTAGAAAGGATAACCCGACGCTTCACTCAGGAGTTGGCAAAACGAGATCTAATCAGTCCATCCCAGAACGTACCTGCCCCGGATATGGGTACAGGTGAGCGTGAAATGGCCTGGATCGCCGACGAATATAGAAGACTGAACCCCACTGATCTGAACGCGTGGGCTTGTGTTACAGGAAAGCCTCTTGGCAAAGGAGGAATCGCCGGTCGGACGGAAGCAACCGGACGCGGTGTGCAATACACACTGCAGGAGTTTTTTCGCCATCACAAAGATGTAAAGAAAGCTGGTCTCTCTGCGGGGCTTGGCGGCAAGCGAGTGATTGTTCAAGGGCTCGGAAACGTTGGTTACCATGCCGCTCTTTTTTTGAGTCAGCACGATGGTTGCTGCATCACTCATGTATTAGAAAGAGGTGGGGCGATTGTAGATCCCAAAGGGATAGATATCGCTGCATTACACGAGCACATGATTGAGACAGGCAGTATCGAAGGTTATCCTGGTTGTATCAATGGGGGTGCCGAAATGCTGGAAGCTGATGCGGATATCTTAATCCCTGCTGCGATGGAGGGGGTAATTGATGAAACCAACGCTTCGCGAATTCGAGCGCCACTGATTATTGAGGCAGCCAATGGTCCGGTTACAGCTGCCGGGGATGCGATCTTGAGAAATAACGGTGTGGTGATCATTCCTGATTTCTGTGCCAATGCCGGAGGAGTAACAGTCAGTTATTTCGAATGGATCAAGAACCTTACCCATATTCGATTCGGGCGAATGCAGCGACGCCAACAAGAAAGCCAGTTCGAGAGTTTGATCGCGGGAGTAGAGTCGATGACCGGCAAATCATTCCCAGAGGCTGATCGTAGTGGCGTACTCAGTGGGGCCACGGAGATCAATCTCGTTCGCTCAGGATTGGAAGACACGATGCGCGGTGCCTACGAAGCAATTAGTAAGACCTGGAATGATAAAGACAATGTCTCTGATCTTCGGACTGCAGCGATGATAATTGCGGTCGACCGAATTGCCCATAGTTATATTTCAATCGGGATTTGATCCGGAAGTATTTTGGAATGGCACGACTAAGCGGGCTGAGGTAACAGCTTTAATTGGATTGGTTCTAGATAGTAAACCCTCATTTCTAAGTGGTCGGGTTCGTTGCTACTACCATCTCCGAACAGCCACATTCTACCCAATCCCTAAAATGCCTTTCCGGTTTCACTTGAGTTTTTGTCAGTATGTCGATAATGCAGCCTCGAAGCTCGAGATTGAGGGCCGACAAACCAAGGCCGCTTAGCCGATACAACAGATACAAGCCCGCCACATCATCGCTGACTATTCGCAGCCCAAATTCCTGGTCGGCTTGCGTCTGATATTACCCCGGCGCTGAAGATGTTGAATTCCTGTTATGGATCTCTGGGCGCACTGGCAGGCATAATTAATATCGACTCATAAATCGCAAACAGCTGTATCCCTGGCTCCAGGACGCACTGTAAGCGCTCTGTAGAGCATTTAGGTCCAGATGGTTCCCTGGGGCTAGTAGGCCAGGGCATTCGATCATACGGGCAAGCCAGCGGCTGCTATATTTCCGGTCAGTTGGGTTTTCGTAGGGCTATACCGCACCATTTGCACTCACTAGGCTAGATACGTCTTCGGTATATTCTAAAAGTGGCGATAGGATGCTTGGTCTCACTGTGTATCGATAGCTGACTACTGGGGATTGTAGAAGGAGAATAGGTTATGAAGTTTGGCATTACGTTCAAAGGGGAGGGTTCCCCGGAACGCACTCGTTATCTGGTACGACAAGCAGAAGCGGCCGGATTCGAGTACAGCTGGTTTTTTGACTCGCACATCCTCTGGCGTGACAGCTATGTGACCATCGCCATGTGTATCGAGCATACCCAGACCATGCGGTTTGGACCGTGTGTGACTAATCCCGGGGTAAGGGACTGGTCGGTTGCTGCCAGTCTTTTTGGAAGCCTTGCCTTCCAGAGTAAGGGTCGATTTGATATTGGAGTGGGCCGCGGAGACAGTTCACTGCGTGTCATGGGCAAAAGACCCGCGAATCTCAGCGAAGTGGTTGATTTCTGTGACAAGGTCAGATCGATGGTTCGCGGCGCTCAAACGCTTTATGCGGACTGCTCAGCTCCAGTAGAGTTTCCATGGGCCAGTGGTTACGAACTTCCCATATGGATCGCAGCCTACGGACCCAAAGCGATCAGGGTCGCCGGTGAACACGGTGATGGTGTTGTACTTCAGATCGCGGAACCCATGATCTGCAAATGGTTGGCCGACCAGACAATAAAAGCAGGTGTCGAAAAAGAACGAGACATGGAAGGCTACCAAATCATGGCAGCAGCACCTGCTTACATCGGTTCAATGGACCGTTGTGTAGAGCGAACCAAATGGTTTCCGGCGATGGTGGGAAATCATATTGCAGATATAGTGGAGCGATACGGACCTGACAGTGCAGCGATACCTGCGAGCCTTGCCGGTTACATCGAAAATCGTCGTGGATATGATTATCAGAAACACGGTCAGAGCGATAACCCATTTTTGGACTTTATAACCCCTGATGTTGTCGAAGATTTTGCGGTACTCGGGTCACCTGATCAGCACATCGAGAAACTACGCCGGCTAAAAGACGCGGGAATCACGCAATTCAATATTTATATTGATAACGGTGAGGAAGAAAAGCTAATTGCTGAATATGGAAGGACAATAATTCCTGAACTGAGAGACTGAATAGAGATTTACTATGGACCATCAAACCATCTGGTATTTAACCGACGGCACAATAGCAACTATCTCGCTCAACAGGCCAGAGCGCCTAAATACAATCGTTCCGCCAATGCCCGAGGAAATAGCTACCACCGTAGATACAGCGTATCTCTACAGCGATATCAAAGTTATCGTTTTGCCCAGAAGGAAAAGAGTTTCTAGATACGGCAATCCAGGATAGGGTAGGGTAGGGAGAGCTATTCATAAACGCGACGAAATGTTTGGGATTACAGTTCCGCACACGCTGATCAGAAACCAAATCCTAATAACGAGATAGCATCTTGAGTGAGTTTGCCCTGACCCTCTATTTATTACTTACCTCTTACAACAACAAATATGATTGTTCTGATCCAGCGAGTGTCTGAAGCCAGCATAGATATAGGATGCACTACAGTCGCAAGCATTAGTCGAGGTTTGGTGATTTTTCTTGCCGTCGAACCCGGTGACAACAGCACGGTTTGCAAAAAACTCTGCACGAAGGTAATCGGATATCGAATATTCTCGGATGTGCATGGAAAACTGAACCTAAATGTGAGTCAGGCAAAAGGAGAAATTCTTGTTGTCTCGCAATTTACGTTGAGTGCAGACACAACAAAAGGTCTACGACCAAGTTTACGCGCGGCTGATCCTGAAATTGCTGAGCCCTTATATGAACTTTTTGTCGAACAAATACGTGCGTTCGGAATACCCACACAAACCGGTGTGTTCGGGGCGCATATGGACGTGACACTCGTCAACGATGGTCCAACGACGTTTATGTTAAAAAGTTAACGAGCACTAAGCCTTTCGACTGCGCCACAACCAGAGGTTAAGGAGAACACCTAGAAAACCAACAGCTGCGGCAATGGCATAGACAAACTTAAATGCTTCAATATAAGTGGTTACTGCATCGCTTACTTGAGCCGAGCTGGTGCCTGTTAGTTCTTGTCCTGTTGTTTTCAATGTTACGAAAATAGCGCCTAGAAATACGACGCTGCAGACCGTTCCCAAGTTGCGTGACAGTCCAGATAGCCCACCGGCTATACCCAACTCACGCGGACTGACGTTCCCCATAATAAGACTGAGATTGCTACTCTGGAAAATCCCCATACCTATTCCTAATCCGGCCATTCTTGCTGCAAAACCAAAGCTTGTTGATAGATTGTTAACGCTCTGGAACGAGGCCAAAAAGATAAAAATGATGAACATGCCCACGGTGCTCGCAAGAGCAGGATGAGTGCGGTCGGCGAAAGCTCCACCAAGAGGTGAGGAAATCAGCAAAAATAACGCAGGAATCGTGAGGAAAACACCAATACTGGCCGGGCCCATGCCGACAATTTCAGCGACAAAAAATGGCAATACAAACCAATTTACAAAGATAGCGAGATACATTAGAAAATTACAAACTAACCCAAGAGACACCTCACTTCGCCGCAACAAATTCCTGGGTATAAATGGTGCTGATAGGGTCACCTGCCGCCTAATCAAGCAATAAAACGCAACCAATGATGATACGAAGTAAATCATGGTAGCAGACGAGAACCAACCGGTTATCTGTGTTTGGTGAAGAAAACACATCAGAAATAGAATGCTCGCGACTATCAGCAATGCTGATAGTAGATCTAGAGTCGCTTCAGGCGATTTTCTGATCGCAGGAAGAAACCAGATTGACATTCCTAGAGCGAGGATTGTCAGCGGTACACGCGCCAGGAAAATCCAACGCCATCCGTAATGGTCGATGACAAAACCGGCCCCAAAAGATCCAAGAATCATTCCGATCATGCCGATAGCGGTCATCCACCCCAGCGCCTGTCCGCGATAAGTATCGGGAACACTTGCCGTGACTATAGCGGGTGATAAAGCTAAAAAGACTGCGTTCCCGAGTGCTTGAAGAATTCTGGTGGCAATTACACTTTCTAGAGTGGTTGCAACGCCAATCAAGAGCACTGCGAGTCCGTAGGCTAGTAATCCCAGGATATAAATCCGTTTCAGCCCATATACATCAGCGACTCTACCGAGTATTAACTGAACCGTGGCGGTTGCTCCCAGATAAACAGTAATAATTTTGTAGACTGAAGTAAGGTTAGCGTCAAAACTCCTCGCAATTTCTGGCAATCCAACGTTAACGCTGAAATCCAGGCTAGCTAATAGCATCCCGGATGATGCAGTTGCGAGAACTAACCAATATCTCCTAGCTATTACGGGCATAATTCAATCAGTTGTAAGACCCGGAGAGGGCGCTTTTAATCATGTGGATATTTGGCTATGGTTCATTGATTTGGAATCCAGGTTTTTCCTATCATGACCGTCGAGTGGCACGTCTTGACAATTGGGTACGACGTTTTTGGCAGGGGTCAACCGATCATAGGGGTGTGCCAGGCCGTCCCGGCCGCGTTGTAACATTGATATCCGAGCCGGCGGGTGACTGCTGGGGTATTGCATACAATTGTAAAAAATCGGGTAGCCAGCGAGTTATCGAAAAACTAGACCTTCGAGAAAAAGGCGGCTACCACCGCGAGTCGGTAAAACTGAATTTCATTGACGGCAGTACCACCGAAGGTCTGGTGTATGTAGCGGGTCCGGATAATTCAGATTACCTTGGTCCAGCAGATGAAGTCGATATTGTCACGCAAATTCTCTTGGCTCAAGGCCCGAGTGGATCCAACCGAGAGTATCTGAGGAATCTGGCCAACTCCTTGCGGAGCCTGGGCGTGTCAGATCCACACGTATTCTCCATCGAGTCCAAGGTCCAAGTGAAAATCAGTACGGAATAGCCTGCCAACGGATTACCGTAATCACACAATATCCCTATTTGTGGGCTGGATGTTAGGCAGCGGTTAGAACCTTCAAGGACACACTTTCGACAATATCCTTTACCTTCTCACGGTACTTCAGCATATGTGGCGATATCGCATGGGCATCTAAATTTGCCATCGTTTCCCATTTTTCCACCATGGTCACGATATTTTCGTCCAGCTCTTGTGCGCCTAGCGAGGACTCAATGTCTACCATGGGCTGGTACTCCATACAGCCAATTTCGGCATGCACGTTGGATAGATTGTCTTGGATACAGGCCAGTAATGCATTTCGTTGCCCTGTCTTGGCTTTTATGGTTGCTATGACACAGATCATACTCGTCTCTCCTTATCATCGATTTGTTGGGATCGTGCAATGATCGGACCCAGAGCAGCTAACTGGGGGGTCCTGGAAACCAGTCCGACCCTCCCATATGGGACCTGTTCCATGTGGGACTGATTAGCACTTCATTCAAACAGACATGCGCAGGCATTTCTGCAATAAAACGAATGGTTTCTCCCAGATCATCGGGCTGCAGCATGCGAGCTCGTTCTTCATCGGACACAGGAATAGGGCGTCGGTCAAGAATTTCTGTGGCGACCTCGGCAGGTTCAAGCGAGCAACAACGGACCCCAAAACGTCCTTCTTCGAGATTTATGGTTGCGGTCATAGAGGATAGTGCATGTTTTGAGGCACCGTAAGCCGGCCCTGCGACATATGAATCGTGTCGACCTGCCCACGAGGAAACGTTAATAATAAGGCCATCACCTCTATCGCGCATGTATGGCAAAACAGCGTGTATACAGTTATAGGCCCCGTTTAGATTGGCGTCGATGACCATTTGCCAGTCGCCCACCTTCATTTCGCTGTAACGTCGCTTAGGCAGGTTAATTCCAGCACTATTTACCAGAATATCTAATTCGCCCAGTTCGATGCGAATCTTCTCGGCGGCGGCTAGAACAGCTTCGCTATCGGCTACGTCGACAGCCACAATGATTCCGTTGCCATTAAGGGATTGAACCATTGATAAGGTTTCCTTAAGAGGTTCACGCCTGCGTCCGGACAACGCGACTCGTACGCCTGCTTTTACTAACGCAGTTACAGCAGCTCGCCCAATGCCACTTCCAGCGCCAGTTATCCACGCAGTTTTCCCTTCGAGTGAAATTTTCATAAACAGGACTCTCTATTGTGATCGTGACGAGAACATTAGCTGACTTCAATGCGTTCTCAGTTCTATCAACTGCAAATGAACCATTCGTTTGTAACTATCTAGATTGATTCAACCGTTTTCAACATTAATGGCGCCAATTCTTCAGCGGAACGGCTATTCCAGTCTCTTTCGGGCACTGCGTTCAACATATTCTGCTGAGCAATCTGCAAGCGCGTCAACTCGAGTTCAAAATCGATATTCAACACAGTCCCGCTACTGACAACCTGTTCGCCATGTATAAACACATCTTTAACCGGTCGACTTCCTGCAACTGTAATAAGACTTCTAAGCGGTTCTCGAACCGGGCGCATACATGGCGAGGTTAAATCGATTGTTGAAAAGTCGGCCTTACAACCCACGGCTATTCGTCCAATGTCATTTCGATTGAGAGCGTGTGCTCCAGCGACCGTGGCCGCATTGAATACATCGGCACAGTCAAGGTCAGTAACGCTCTGACCAATGATCCTAGCGACCATGGCAGCTGTTCGACATTCGTCCAGCATATTGTGGGGGTAGGTATCTGTACCGATTGACATGCGTACGCCGTTGTCTAAGTATGCGCCAAATGTGTTTAAAGCTATACCGCGCCTTGAAAATACCGTTGGACAATGTGCAATTGTCACTCCGCGGTCAGATAACAATTTAAGATCTTGTTGACTGGTCCAGTGCAGCCAAGGGTGGTGGTCAAGAAAAATGCCGTGCGCAATCACAGATCGTTCATCTAAGACATCAATGCTGTCTAGCCACTGAATCGATGTCATGCCGTGTCTATGTTGCATTTCATGGAATTCGGTAACTGACTGTGCTGCATGTATCGTCCAACTGAGACCGCGATCTCGAGCGAGAGCGTGACTGTCACGGAGTAATACTTCGGAGCAAGTATCGACCTGTGATGGTGATACCACGGCGGACAATCGGCCAGAGGGGTGATTCTCTACGCCCTCGACTATCTTCTGTGCCGTCCTAAAAGCCTTTTGCCCAGCTTCATAATCCCAGTCATATTCAAGCGAGTGCCCGTTGGTTGTAAACCAGCGCGCATCGCGGAAACTGGGTGCTACAAAGCTCCGAATTCCACTGTCCAAAAGTGTTTCAGTCCAACCTTCAAAAGGTGACGAAAGATCAACGAGAGTCGTGACGCCAGACAGTAATAATTCAGCCAGTGCAACCTTGAGACAGGCTAAACGTCCGTGGTCATCTACAGGATCGAACACCGGCAGGTGCTCGTAGAGCGAACTGTGCCAAAAGCCAGGAGATAGTGTCTCATCGGTAATCCCCTTTCGGATCGGTTCAGTGGTAGGGTGAGCGTGGATATCAACTAAACCCGGGATAATCATGCGATCTTTGCCAGAAAGTTCAATGTCGACGCGTTCGACATAGCGATCACCGACAAAAATGATATCCGGGCCCTTGAATACAAGATCACTGTTACGCAGATAAACATGTTGACGACCGTCCCAGCCAACAAGCCAATCGACATCACGGATGCAAGTGGTTTGACTCATTTAATCTCTTTTTGCGATATTTTCTATGTTTAGAAACAAGCCTAGCCTGGCTCAGGATATTTACACTGAACGGCAAAGGCAAGTCCCAAGAATCAGTTGAATCTAATTCTGGGTTTTCGTTATCGGATTAAGTCAGTATTATTGGTCATGGTATACCGACCCGGACGTAGGGGTCGGAATCGGAATCGGAACAACACAACGGACAATCGCTATGAAACCAACCATCTTGAGTTGCGCTGTAACGGGTAGCTTTACAACACGAGAACATAATCCCAACCTACCTGTTACTCCAGAAGAAATAGCCAACGAATGTTTTGCTGCAGCACAGAGCGGCGCTGCGATCTGTCACATACACGTTCGTGAGCCTGAAACCGGTACTCCCAGTATGAATATCGAATATTACCGGGAGGTTGTACAACGAATCCGTGCAAGCAGTACGGACCTGATCATCAATCTTACAACCGGCCCTGGGGGGCGTTATGTACCTTCGGATGAAGATCCGGCGCAGGCAGCCCCCACTACCACACTGGTTTCGCCGATTGTTAGAACAGAACACGTCGTTGAACTTAAACCAGAAATCTGCAGTTTGGACCTCAACACCATGTGGTTTGGCGGTGGTGCAGTGATCAATCACCCGCCAGCTGTAAAAGCGATGGCAGAAAGAATCTATGCCTCTGGAGTCAAGCCTGAATTAGAAGTCTTTGATACAGGCGACATTCGTCTTGCCCGAGACTTAATACACGATGGCAGCCTCAAGCCACCTATGCTTTTCCAACTGGTCATGGGTGTAAGTTATGGTATGGATGCGACTCCTCAATCACTTGCTTACGCCCGGTCAATGCTTCCAGAGGGCTCCGAATGGGCAGCCTTCGGGGCAAGTCGACACGCCTATCCAATGCTCGCACAGGCATTTCTTTTAGGCGGCCACTGTCGAGTCGGCATGGAAGATACGGTTTATCTTTCAAAGGGGGTTAAAACACCCGGCAATGGTGCTTTGGTGGAGAAAGCTGTTCAACTTATCCAAACTCTTGGCGGACAAGTTGCTACGGTCAATGAAGCCCGTCAAATTCTGGGACTCTCACTCGGTAATTGATTTTAAGTTCGAATTGATTTATCCAATTTTATTGAGTTGAAGTCAAAAACAAAACTTAACACGCCAATGCATGAATAAGACCATCGAAAAACTCAAACGCTATATCAAGGAAAATCTAACAGCACTGGCCTGGGTGATTGTTATCGCGGTATCTATGTACTACTACGTATCGCTGATGTTCAGTGGCTGATACGCCTGTTCTCTAATGATATAAAAAAGCAGTGTGGCACAGACTAATACCAATTATTGATCAGTCGTATTCGTCGAACCTTTCCCGTGAGATCGACCTCTCCGTCTGCATTGGATCCTGAAAGGGCAACGGTATCTGCTTGTTGTAGCGATCAAAGTTGATTTGTCTACGTTTCCGGTAGGAAATTATTCGTCTACGTGTAGTCCAGCGTTTGGTGTTCATCGTTGCTGGGTGCCCGGCGCTCAGGCAGCTGTGTAGCCACCATCAACTGTCCAGGCTGCACCAGTAACAAAGGAAGCCTCTTCGGATGCTAAAAATGTGATCACACTGGCTATCTCTGCGGGTTCCCCTAAACGACCTATGGGATGTTTAGCCACCAAAGCAGCATGCATGTTTGGAGAATCTGTAACCGTTTTTGTCAAATTAGTATAGACGAAGCCCGGGCATACAGCGTTAACTCGAATTGCTTTACTGGCTACTTGTAATGCGAGGTCCCGTGTTAGTTGTAACACACCGCCTTTACTGGGAGGGTAGGGTGAAAATCCATCCGACATAGACAGCACTGGATCGTAGCTTACAAATGACATTATTGAGGCCAGATTAACAATTGCTCCTCCGCCAGATTGGAGCAGGGCAGGTACCGCGGCATGGCACATCAGCATCGTGCCTTTTAGATTTACACTCAGCACTTCGTCCCATTTCTGTTCAAAGTCGACATCCTCGCCTACTGTTCTAGCACTTATACCTGCTGAATTGACCACGATGTCAAGACAGTCAAATAAGTCTACGGCAGCCTCCACCCACCGGATGCAGTCGTTTCTATCGCGCACATCCCCTTGATCGATTCTCAAATCATTCGGAGCGTGGGAGAATTCCGGCAAAGTAAATTCTTCACGGTCTACTGCCAATACTCGAGCGCCTTCTGACAAAAAACGTTCAACCGTAGATTTCCCGATACCCGATGCCGCACCGGTAATGATTGCGACCTTACCATTTAAACGATTAGACATAGATTTCAACGAGTTATATATTTATGTTAACGTAATTTTCTAAATAAAAAGCTGCGATTAATGAACCGACCATAATCCATCCCGGGTTCAGCCAAACAGATCTATTGTGACACATTCACTCATACATCCAGCATTTCTCCCACGCTCTGATTCCGGATATAGTTGAATGCCGGTCAACGCAAAGCCCCTGGCACGATAAATCGTCGTCAGGCGGATATTGCCATGAGTAGCATACGGTATGTGTGTGAGATCCAAGTTAGTGACGGTGGTGGTAACTGTGATATTGGTTCTGGCTGGACTGGTCGCGTTACCAATTCACGCGAGCAGTGATCTCCCGTTTAATTGGGTTCGGAATCTGAACAGTACGGCGTGGGGCTATACTCATGTCGAAGATCCTAGTGAATACGGATCAGGTGGATTGGTAGAAAGGTTTGAACTCCGTATGGGGGATTGCGACAAAAACGAGCATGAGGATGACTGTAAATCTAACCAGGAGCGCATTGAATTAATCGAACTTGATCGACCTGCTGACCCACTGAACGGAGAAGTTTGGTATCGCTGGAAAATGTATTTTCCTGAGGGTTATAGAAACATCTATCCGGCAAAAACACATCATATTCGATTTGTCGAGAGGGGCGACAAAATAGTCTGGTCTTTCGAAATCGGGAGTACCGGTGTTTTTTGGTTGGGCAGTTACGTCTCGGATGAACACACCTACTACCCACTAATCGATGAGGACGAGCTATTGTCTCAATGGCATGAATTGAGTGTGCATGCAAAGTGGGGGCCGGATAGTGGTTTTTTTAAGGTGTGGGTCAACAATGTTAAGAAAGTTAACTTTGTGGGTACAACTTGTCGTCGCTGTCGCCTTCGTCTCGGTTACGGAATCATACGCTCTGGCCTAGACCAATATTATAAATTCTACCCAGGAAATGATTTACCGACACAAGTTATCTACTATTTAGGACTCGAAAGAAGTGCCAGTGGCATTGACTACCCAGGATATATTCCACCTCAAACGACTGACACCCCGACTGTAAGCGATCAGCCCCAAACGCTTAAGCCAGTGTTAATCATCGAAACCAGCAGCAAGAAGACACCGGGCACAGACCAACTTGAACTGGAGAGACGCGATGATGAACCGCTCCCTAACAGAGATAGAGATTAATTGTTTGACAGCCAAACGGGATCCATCAAAATGACTATGAAAAACGAAAAAATCTTTATTACAGCCGCAGAACTGCTCCGGGATTCGTTTTTGCTTGCAAGCAATATTCTTCAAAGTGGATTTCGCCCGGACTATATCGTGGGCATATGGCGTGGCGGCACGCCGGTAGGCATTGCGGTGCAGGAATTTCTCGACTACGCTGGTGTTGAGACGGATCACATTGCAATTCGAACATCTCACTACACAGGCATAGACCAGACAACACTGAATGTACAGGTGCACGGACTGGGTTATCTAATACGTAAAGTGAATAAACAAGATTCTCTTCTCATTGTGGATGATGTGTTCGATACAGGAATGAGCGTAGAAGCTGTGATCGGTGAGCTTTTAAAGCGGGCGCGTCTAAATATGCCTGGTGACATCCGTATTGCGACACCGTGGTATAAGCCCTCGAAGAACAAAACGGAGCGGGCACCCAACTACTATATTCATGAAACCGCGCAGTGGCTTGTGTTCCCGCACGAGCTCACAGGCTTGACACATGAAGAGGTTTGCCTTGGAAAGCCAGAAATCGCCGACATCGTCGCCTCGCTACATACATCAAAGCAGACGGTATAACTAAGCCTGGCTCCTAAACGGAGTGGGCGCGAGCCAGTGTTACCGTTACCACAACGCCAGAGTGGTCCCGGCGATTCTCCGCTTTAACCGTTCCGCCGTGAAATTCGGCAATGAGGCGTACGACGTATAGTCCAAGTCCCAGGTGCGCCTCACGGGCGTCCTTAGCACTGGAAACCATTGGGTCGAATAGTCTATGTTCGATATCCTGGGGAAGGGTGGGTCCCCGATTAAGAACAGATAGAGAAATCAGTTCATGCGCGAGGCTAATCTGAACAACGATATCGCCAACAGTACTGAAGCGTATTGCGTTATCAACTAGCTTGTCTAAAAGCTGGGCCATTCGATCGGGGACTCCGTCGGTATAGAATGTACCGGGCAATGCGTCGATCCTAATTGTTCGATCAATATAGACCTGCTGATAACCCTCTACACAAGAAGTAACGAGTTGCCTGAGGTCGTATCTTTCGAACTGGTCGGATTCTTGTTCCAGGGCTTCTTTTAGGCTTGCAGCTTCTGTCAAACTGGTCAGTATCGAACGGAGTCGTTGTACACCATTTTGTGCGCGAAGAAAATACTTGTTATCACGAAGGTCCTGGTTGGAATACTGAAGGTTTTCGAGTGATGAATTCACCACGTTCAAGGGGTTGTGCATCTCGTGGGCCAGTGTGTCGGGCAGTTTTTCAAGATACCTCGTGTACTGACCAAGATTCTGCAACATGGCAGAAATACTTCTTGTCAGACTGCCAAGTTCATCGGCAGCGCGCGTGCCGGACCTGATGTTATCTCGAAGTAGACGACCTTCATCTGTGGTTGCCTGTTCGGTTTCTCGCTGCAACCGCCCGACACGGTAAGTTAGTCTGCTGGCGAACACAAGAATTATGATTGACAAAAATAGAAATACCCCCAGGAAAAGAAGCATAAACCGCCGTAGGGTTTCATATTGAAGCGATAGCAGCCGGTTTCCACTTTGTTTCATCAGAATAGCGCCTTGGATTTCTCCTTTTGCCCAAATAGGCAGGGCGCTGACAATCAACTTAGCTTCACCATGTCTCCGACGTTCACTGACCTGAGAACCGTTGTTGATAACATTCGAAAGGATACGTAGGTCTTCCTTAGATGAATCTACTGGCATGTCTTTAAGTCCGCCTAGGGGTTGGCGTAGCACCCAGTCGTATAAAGCCAAGGGTATGGATTCAATTCGATTCAACCAAGCTTTATCAGAGATTCGCGCCCGTTGTACTGTCAGTCGTCCAGGATAGAGACTCCCCAGTTCTGCACGTAACCGAAAATCCTTGTCCCATATCCGAATGTTTGCCTCAGAGAGGTAGATGGGTTCGACCAGCTTGGCCAGTGCGGGGGTCATCAGTCGTACACGGCCAAGATTGTGAACGAAAGGGTCGGGATCCGTAGAGATACGCCCCGTTATCTCACGCGCAACCAGGTCGTCTACATCAACAATCTCGAATTTGATCCTTGTCCTTTGCCCCATAATATCTTTGGGAATTCTTACTTTAATGGAGTAGCCACCGTCACCAGGCTCAAACACTGCCGTTATTTTTTTGAGCGCTTCTCCGGTTTCCGGCTCGCGCCAGCCAGTTTTCATCGAATAAACACTCATCCGTCCTTCCTCTCTAGCGACTAGAAGGTAACGCCTGAGTTCGATACCGAATGTCTGAATAGTGACTCGCAGCTGATCGCTGTTAGCCAGACTGACCAACTCGGGGTCTCTGAATACGACGTTGTCGTCGGTTACTTGAAACAGCGCATAAATGAACGACTCATGAGTCCCCAGAGCGTGACGAACTGAGAGCGAGTGCGGCTTGTAGTCTGGTGTGCACTCGAAAAACCCGGTTCCTGTGTATTCACGGATGTCTTGAAATGATGATTCCCAGTCGGCCACGTTAGCATCGATCGAAAGAGAGTTAGTCAGTTTGGTTGGCAATACCTCGAATGACTGCCCAAGTACTTCCGCTACACCAACATCCGGATCGAACAGGGCCTCTCGGTTCGATAGCAGACTTGCGATTCCTTCAGAAGTCAACTCAAGCGCCTGTTGCTGTCCCTCCAGCAGGAAGTTTTCCATCTCACGGACCGATTTGTAGCCCATCCACGGAATAGCCAGCAGTGAAAGCACCAACAGCAACAACTTGGTCCTGATCTTGAAACCGGTTCGGATTCGGCGATGCTTTGACTCACCCTTTCTGGGTTGTTGGTGGGTGACGAACTTATCGTTTGTCTGTGGCGTTGTCACAGCAGTCTAGTCGTGGGACCATTTATAGCCGGTGCCATGCACTGTTTGAATTCGGTCAAAAGCAGGATCGATGAGCCTGAACTTGTTTCTGATGCGGCGGATATAACCGTTGATCGTATTTCTTTCCACTAGTCCTTGGCGTGTGACATCGTTCAGAGCTTCATATGTTTTGACGTGTCCAGGTCGCCGAGCCAGCGACTCGACCAACCAGAACTCCGTCAAAGTCAGATTGACTATTTCATCCCGCCACAAAACCGACATACTTTTTTCATCTATTTCCAACTGGTCTAACTTTATTGATGACTCGGAATCTATCGGATGTTGGAGCTGTTCGGCAATTCGAAGTAGAGCGTGAACTCTGGCTACCAGAAATTCTAGGCTGACCGGCTTGGTAATGTAATCCCAGGCTGTCATCCGCTGGGAAGAGATGCGATCGGCATCACTGTCTCGAGCGGTCAGAAATATAACGGGGAGGTTAGAACTCATGTTCCTGAGTTCCATACACAACTCAAAACCACCGTCCATATCCTCACCCAACATGATGTCTAGGATAGCGAGATCTGGAAGTGATTTTTGAAATCCAGCTTGCGCTTCCGATTTACTGCCATATGCTTGGATCTCGAAGCCTTGCGCTGCGAGAACGTCTACATAATTTTCGCGCTGATCAAAGTCGTCTTCGACGACCGCTACTATTTTCATGGCGTAGCTCTCATTTGGTTTGTTAAAACGTCAAACTCCTAAGATAACGCACCTACCGCTTCAGTAGTGAACTTACCCAAATGGGCCGCAAATAACAATAAAACCGTGATTACCCTGTGATTACCATCAATCCGACGCTTCGAAACCAGATCAAATTATTACAGTTTTGGCTGGCCATCAGCGCAGTCGAGCGAAAAATGTCGAAGATAGTGTTTGTGCCACTAACGGACGAAATGGTATTTGAGCACCCGGAAATGATTACGGGACCGATAATGACCTATAAACCGACCACTTCAAGAACGGATAATCGTTCTTTAAGTTCAAAGGAATCACTTCACGCCTCAAAGGTCTACCTGAAAGGCGATATGGTCAATGGTATCGACGTTGTCTATGCCAGAGAAAAGCCAAATAAGAAGATTCAAGGCTGAAAAACCGCGGTTATAACCGCGGTTTTCGTTGGGCTAAGTATTCCGCAAGGGCAACGGTGTATCTTGCTTCTCACGTCCAGGGCGCACCGGGCGGGTAGCACTGGGTCGTAGGCGAGGGGCCGACGAGCGATCGCCGCCTATAGACATTTTGTCGACCGACATATCGACAGAGCCTTTGAATTGGCAGCCATCTTCGAGAACAACTCTCGGCGCTCGAATGTCACCGGTGACCTGGCCACTGGGGCTTACGACAACTTGTTCCGCACCGCGAAGTTCTCCTTTTACCTCGCCATCAACGCGGATTACGCGAGCATTGATGTTCGCAGTCACACGTCCATTTTTACTAACTACGAGTGAATTGTCCTTAAAATTAACTGTGCCTTCGATCGTGCCATCGACAATTAAGTCTTCTTCACCCGCAACATCACCATGGATAATGATAGATGAGCCTATGGATGCCGGTTTTTTGTTAGAAGCACTCGGCGCCTTAGGGGCAGCGGTGGATGACTTTGCGTTAGCGGTGTCGGGTTTTGCGGAATCAGGTAGTTCGTTTTGACTCATAGTCATGTCCTTTGCGGTATCAATTGGGTAAATCTTGGGTAGGGGAGCATTGTCTACTGAGCGAGCATCAAGCGTCAATTGGCTGAAGTGGTAAATTCATGCATCTATACGATTTAACATAATCTATGTTATGCGAACTACCAATACACAACGTCCGTTTTTACTTGGCAGCTATCGTTCGGTTTCAGCCGTTTTCAGCTATTCCTAATCGCCAGAGGAAACAGCCTGAAAAAATTATCCGTGGTTTGCTGTGCCAGTGTGTCGAAGTTAACACCCCGTAGTTCTGCAAGGTATCTTGCCGTATGCGCGACAAACGCAGGCTCGTTCCTGTGACCACGTTCAGGAACTGGAGCAAGATATGGCGCATCTGTCTCGACGAGAAGCCGATCACTCGGGACGTTTCTCGCGACTTCCCTGACGGTGTCAGCATTTTTGAAGGTCACAATTCCAGATATAGACACATAAAAACCCATGTCTAGAGCCGCTTTCGCGGTCGGCCAATCTTCCGAAAAGCAATGCATGACCCCACCAGCGTCAGAAGCACCTTCTTCGCGCATTATGGAAATTGTGTCCTGGTTTGCCTGTCTGGTGTGCACGATAAGGGGTTTCCCCACCTCTCTTGAAACCGCGATGTGTTTGCGGAACCGATCCAATTGCCACTCTAGATCGCCCTCTGAACGGTAGTAATCTAAACCAGTTTCTCCAACAGCAACGACGACAGGATCTGCCGCCGCTTCTCGAAGCGACAAATATGTAGGCGAGTCTACAATGCCTGGATCATGGTTCGGATGAACGCCTGCGGTTGCAAATACATGGGCATAGTTATGGGATATTTCTATAATATGCTTCAGGTCTTCCAGATTTACCGATACACAAAGCAGGTAGCCTACGCCGGCGGCTTTAGCACGTTCTAGTACAGCACCCAGATTTTCATGTAACTCAGGAAAATCAATATGGCAATGAGAATCGACCAGTATCAAGTGTTGTGTCCGTGATTGTGTGCAAAAGACAGTTTGAGTGCGATGTGTTCCAGAAATAACTGTTCATCGACTGACTTCTTTGGCCAGCTGAGAAACTTGCCGATTGCGAAATAGACGGAAAATAAAACCTCTCGAAACTCAAGGGCGAGATCCGCCGAAATTAAAACCGGCACATCAGCATGATGCCTAGGATGGACCGACTCCCTCAATCCTCGATATATCTCCGATTGAATCACCTTTAGGGTCAGCACCCTGTCGTAGATTCCATTTTGGCGTGCAAAAGCACCCGCGTTTACACTCCCGGAGATCAAACCAGTCAGTCCATCGATCAACGCTTGGTAGGCTTCTAAATCTTCTCTGGTATTCATTTGGAGCACCTCATAAGGCCCTAACCCGTGCGTAATCAGTTGCTGTGCAACTTTCAAATCCACCTTATGCTCGGTCGTCAGCCACTCAATGGATTCATCGATGGTAGGGTTGTTAAGGTCGAGACGACTGCACCGACTACGAATTGTCGGCGGTAAATTGCCTGGGAACGAAGACAGCAATAGAAAATAGGATCCACCAGTCGGTTCCTCTAGTGATTTTAGAAGTGCATTCGCCGCGTTCAAATTAAGCGCATCGGCTGGATAAATCAGGCAGACTTTGCTCGACCCTAATCCAGCGGATTTATTCAAAGACTCAGTGACTGCCCGTATTTGATCAACTGTGATGATGCTTCTGACAGTTGTTCTTCGTTCTCTTTTTGTGGAATCTGTGTCGGCGTATCTCATCGACTGATTCCTAAACCTAAGGTCACAGATTCCCTCGGCTTCTTCAGTAGAAATAACATGCAGATCCGGGTGAACACCTCGTGCGAACATATGACAGGATCTGCATGATGTACAAGGCTTGTCACTGTTTCCTACATCACATAGCAACATCCCAGCGAGTTCCATGCCAAGATTCGGTAAATCGGTACCCGGCCTGCCGACAAGCAACGTTGAAGATGGTATAACTTGGCGCCTTTCCTGCAACGAATGCCATAGGGTCTGATGCCACGGGCTAATCGCCATTCCCATACCCTAAAGAGCTCAACATATCTTCAATTTCAATTGTGATGGCCTTATGTACCTCGTGTACTGGAGCCGCTGCGTCAACCAGAGCTATGCGTGAACCACACTGGCGATATCTTTCCAGATAAGCTTCGCGGACTCGCTGCTTAAATGCAAGATCTTGCTGTTCTATCCGATCACGGGTCTTGCCGCGACGTGTTAACCGACGTATTCCCTGCTCTACCGGCAGGTCTAATAGAATTGTTTTATCCGGTCTGAAATCACCTTGAACAAAGTTCTGTAAGACTGCTATATCCTTTATCCCCATCTGGCGACCACCACCCTGGTAGGCATACGTCGCATCTGTAAATCTGTCCGACAATACCCACTGTCCATTTGATAAACGCGGTTTGATAACATTAGTAACGTGCTGCGAACGCGCCGCAAACATGAGCAACAGTTCAACCTTGTCATCGATTGGGTCGGCGTTGTGAAGAATAATTTTTCTCAATGCCTCCCCAAGTCGCGTGCCACCGGGTTCTCGAGTTATGTGGACATCAATGCCTCTTGTACCCAGAAAGTCAGATAACAGCTCAATCTGAGTCGTTTTGCCAGAGCCATCTCCACCTTCTAAAGTAATAAAGTGGCCTGCCTTGTTACGGTTTTCTCGGTTCATTCCGTCGTTGGTAGGTATTTACGGCTTGTCGATGTTCCTCAAATGTTTTTGAAAAGTGGTGCGTGCCATCACCCTTGGCCACGAAATAGAAGAGACCATGTTCCTCAGGATGCGCGGCTGCAAAGAGTGAGTCCCAACCTGGGCAACTGATTGGAGATGGTGGGAGCCCATCCCTTCTATAGGTATTGTAAGGGGTGTCTTTGGCCAGATGTTCTTTCGTCAGGCCTCCAGTAAATTCATCGCCTAGGCCATAAATTACACTTGGGTCGGTCTGCAAACGCATGTTTTTCTGCAGTCGATTAACAAATACCCCACTTATTCTTGGTTTCTCATGCGCGACAACTGCCTCTTTTTCAATAATCGATGCAAGAATCAGCAGTTCATAGGGGCTCTTAAGCAAAAGGTCATTATCTTTACCGGACCAGGCGTCCTGAAGTTTCACCTTCAGAACTTTGTTTGCACGCCGCAATATACTGATGGGCGTGTCGGACCGAATGTAATGATAGGTATCTGGGAAGAATAAACCCTCGAGCAGTTCATGGTCGGTACTGATCGCCTGTTTGATCAGCTTTGATGAGAGGTCACCTTCTTCTCTGAAAAGAGGTTCGGCTGAATTCAGCCGGTCTATTATGTCGCGAAACTCGAAGCCTTCCGGAAAGGTGATTGAATGTTCGACTACTTTGCCTGCGACTACCTGAGTAACAATTTCTTCGAGACTGTCCCCAGTGCTGACCCTATATTCCCCGGCTTTCAGACTCGACGATCGCCCCGTTATCATTATCCACGCCATGACAGGCACAGGAGATTCAAGATCACTAATCAGTGCGATCATTCCAGCGAAGTCGCGCAAACTACTGCCGCTCTCAAGGAGAAGTACATTGCTGTGTAAAACCCGTGGCTCGAGCGCCGTACGCTGAAGGTACGTCACGAAAATTACCAGAAAGGAAACAACACCAGCTATGCCGATAAGAAGGTGTTTTGACACGTTGTGTCACCCCGAGGAATTTCTGAACGTCCTTTATGCTGCACCATGATTCTAGCGGCAAGCCAAAATCAGATCGTCCAGGTCAGTGCCATGATTCAGTCCATGTAACGCTTGAACACAAGAGTGCCATTGGTTCCACCAAACCCAAATGAGTTGCTCAATGCGGTATTGATGCCAGCTTCCCGAGCGGCCCCCGGAACGTAATCCAGATCACAAGCCGGATCCGGTGTCTCTAGATTAATTGTTGGTGGGATCACTCCATGATAAAGCGATAAAACAGTTGCCAGAGCTTCGACACCGCCCGCTGCACCAAGCAGATGTCCCAGCATAGATTTGTTGGAGCTGACCATCAGTTTGTAGGCGGTTGGTCCAAAAGTCCTCTTTATTGCGAGAGTCTCACCCAGGTCACCCTGCGGAGTAGAAGTGCCGTGAGCATTGATGTAGTCAATCTCACTGGGATCAATGCAACCATCCTTCAGGGCGTTTGCCATGCACCTAGAGGCGCCCTCCCCCCCAGTTGAAGGCTGCGTCATATGGTGCGCATCTCCGCTCATGCCAAATCCTATCAACTCGGCATAGATTCTCGCGCCCCGGGCCTTCGCCTGTTCCAGTTCTTCTAAAACTATCGCGCCGGCGCCTTCCCCAAGGACGAATCCATCTCGTTCGAGATCCCAAGGGCGACTCGCCCCGACTGGATCGTGATTTCTTCGGCTGAGTGCCTTCGCTGCACCAAAACCGGCCATCGACGTTGGAGTGATACTCGATTCAGTGCCCCCGGCAACCATCACAGTTGCCTCGCCGTATTGAATCAATCGAGTCGCCATCCCTATACAGTGAGTTCCCGTTGTACAGGCTGTTGCAATGGCTAAATTTGGACCTTGCGCATCCAACATAATAGATAAATTTCCCGAGACCATATTGATAATACTGCTCGGAATATAGAATGGTGAAACCCTTTTGGGACCTTTTTCTAACAATGTATTCGTGGTTCTTTCAATCGTCTCCAGCCCACCTATCCCGGCTCCAATCAAGACGCCAAAGCGCTCTTTATCGAACTCACCATTCAGACCCGCATCATCGTAGGCCTCCAGACCCGCAACCATACCCAACTGCACAAAGCGATCCATCTTCCGCGATTCTTTATTAGAAAGGCGCTCGAGCGGATCAAAACCTTGAGCTTCACCAGCAATAGAAGAGGGATAACCAGTTGCATCAAAGAAACTAATGGGGGTAATACCGGACTTGCCTTCAGTCAAAGCTGTCCAGGTTGCCGGCATACTGCAACCTAGGGGCGTGACACAACCTAGGCCGGTGACAGCGACTCTGTGTCTGGTCATTTAATGGATGCTGTAATTAGAAAAGCCGCGCTTAGCATTTCGCTAAGGCGGCTTCCTATTTCAGGCCGGAAAGTCTTGCATCAACCGGTAGCGTTCGCCTGGATAAATTCTATCGCCTGCTTAACCGTAGTGATCTTTTCAGCCTCGTCATCCGGTATCTCGGTATCAAACTCCTCTTCTAAGGCCATTACAAGCTCTACTGTATCCAGGGAGTCCGCACCCAGGTCATCAACAAACGAAGCGTCGGGTGTTACCTGATCTTCAGCTACACCCAGTTGTTCTACGACGATTTTTTTTACTCGATCTTCTATGGTACTCATTGATTTACTAGCCTCCCTAGGTGTTGCAGCTACAGATCTTGGCGATATCACGGACCAGGCTCCGCTGGAACCCAGTTACCCATTGGCGCGCATTAAACAATATTACCCGATTGAAGTCCATCACGGTGTGTACGACCAGTACAGAGTATGGACCTTAAACTAGGCCGCTACTGACTCAAAATGATTATTGATATTATAGGTTAATATGTGTCGTCAAGTGACTGAATACACGCCTAGAATTCTCTAACCCATGTACATCCCACCGTTGACATGCAGAACCTGTCCAGTAATGTAGGCGCCGGCATCAGAGGCCAGAAACGCCACCAGCGAAGCAACCTCATTGGGTAAGCCAAGTCGCCCCAGTGGCACGGACTCAATCAAGCTTTCACGCTGGCTTTCCGGTAATTTCGCCGTCATGTCTGTATCGATAAAGCCGGGAGCGACAATGTTAACGGTGATATTTCGGCTGGCTACTTCTCTAGCTAACGCACGCGTAAATCCAATCATACCGGCTTTGGCTGCTGCATAGTTCGTTTGTCCCGCGTTGCCGGTACTGCCAACCACGGAGCCAATATTAATTATCCGGCCATGACGTGTTTTGGTCATCTTGCGTAAAACCGCCTTTGAAAGTCTATATAACGATTTTAAATTCGTATCTATGATGCCATCCCAATCTTGTTCCTTCATTCTTAGTAGCAGGTTGTCCCCTGTTATACCAGCGTTGTTTACGAGCACACTTACAGAGCCATACTCAGTCTCTATGTCGCCCAATAGTTGATCCACTGATTCTTGATCTCTGACATCTAGTCGATACCCTTTACCAGGGATCTCTAGGTTATTGAGAAAATCGGTAATTGCTTGAGCACCCTCTGAAGTGGTGGCTGTCCCAACGACGAGACAACCCGCACTACCGAGTGCCTCACATATAGCTTTGCCTATACCCCTGCTACCGCCCGTTACTAGGCATATTTCAGCCATAAATTTTTTCTTGGCGATGTCCAACCGAACTTACACTCATGACATAAATCCTATTCTGCCGAGATTCTTAAGCCGGTACAGATTACGCGGAAATCTGTTGTTCATTCAATTGGCCGAGATCGTCACGTATTTGAGCGACCAGGTTGGTTCTGACCGCTGTTTGGGCCACCTTAATAGCGTGGGCAAACCCTATTTCATCAGTACCTCCGTGGCTCTTAACGACCGCACCACTCAACCCCACTAATACTGCACCATCGTAGCGTCTATGATCTATTCGAGTACGAATTGCCTTGAGTACTGGAGCAGACAAAACCCCTAGAAATCGTGACCACAATGATCGCATATATTCTTCCTTTACCGCCTTTGTTAGCATCTGCGCCAAACCTTCGCTTGTTTTTAGTGCAACATTGCCAGCAAAGCCATCACATACAATGACATCGACTTCACCACTGAAAATATCATCTCCTTCTACATAACCGATGAAGTTGATCGGACTATTCTGGAATAACTTATATGCTGATTTGACCGTCACGTTTCCTTTGACCTCCTCACTTCCGATATTGAGAAGCCCCACTGTGGGGTTAGGGTTATTCTCAAGTGTCCGAACTAAACTTGCACCCATCATGCCGAATTGTAGAAGGTGCTCTGGCAAACTTTCTACATTGGCACCAAGATCCAGTATATGTACGTGGCCGTTTGCCCGTGGAAGTGCACTGACAATAGCAGGCCGATCTATTCCAGGCAGTGTCTTTAGTACGAACCGAGCCGTGGCCATGAGAGCACCTGTGTTGCCTGCGCTGACACACGCATCAGCCTTTCCAGCTTTTACGAGATCAATCGATAGTCGTAGAGAAGAATTCTTTTTGTTCTTAAGCGCGGAGACGGCAGACTCGTCCATTTCAACGACTTCAGTCGATTTAACAATCTCCAGTCTCGGATGTGACTTCGTGGCACCCAATGCATTCTCAATTGAGTCGACGGCACCCACCAGTTTGATCGAAAGATCTGGGTTAGCTTGCACCATCGACCAGGCCGCTGGCACTGTAACAGGTATGCCGTAATCGCCCCCCATCGCATCGACGGCGAGAGTAGTATTCACTTCAGTAACTATTCCGCATTTCTGCCTAAATTTCGCACGAATCGCACGGATCGAGTGTGGCGATTTAAATGCTACTCAGTTTCGCCCCGGTCGCTGACGATCTTTCGCCCTCGGTAATAGCCGTCCGCTGTCACGTGATGTCTCCGATGCAGTTCCCCGGAAACTGGGTCAGTTGACAAGGTCGAACCGGTCAGCGCGTCATGTGATCGCCGCATATTTCTTTTCGATGGGGTTTTCCTGTTTTTCTGAACAGCCATAAGTGATCTCTTGGTCTAGAATTTAGCGATTGGAGAGCCCAGAATATGCATCAAGTCACTCTGGGTTGATCGGTAGGTGAACGAAGCCCGAATTTTATTCTTTGCTGCTTAAAGTGTCAAAAAACTCAAAACATCAGGAACTCGTTCTTGCGTCTTCTTCCCGATATCGGCGCGCGCTTCTGGACATGCTATTGATACCTTTTCGGACTGTGCCGCCTGATATTGATGAATCACGAAAACACGATGAAGACGCAACTACGCTTGTTGAGCGTCTAGCGAGTGAGAAAGCCCAGGTTGTGGGCCAACATGAGGCAAGCGCTTTGATAATCGGGTCTGATCAGGTGGCCGTATACGCCGGTCAGATTGTTGGAAAACCGATCGACCGAGAAGATGCGATCTCGCAGCTTGAACTTGTTTCTGGAGGAAAGGCAGAACTTTTAACCAGCGTCGCAGTGCTGAATACACTCACTAGGCAGACTCAGGCTCAGACAGTGTCGACATTGATCCAGTTTAAATCGCTGAGTCGCCCAGGAATCGAATTCTATCTCGATACAGATAAGCCTTACGACTGCTGCGGCAGCGTCCGTGTCGAAGGACTGGGTATTACATTATTGAAAAGTATTCATTCCAGCGATCCTACTGCAGTGATGGGACTGCCTATGATCGCGCTGGTATCGATGCTCGAAAAAGAAGGCATAGACCCATTGATGGTCAAGTCACCAACTAGGAAGAGTGTATTTGAGCCCCCGAACTGACCTCTAACGAGCTTCCTATCAAACGATAGGTCTCGTCCTCCAGATATATACATCCATCAGACTCGGTAATGCTTAAGGCTTGCAACGGCCTGCCTCTGCAGGCGCCACCGGCGCACGCGCCCGTTTTGGGATCATAGAGTGCGCCGTGCGTCGCGCAGACAAGATACTGACCATCCGCGTCGAAGAATTCGCCCAGACTCCAGTCCAGCTCCAACGTCATATGTGCACATTGATTGACAAAACTCGCCACACCTTCGGTAGATCGAACCACAAAAGCCGTGTAAGTTCTTCTCCGGTCTGTGACCTCGAAGCGAAACCCCCTGCCCCCCACTGTTAAAGAATCGGATCGACACAGCAGTTTGGCATTGATTGTGACTTTCGGTGTCACTAGCGATTTCTTAGCTCGTAACACGATAGCGTCCGGAAAGAAGTCGGCCTGAGGGTAGTCGACAATCCATTTCTATATGTTGGGTCCTACCGCCATGAGTTGTTCAAAGTCATCTGGAAGCGGGGCTTCTATCCTTAGCAAAGCATCGGTATCAGGATGTTGAAGTTCAATCCTAGTCGCATGCAGCAGTTGTCTCTTTATCCCCATCCGCGCTAGTTTTCTGTTGTCCGAAACGTTGCCATATTTGCGATCGGCCGCAACAGGAAACCCAGCTGATGCAGCATGGACTCGTATCTGGTGCATTCGCCCTGTCATTAGTTTTACCTCGACCAAGGTATATCCATTTGTACATCTAAGAGGCTGAAAAATGGTCCGAGCAGGGCTCCCGCTCGACGATACGATGACTCGATTAACCAGGTTACCTCGAGTCTTCTTTATAGGCGCATTTACTTCGTGAATATCAGCTTGCCATTCGCCAACCACAATAATATGGTAGGTTTTATGAAAATATCCCGATTCCTCCTGTCTACGCAGGCTGGCATGTAGAGACCTAAGGCAATCCGGTGTTTTACCAAGAATCAGACAACCCGATGTATCTTTATCCAATCGATGGGCTAACTCAAGAAAACTGTTGGCATAACGCTCTGCTCTTAGAAGTTCGATAACACCACCAGCCAGCCCAGTGCCCCCATGCACTGCTGTTCCAGAGGGTTTGTTCACTACCAATATCGATTGATCTTCATAGAGTGTTTGGATCATTTCGACCTTTGACAAATCCAGCACCGCAACAGATTCGCGATTCGCCGTTCTAATTGGGGGAATTCGCACCTTATCCTTAAGTCGGAGTCGATAGTCCGGTTTAACTCTCCCCCCATTGACCCGCACCTGGCCATCTCTGATGATTCTATAGATGTGACTCTTCGGGACCCCCTTGAGTATTCTGCGCAAATAGTTGTCTAACCGCCGGGTTACAGACCTTTCGTCAACCTCCAAGATTGTCGGACGACCAGCTTGAGGAACGCCTATTTCATCTGGATTAACCATGTTGATGTTTGCCTGAAAAACGGTCAAATGCTATAATTGTTTGAGTTGTAGAGGAAAAATACCGTGTAAGCGCATGCGATAGCAAGCTTTGTAAACGCCCGGTTTGAGAGATTTTCGGCACTGTGAATATTATGACTGGTCCAAAGTGGTCCACCCAGAGTGCCCGGAGAACGCAGTCAGCTGCCAGGTAACCCCTGGCAAATAGCTGGCTTACTGAGAATAGGCAGTTCGGTAAAAAACACACTGGCAGAGCGTCAGGGGTATATGCCAAGACATCGCGTCAAGACTGCTTACCGTTTAACCAATGCATAACAGGAATTGTAGTACAGCAACCACGGCAACTGTGACCTGCCAATCTGGCGAGTCGTTTTGCACAGTTTGCACCTGAAGCATTCTTCAATCAGTTATCTCTCACATCACCGGCCTTGCGGTTTACGAGGGGCTCGTTGTCGCGTAGTTTGGCTTATCACTGGTACGGCCAAATAACTGTTGCCGTGTTGCACCCGAGTGGTGCAAGTCACGCGACTTAGCGACTTAAAGCTGAGAGAAAATAATGAAAAGAATGCTATTTAATGCAACCCACCCAGAAGAACTCCGGGTAGCGATTGTCGATGGTCAGAAATTACTTGATCTAGATATCGAATCCGCAATACGTGCACAGCGCAAGGGAAATATCTATAAGGGTATCGTCACTCGCGTAGAGCCCAGCCTAGAAGCTGCTTTTGTAGATTACGGTGCAGAGAGACAAGGGTTTTTGCCTCTGAAGGAAATCTCCCGATCGCACTTCAAAAGCTATTCTTCGGCAACCCCAATGGCACAAGTAAAGATTCAAGAGGTTGTGTCTGTCGGCCAAGAATTCCTGGTTCAAGTGGAAAAAGATGAACGCGGGACGAAAGGCGCCGCTTTGACAACTTTTATTAGTTTGGCTGGTCGTTATCTCGTGCTCATGCCAAACAATCCTAAAGGCGGTGGTATTTCACGGCAAATCGAAGGTGAAGAACGCTCAGAACTCAGAGAAGCAATGGCGCAACTGACTGCCCCAACCGCCCACTCGTTGATAGCTAGAACAGTCGGTATAGGGAAGTCAGTAGAGGAACTTCAATGGGATCTTGATTTCCTTCTTCAGCTGTGGAATGCGATTGAATCAGCTGCCGCCGACAAGTCGGCCCCCTTCCTGGTCTATCAAGAAAGCAACTTGATCGTCCGAGCGATACGAGATTATCTTCGCAGCGATATCCAGGAAATTGTCATCGATCAGCAAGAAGTTTTCGATCGTGCCAGTCGATTTATGCAACAGGTCATGCCTCACAACATTATTCGCCTAAAACACTACCAAGACGCCGTTCCTCTATTTTCGAGGTTTCAAATAGAACACCAGATCGAGAGTGCCTATTCACGAAAAGTGAACCTGACTTCCGGTGGCTCGTTAGTTATTGACCACACTGAGGCACTGGTGAGCATCGACGTTAATTCCGCACGCGCGACAAAAGGTTCAGATATTGAGGAGACAGCACTACAGACTAATCTTGAAGCTGTCGACGAACTTGCACGTCAATTAAGAATACGTGATCTTGGAGGATTGATCGTCATCGACCTGATAGACATGACGTCGTCTCAGAACAAAAAAATGGTAGAAGCAAGATTGCATGATGCGGTTAAGAACGATCGCGCGCGAATTCAGTTAGGACATATTTCACGCTTCGGTTTGCTTGAAATGTCAAGACAGCGCCTCAGGTCTTCCATTAGCGAATCAAATTATGAATCATGCGTGCTGTGTAAAGGTACTGGACAAATTCGAAATGTAACTTCGTCCGCATTGAGTCTACTTCGCATACTCGAGGAAGAAGCGCTGAAGGAAAATACAGAAGCAATCGTAGCAGAGTTGCCACTCGATACAGCTACGTTTCTGCTGAATGAAAAGCGTCACGAAGTGAGCCAAATCGAAAGTCGATTGGGTACTCGTATCGTAATACTACCTTCATCAAATCTCCAGGGGCCGCAGCTAAACATCAGGCGATTGCGCAGCGACGATATTGACGAGATGGGCCACCAGGCGAGTCACGAACTCAAATCAGAGCACCCTTCCAGTGACTCTCTGGAGCAGTATCCACTGGAGAAAAAATCGCCGGAAGCGGCCGTTAAGTTGGAGCAACTCTCTAGCGAACCACCCCCTGCTGCCTCACCGACCGGCCCTAAAGCTCCTGCGGCACCATCAACCATTGGTTTCTTTGCAAAGGTGCGCAATCTGTTCTCTAAAACGGCCGTAGTGGTAGATGACAAATCAGATAAGACCGAAAGGCCAAAACGTCATACTCAAAATCGTCGACGCCATGGAGGACAACATCGAGGGGGCTCAAACCGTCGCAGCCAGCCTAACCGCAATAACGCACAAAAAAACCAGAAAAGCACAGATTCGGGTAGTCCCAGAGAGGGTCAAAACAGGCAGGCCCGAGGCAACTCACAGCCTAATCGCAACCGTAGGCCGCGTAATAGTCGAAAAACAACTGACCAAAGAAACCGTCAACCCGCCAGCCAAAATACTTCTTCACGTACTGCGACAAGTCAAAAGTCAAGTACTGCTACCGACCAAAAGCGCCGGACTGAGCAGGCAAGCCAAACGGGCACTGAGGGCTAAGGCTACGCGGCGGTCTCAATTCTCATTTCTTAGATTCGCTCATGATAGGCGATATTCTTCATACGTACTGTCTGGGGATTCAGATCAAGGACCTCTAGACGTTTGGAGATGTCCATTCCGACAAGAATTTTTTCAAGTGAGGTCGTCCGTCCTGAGCCAAACTAGATCGGACTCTGTTCATTTCTAGTGCATAGCTGTCGTCGGTCATGCGACCTCGGATGTATTGGAAACGAAGATATATTAGATAGGTATTGAGTACATCGGTCTCGCAATAATTGCGAATCTCGTCGATTTGGCCAGTGCTGTAATGGCGCCATACATCGGCCCCACTGACGCCCATTTTCCCGGGTAGGCCTAAAAGTTGCGAAATCTCGTCCAGCGGTGCAGTCCCTCTGGCCTGGAATCCCGACAGAACATCCATAAGATCAATATGACGCCAGTGATATCGATTCACATAGTTATTCCACCTGAACTCCCTGTCAGTATCGCCTGTTTCCCAGTAACGTTGTGAGACAACACAGTTATACAGCGCTCGATAATGTATAACGGGGAGATCAAATCCCGATCCATTCCAGGATACAAGGGTTGGGTCGTATCTATCTATGCCACTAAAAAATCGTTCTAAGAGCTCCTTTTCAGTCGAATCTGTGTCACCCAAGCTCCAGACCCGAAAACCGTCATCCTCCTTCAGGGCAACGCCTATCGCCACTATACGATGGTAGTGAAGAGCTAAAAAATCAGAACCGCCGGTTTTTTGCCGTCGACGGTGTGCCATTGCTCGAACGACATCTTGATCATCTATGCCGTCTAACTCAAGCGCAGTCCTTCCAGAAACTGCGTCTGGTACTGTTTCTATATCAAACACAAGAATTGGTGAGTTGAACATTGCTCGCCTTAGATAGGCTTAACTTCTATAGCAACTAGATTGTGGCATTATCTTGCACGTAACATCGTCAATCTATGGACGACAAAATCAAATCTCTCAATCCCTCACCTCCTTTTGGAATAGTTATCGGTTCTGGTGATTGACCGATTGCGATGTCCGGATCTTTCAGCCCATGCCCGGTCAAAGTGCAGACCACAACTGAATCATCTTGAATGTTTCCTTTTTCCATCTCGTCGCAGAACCCTGCTATTGCAACGGCTGACGCCGGTTCACAAAAAATGCCACAACGATCCGCCAACATTTTTTGGGCTAAGAGAATCTGTTCGTCATCGGAACCTCTAAACCAGCCATTTGATTCGATCACAGCAGTATTAGCTAGATTCCATGACTGTGGATTGCCGATACGGATGGCAGTGGCGATCGTTTCCGGTTCTTCAATCGGAGCACCAACCAGAAATGGTGCGGCTCCGGCGGCCTGACACCCAATCATTCGTGGCTTGGCGTCCGTGATTCCTGCATCAACATATTCAACATATCCCATCCAGTATGCGCTGATATTCCCAGCATTACCGACCGGGAGGAAATGATACTCGGGCGCGGAACCAAGTTCATCCACCACCTCAAAAGCGGCTGTTTTCTGACCCTGGAGCCGGAAAGGATTGACTGAATTGACCAAGGTAACTTCTGCCTCCTCGGGTATTCGTTTGACGATCTCCATCGCATCGTCAAAATTCCCTCCAATCTGAACAACTTTTGCACCGTGCATCATCGCTTGGGCAAGTTTACCAAGTGCAATCTTACCCGCGGGTATAACTACAAAAGCTTGAACGCCAGCGCGAGCTGCATATGCTGCCGCGGAAGCAGAGGTATTACCGGTCGACGCGCAGATAACGGCCTTACTGCCGCTGTGTGATGCCATTGACAAAGCAACTGTCATCCCCCGGTCTTTAAAGGAACCAGTGGGATTAAGACCCTCGCATTTGGCATACACATGAATATTTCGTTTTCGATCTGACACAGCTGGCAGATGAACCAACGGGGTATCGCCCTCGTTGATGTGTATCGCTTCAGCATCAGGAGGTATCGGCAGCCTATCTCGATAGGCAGCAATAATACCGCCATTGAATTTTCGGACGGTCAACTCGTCTGTACCTCGTCATCCATAGTCTCAATTCGAATTCGAACGACCCTTTCTTTGATCGTTTTCAATCTCTCCAGTTCCGGAATGGCATGTAGCATCTGGGATTCGATCGTTTTGTGTGTGAGGATGACAATAGATACCGGTTCATCTCCAGTACTTGTCCCCTTCTGCCTTATAGAATCAATACTAATACTGTGTTCACCGAGAATTCTGGCGATATCTGCCAAAACCCCCGGCCTGTCTAACGCTAGCAAGCGAAGATAATAAGCAGTTTCAATATCTCCAATCGAACCACACATATTTTGGGAAAGCTGTCCCGGTTGAAATGCCAAGTGAGGCACCCTATTCTCTCGATCTGTAGTTAGCGTTCTAACGACGTCAACAATATCTGCCACTACAGATGACGCGGTTGGTTTGGCCCCCGCACCAGCACCATAATGCAGCGTTGGACCGACAGCATCGCCATGAACAAGAATTGCATTCATTACGCCATCAACGTTCGCCAGCAGATGATCCGCCGGTATTAGACAGGGGTGGACTCTGAGTTCTATTTTTCCTTTGTGCCGCTTTGCTATTCCAAGATGTTTGATGCTATATCCAAATTCCTTAGCATATGCTATGTCCTGTTGGTGTATTTCGGTTATCCCTTCTACAAAAACCGCGTCAAAGTCTAATGGGATGCCGAAGGCAATAGACGACAATATAGTCAACTTATGGGCTGCGTCGATCCCTTCAATATCAAAAGCAGGATCCGATTCAGCATATCCAAGTCGCTGAGCCTCTGCCAGTACCTTACTGAAGGAGCTCGCTTTCTTGTGCATTTCTGAGAGTATGAAGTTTGTCGTCCCATTTACAATTCCGATGACTCGTTCAATTCGATTGCCAGTGAGTCCTTCGCGCAGAACCTTGATGATGGAAATCCCTCCTGCAACCGCGGCTTCGAATGCGACAACCAGGCCCTTGTTCATAGCTACCTCAAAAATATCATTGCCATGAATGGCAATAAGGGCTTTGTTGGCCGTAACTATATGTTTACCCTGTTTCAGGGCCCTAAGAGCAACTTCTCTGGCGGTTGATTCACCGCCCATTAACTCAACGATAAGATCGATGTGTGGGTCATCGGTTACTTCGAACGGGTCATCAGTCAGTTTGAAATCACTGGTATTGCAGGCTCGTTGTTTAGTAGTATCATTAACCGCTACTGCCCTGATATTGATCTGGCGACCTGCTCTACGAGTGATTTCTTCTGCATTTTTGTCGAGTAAATTGACCGTTCCTGCGCCAACTGTACCTAGACCAATAATGCCGATTTGTACAGGTTTCATGTCATTAACGTCATGCACCCAAGGGCTGGCTAACGGATATAGCAACGAAGCTATGCGCCCTTAGTCTAGATGGATTATTCACCTATTTTATCGTATGTTGGCAACGACAACGTAGTTGGTGTCGATAATGTTCAACAAAACACCAGGCCTTCCCAACCAACGATAAGCTATCCCCTGAACTAGATAACGTGGCCACCATAAATGTGATTCTTGAATTTTCACCCTTGCGGGTAATGGTAGGATCACAATCATTTGACGACAGTTTCATCGTAACGCCGGACACTGTTATATCGCCTTGGTTAAGAAAGAACAGGGGAACGCTCAGTAATTCTGATCTTTTTCCACTACTCGCGCTTGACGTTGATATTCTGCTGGTGGGTACTGGTCCAACCCAGGAAATTCCAGGTCCTTCTGTCTACAGAGCTTTTGTAGACAAAGGAATGTCTATCGAGTTTATGGATTCGGCGGCAGCGTGTAGAACCTATAACATACTTGTTGGCGAACAACGGCGAGTCGGGGCAGGTATAACACTACCGGTTGGATAGCAGACAGCGCACACAATTTTATTGCCTGACGGGCAGGTACATTAATGGATCCACTGGTTTTCCATCTAGACGGATCTCGAAATGCAGCCTGACCGTTTCTGCACCAGTACTACCCATGTGAGCGATTACCTGTTCCGCCCGCACCGAATCCCCTTCATCGACCACTAACAGACTGTTATGAGCATAAGCACTGAGAAAATGTTCGTCGTGCTTGAGAATCAACAGAAGCCCATAACCCCTTAAACCGGAACCAGCGTAGACGACATTCCCAGCCGCTGCTGCCACTACTGGGCTACCCTCCACTCCTAGTATGTCTATGCCGTTGTTACCTTCTGTCGGGGAAAACTCGCTGAGAACGCGACCAGCACTCGGCCATGACCATACCTGCCTCTGGCTTGCGCTAGCGCTAGACGAATGCTGTTTAATCGAATTGCCTGAATCTTTCTGATCTTTCTCGGCAAGCGGTTGTGCACGTAGTTCAGTGTTCACCAATGCTTTGACAACCGTCCGTGACCACTCTCCGCTGGAGTGCTCCGATGCCTTGGCAGGACCTAACCGAATTTTCTGCCCCGGAGCCACATGGTATGGCGGACTTAATCTGTTCCAAAGAGCGACTTCACGATAATCCAGCCCGAATTCCCAAGCAATGGTATACAGTGAATCGCCCTGCTTCACTATACGTGCTGGATATCTTGATTTTTTCGGTGTCAGGTCGCTGACTGGAATCACTGGATTGCCACCACAACCGTTCAGTAATAAGGTTATTGACAGAGCAGCGATTAGCTTGGTCAGTTTCATGGTTTGATCAGTGCAGCAGGATAAATAAAGCGACCAACAGAGCGATGACGCCCCACCCTAAAACATCGACATAGCGCCGGATAGCATTGACTAGATCTTCGTCGTTGGCAAAAAATGTCCCTGCAAAATAGATAAACCCCGCAACAAGAAAAAACCGAGCACCTCTACCGATAATGGAAGCCAAAACGAACGCCACCAACGACATTCCCATCATGCCCGCACTAATCGTAAAGATTTTATAGGGTACGGGTGTAAAGCTCGCCACAAGAATTATCCAGATACCATAGTCTGCAAACCACTGTTGTGCTAATGCCAGGGTCGCTTGCGCGCCATATATTGTGACCAGCCATTCTCCGAACCCACCCAAGAAATACCCGAGAATACCACCTGCGACCGACGCGATTGTAGTCAGGCCCGCCAGGCGCCATGCACGTTTTCGATTTCCAAGTACCATAGGAGCCAGCATGACATCAGGAGGAACAGGAAAGAAAGAAGATTCAGCAAAGGAAACAATAGCCAGATATGTTGGTGCGCGGCGATGTCGAGACAACCTGACGACCGAATCGTACAGTCCCTTAAACATATCAAGCTCGGATCTAACTCTTAAGCTTCAAGTTTAGTGCCCAGTCAGTTAAATGCTCGCACTGACTGTGATCCGTACTATCTATACGCAACGGTGTTATGGAGACGTAGCCTTCGTTTACCGCTGAAAAATCAGTTCCGGGTCCGCTATCAGCAGCACTGCCTATCGTTCCGATACGGTACTGTCTGTAATCGTCACTAGCATTAAGCCTGATTACAGGGTGAGATCGCGCTCGATAGCCCAGTCGGGTAATTTTATATCCATTAAGATCCTCTAGAGGTCTATCTGGTACGTTAACATTCAAAATCGTCCGAGAAGGCAAAGGATTTATTTTGAGTTCGGAAACTATTGCAGAGGCAACCTGCCCCGCTGTCCAATAGTGTTTAGGCTCACTACCTACCAGTGAAACTGCCACCCCGGGATAGGCTAACCGACGTCCCTCCAGGGCCGCCCCTACGGTTCCCGAATAAAGTACATCATCACCCAGATTAGATCCAGAGTTGATTCCAGAAATCACCATATCCGGTTCATTGTCGAGTAGCCCGTTTAGTCCGATATGAACGCAATCAACCGGAGTTCCGTCGACAGCAAAGCATCGTTCTCCAGATGCCTTGACAGTAAGTACCTTACTCAGAGTCAAAGAACCACTAGCGCCGCTTTTATTCTCATCAGGAGCAACAACTGTAATCTCACCATGCTCTTTTGTGCTCTCAAGAAGGGCCTTGAGACCTGGGGCCTGATACCCATCGTCATTGCTCAGTAATATATGCATTTATGTGTGTTTTATCTGGTTTAAGGCTAACTGACCCTAGAACAAAATCATAGGCCAAGAGTGTATTATCTCAACTTCTGCTATTCCTGTGAATAACACAAATCGACACGCTCGAGAGTCATAACGAATCTCAAGTATCATTCCTCAGTCAAATGAAATCATTCGAGAATCCCGATCATTATTCCGAGATACGGCGACTGACATTGATCGGTGGCATGCTTGATTTGTTTCTTGGATTTGTCAAGGTGTTGGTTGGATATATTGGTAACTCACAAGCACTAATCGCAGATGGCATACATTCTTTATCAGACCTGATAACCGATGTCCTGGTTCTTGTCGCAACAAAGCACAGTGCTCAAGCAGCCGACGAGGGACACCCGTATGGTCACGACCGGATCCAGACTCTGGCCAGCCTGGCATTGGCCGGTTCGTTAGGCATCATAGCCGCGGTTATTGCCTGGGATGCTGTCACCAGGATTTTGTCACCAGAATCACTGTTGCAGCCGGGATTTTGGCCATTGGCGGTAGCCGCTATCTCCGTTGTCTCAAAAGAGGGCTATTTTCAGTACATTGTACGGCATCCCACCGCTGCTACCTCGCGCATGTTGTATGCGAACGCCTGGCATAGTCGATCGGATGCATTATCTTCACTCGCAGTTATTGTAGGAGTTGGTGGGGTACTGGCTGGATTTGCCTGGGCAGACGCATTTGCTGCGATTGTGGTCGCTGGTCTGCTGCTTGTCGTGGCTTACAGAATCGGTCGGGAAGGTGCTGAGGAACTCATAGATTCAGCAGCCTCTCCGGTTCTGAACGCCAATATGCAAAAGACCATCCTATCAATAGAAGGTGTAAGAGATACACATGAACTGAGGACCCGTCGCATGGCTGACAAAGTGCTAGCCGATGTGCATATCCGAGTGGATCCCCTGATCAGTGTTTCTGAAGGCCACCGGATCGGTGATGAGGTGATGGATACCCTAAAGGCACGGTTCCCGGAGATTGGGGATGTAATCATACACATTGACCCAGAAGACGATATTGCGAACGACGTTTTCTCTAAGCTACCTATGCGATCTGTAATCGAGGCAGAAATCAATACTAGCCTTCAGAATTTGGGAAACAAATTCGATACCCCATTCACCCTACAGCCGAAAAACATAGTCGTACACTATCTTGATGAAGGGTGTCAGGTTGAAATCTGGATGAACATGCCTGATGAGGCAACCGCCAGTGACTGCAGTCTTGTCTCGCTGAAAATAAGGGAGGAACTTGTGTGTATCGATGATATTGTCAGCGCCAGCGTTCTATTTTTCTCAAATTAGTTAGCGTCGAGCTAAAACCGAACCCATAAGAGAGACGGATTACCACACTGCAGTACCGAGCAGTCACAGATCTAGTAAGGTCGGGCCTTGTCCTAGTCGTTCAATCGTGACCTCGTGAATTCTTCGCCTAGAGGCACTTTTTACCAACACCTCAAAATTATCTAACGCAAAGGTTTCGCCTGTTATGGGTATTCGCTCTGTATGGTCAAGAATCCATCGGTTTATGGTATCCGTGGATTTGCCGGGAAGTTCAATATCAAAATACTCTTCAATCAGCCTGACTTCTACCGTGCCATCCACGCTTATCTTGTTCAGGCCTAACTCAACAAACTCAACAGGCTTTTGGTCACTTTCATCATAAATTTCACCAACGAGTTCTTCTAGAAGGTCCTCAAAAGTAACGACACCTTCCATGGTGCCATGTTCATCAACAACGATAGCCATGTGTTGCTGTTCCTTTCTGAACCCGCTGATAGTATCGGTTACAGGCTGAGTATCGGGAACGAACCTTGCATCTCGACCGATTTCACCCACCGGAACCTGTGTTTGTTTATTGATTACTGCAACCATAAGGTCCCTCATATAGAGGATCTTCTGTATCTCATCTGGATCTTCAGCGAATAGCGGAATTCGACTGTAGGGAGTTTCCTTGAGGTCTTCTAGCGCCTGGAATACTGGTCTGCGACCATCATAAGTAAAAACCTTATGTCGCGGTGTCATTACATCTGCAACGGTGAGGTCAGATAAAGCGAAAGCCCTCTCGATCAAGACCCTTTCACCTCGCTCAATCGTTCCCTCTTCTTCCCCATAGCCAATGATGCTGATAAGTTCTGATTCAGTTACCGTAGGATCCTCTTCACTCGAAATGGCAGCTTTCCCCGCAACATCCGCTATGACTTCAAATAAGCTAATCAAGGGGTAAATGGTGCGTTGAAACCAGAGCACTATAGGAGAAACGACCAGTGAAATCCTCTCCGAATAACGTGTTGCGAGACTCTTCGGCGTAACCTCTCCAAATATCAGGACCAGTACGGTAAGCACACCAACTGCGATTCCAGGCCCAATACTCCCAAGGATTCGGGTCGCGATCACTGTTGCTATCGCGGATGCAGCTATGTTCACCAGGTTATTACCAATCAAGATGGCGATCAGCATCTTTTGGGGCTTACTCTTTAATATGAATAACGACCTGGCGCCTCGCCTTCGCTCTTTCAGTAGTGCTTTTGCTCTTCCTTTGGATAAGGCGATAAGAGCTGTTTCCGATGCCGAAAAAAAAGCTGAACAAAATAACAGAAGTACCAAACATATGCCGCCTAACATAATACTTGGCCTAAGACGCTACAGAGATTTGCCAAAGACGGAGGTTCAGATTCTTCGTTTGCCAACTGTGATTCTTTCATTACGGGTCAAACAACAGGGGATAACTGGTAGCGCACCCAGCGTGTTCGATA
>Ga0208129_1000068_pt1 | contig 41438 bp, 40 predicted proteins | sample ETNtaG_13_FD_185759 | JGI IMG/M metagenome (GOLD analysis project Ga0208129, IMG submission 185759) | Marine microbial and viral communities from oxygen minimum zone, Eastern Pacific Ocean - ETNP201306PF47B (SPAdes) (version 2) | ecosystem: Environmental > Aquatic > Marine > Oceanic ...
CCACTGGATCCCCAAAACAACAATATTCTTAGCCATAAGATTGTTGGATCGGATTATAGATCTCTAGTTCCGTCAAAGACTCATTGTCTAAATCGGGTCGTCAATGGACCGCATAAAGCAGCAGCAAGCCGGCCAGCATACAGGCCCCACCTGCAACCCGTAACCGCGAATCTTGAATGTTACTGATGACTTCGACCAGTCTTCTATATCGTCCAGGACTTGCAAATGGAATCAACCCTTCGATCACCAGGACAAGTGATAGCCCGACCAACAACTCTTGCCAGTTCATCGATCGCGCAGATCAATCGGCTAGATCAGGCTTCGCTGTATTGAAATATCGAAAAAATTCTGAACTCGGCTCGATAACGAGAAGATTGTCTGGCGAATCGAATGTTCTTGTATAGGCGTTAAGACTACGGTACATCCGATAAAATTCCCGATCCTGACTGAACGCCTCTGCATAAATGAAAGTTGCCGTAGCATCGCCGTTACCTCTTAATTCTTCAGAGGTTTTATTTGCGTTCGCCAGAATTATGGTGCGCTCCCGATCCGAATTGGCCCGGATCTTTTCAGCCACCTCAGCACCTCGAGCGCGCAAATCTTTGGCCACCCTGGATCGCTCTGCCTCCATTCTCTGATAGACCCTTTCACTGATATCTGGGTCAAGGTCAACCCGTTTAAGCCGCACATCGATGACCTCGATCCCCAGTGAACTTATTTCGTCATCGATGTTCGTTCGGACAATTGTCATTATCTCGACTCGATCGCCCGATATCACCTGCTGTACGGTGCGATTTCCGAATTCACGCCGCAGCGCATCGTTAACTCGCTGGGACAAGCGGTTCCTCGCGTTGCTCGCGAGTCCACCGAGCTTTGTGTAGTAGTCGCGCGCATCACGGACCCGCCATTTCACAAATGAATCTACAACGAGATTCTTTTTCTCCCGTGTCAGATACAACTGAGGAGCGGCATCCATCGTCTGAATCCGGGCGTCAAAGAACTTAACGTTATTAATGATCGGCACCTTGAAATACAATCCGGCCTCCTCACTGGATTCTACGATTTCACCGAACTGGAACACTATCGCTTTTTCCCGCTCGTCAACTATATAGAACGCTGAAGAACCCAACGCCCCGAGTATTACAAGCAGTATTACAATAATTAATCCCTTCCCTCTCATTCGGTTACCCTCCCTGTCCGGCTGCTGCGTCCACTACGGGAGGTGCCCGTTTCAGCCAGAGAGTTCGCTATACCTCCAGCGTTATCAAATCGGGTGGGGTCTGTTCTCCCGGCTGAATCGTTGCGTTGCCGAATCAGCTGATCCAAGGGCAGGTACATGACGTTATTACCACCTGCAGACTGGTCGATCATAAGCTTTGTTGACCGACTCAACACCTGCTCCATCGCATCGATGTAAAGCCTGTCACGGGTTACGCCCGGCGCTTTATGGTATTCATCCAGGACTTGAGTAAACCGTGATGCTTCACCCTCTGCTGCGGCAACTACGCTGGCTCGGTAGGCCTCGGCTTCCTCCAGTATCCGGGCTGCTTTACCGCGAGCTCTGGGAATAATGTCGTTAGCATAAGCCTCCGCTTCGTTCTTGAATTTCACTTCGTCTTCACGGGCCTTTACGGCATCATCAAAAGCTCCTTTCACCTCAGCGGGTGGTTGAGCATTCTGCATCTCGACCGCTTTCACATTAATACCGGTCTGATACCGATCCAGAATATTCTGTAGTAATAGGCTGGTGTCCTGCGCAATCACAGCCCGACCACCGGTGATAGCGAAATCCATAGTGTTTCGTCCCACGATCTCTCGGACCGAACTCTCAGTGGCTTGTCTTACAACCTGGTCTGGATCCTCGCTGACGTTAAACAGGAGATCCCGTGGATCCTTAACGTCGTACTGAACAGCAAACTGAATATCAATAATATTTTCGTCTTTAGTGAGCATCAGCGCCTCTTGAGGAACTGTCGCGAATTGATTAGATCGAGTATTAGTACGATAACCCACTTCGACCGTCCTAATCTGTTGAACATTGACGATTTCAACCGACTCTATCGGATAGGGGGCATGCCATCTCAGTCCCGCTTCGGTTACCTCTTTATAATGCCCAAACCGAAGCTCTACTCCTTGTTCCCCTTGCTCCACCACGTAAAAACCCGATGCGAACCATAATAATCCGAGGACAACAACTATGAAGATCAACGATTTACCACCAAGGCTAGGCATTCTGCCGCTACTGCCTCCCCCTGAGGACTTACGTCCACCTCCACCCAAAATCCCGCTGAATTTCTTCTGTAGATCCTTGATTAGATCATCAAGGTCAGGCGGACCGTTCTGTCCGTTTCCCTGACCCCATGGGTCACGGTTGTCAGAACCCGGCTCATTCCACGCCATCTCGATTATCCCCTCACATCATGTATCGTTTCATAGAAAATCTATTTTACCACGAACAACGTATCTGGACCGGCCAATCGCCGGGTCAACTCATGACTTTCAGTCGTGTCGGGTCCTTTCCGAAGGCTTGCCACAATCCGGTCTGGAACTGTTCCTGAGATTCCAGGCGACCCACAGCAACGGAATCCACCAGTAACTCCAACCACCAATTGCCTTCGGTGTCTACTTTCTCATCTGCAACCTCGGCGATTCGATAGGCCGCCGCCCGTAAACGCGGCCTGTCGGAAGGAATTTTCAACATCCGACGTTCTCTATCCGAGCCCAGTAGAGCGCCCACAGTCTCAACAAGCTCCTCGAGCCCCTTGCCTGTAGATGCTGATATGCGCAACCCTCGATGGCGACTGCCATTCACGAGTGATCTGACGCTAGAATCATCAATAAGATCCGCCTTGTTGTAGACCCGTAGGCGAGGAATGTCGCCCGCTCCAATGTCGTCCAGGACACGTTCAACCTGCTCGACTCGTTCTGTAATCTCTGGATCTAACAGATCAATAACGTGCAGCAGCAATTGCGACCCGCTGACCTCCTCTAATGTCGAATGAAAAGCATCTACCAACTCATGTGGAAGTCTGGAAATAAAGCCCACCGTATCGGAGACAATTACCGGTCCATAACCGCTGATATCCAGCCGCCTCATCATAGGGTCGAGTGTCGCGAACAACTGGTCTACGACAAGGCCGCTTGCGCCACTGAGCGCATTAAACAGGGTCGTTTTCCCTGCATTGGTGTAACCGACGATCGCGACGGTGGGAATAGGGACACGATCTCTCTGATTGCGTCTCAAGGCCCGTTGCAGTCTAACTTTTTCTAACTTCCGGCCTAACGTCCTGATCCGCCGACCGATCAGTCGTCGATCCGTCTCTAGTTGTGTCTCACCTGGACCACGGAGACCCAACCCACCGCGCTGTCTTTCAAGGTGCGTCCAACCCCTAACCAAACGGGTGGCGAGATGGTTAAGCTGAGCCAGTTCGACCTGAAGCTTGCCCTCACTCGTACGTGCTCTCAGCGCAAATATATCGAGTATCAGCCGTGTTCTGTCGATCACCCGACAGTGTAACGCCTGTTCCAGGTTGCGCTCCTGTACAGGGGTTGCATTATGGTCGAGTATGACAACATCCACCGCCAACTTTTTAACCAGTTCCGTGATCTCAAGAACCTTTCCCGATCCCAAGAAGGTGGCAGGATGGGGTATCTTCCGAACCGCGCTGATGTGACAAACAACCTGCGAACCAGCAGCAACTGCAAGCCCCTGGATTTCGGTAAAATCCTCGGATATGGCTGAACGGAAAGCCTGCTGCCGCACCAACAACACTCGTTCGGGTTTAAACCAATCAGAACCAGAACCTGAGGCCACATGAACCGAGTGGTTTTTTGAACGATTCACGCTCAGTCTAAACCAACCTTCAGCCGGTAACGCTGTCCGTAATACTGCGAGACCCAGTAACTGAAACAATCAAACTTGGTTTTGTCCTATGTTGTCTTGATCTATATCATCTTCGTCAGGATAGTCGGGAGTGTCATAAGGTATCCGGACAGCGCGCGAAGGCACGATAGTCGAGATTGCGTGCTTATAGATCATCTGGCTGACAGTATTTCGCAACAACACAACAAATGGATCAAATGATTCAACCTGGCCTTGAAGCTTTATGCCATTAACGAGATATATGGATACAGGTATTCTTTCTTTTCTAAGTATATTGAGAAAGGGATCTTGTAAGGCTGCCCCTTTTTGTTGCGCCATTTAGGTGTCTCCTGTTTCAAGTTAACTATAAACATCTATGTCCGTACTGTTTCTAGACACGACAGCACCTAATATTCTTTCCGCGGTTTAGGTCAAACACGCTACGCACCGCCAAGATCTGTACGAACGATAAACGATTTCATGTAATTCACAGCTATCCAAACTCTTATGAACGAGCTTAGCATCAGTATAGTCCTCGCCTAACTCAAATGTAGGGATGAAACTTAAATATTTCAACTCGCACAGAGCACACTAACTCAAACCACCTTGGTTAGAACATGTCGAGTGTTCGTAATTTACTTGTTCTAAATAGCGAGAAACACTGGTGTTCACCTGTGCATCCGCAGCGTCCAGCCATATACCACCCGCAGTATTACGACTCCAAGTCAATTGCCGCTTGGCCAGTTGGCGACTTGCAGACAGTGCTCTTTCCCGCATAGTTACTAAATCGACCTCGCCCCTGAGGTACTCGAGAACCTGCCTATAGCCGACACTCTTCATTGCTGGCAACTCTGCAGTGACTCCAGGGATACCCATTAAACTCTCAACCTCTTCGATCAATCCAGCCTTGAGCATCTCGTCGAATCGGCAAACGATACGCTTATGCAGCAACGTGCGGTCGCTGTATGCCAAGACAAATCGACTTACCAAAATATTCTGCGGCAGAAAACGCATTTTTTTGTCCCAAACTGAACCATCACCTTTGGTTAGGATATAGATCTCCAAGGCTCTTTGAATGCGCTGTGGATCATTTCGATCAATCCTTTCAGCACTTACTGGATCGAGGGCAGACAGCTTCTCGTGCATCCGTGGCCAACCCAATAACTGACCCTGCTGACTCAGTTCATATCTTAACTGCTGGTCTGCAGGGGGCACGTCATCGAGCCCATGAAGCAAAGCAGAAATATAGAACATGGTCCCGCCTACCAGCACTGGCACGATTCCTGACTCAAACGACTCGTTAATAGCATGTGTAGCCGCTGAACAAAAATCAACGACAGAAAACACATCGGTTATGTCGCGCACGTCCACCAGATCGTGTGGATATTCTTTAAGCAAAGCGTGGCTTGGTTTGGCCGTACCCAGATCCAAACCACGATATACCTGTCCTGAATCAGCGCTAATCAACCGAACCGGAAACTGTTTTGCCACTTCCACTGCCAATGCAGTTTTACCCACAGCCGTAGGTCCGGTGATAATTATAATTCGACGCATTGTTTCGACCGGCATCACAAACTGTAAGACGCATCTGGTCGAGTATGCATTGGGCCTACTACAGTATTCAGCGGCCTCGATGAAACCATCGGTCAATTTCTGTCATATCGATATGCTTCCAGGTGGGGCGGCCATGGTTACACAAACCCGACCGGTCGGTTTCCTCCATCTGTCGAAGCAATCCGTTCATTTCAGGTAATGTCAGCTGCCGATTCTCTCTGATAGAGCCATGGCAGGCCATAGTGGAAAGAATGCCCTCGATACTATCCACAATTCGGTCCGAATAACCCTGCTCGATCAGATCTGTGAGTGAATCTTTGACCAGTCCAGCAACATCACGCGAACGCAACATCTCGGGCACAGCACGTATCGCTATCGCCTGAGCGTTCGAGCGCGACACTTCAAACCCCAATTGTTCAAATAGCACTTGATTATCTTCCAGGCAATCAGCCTCTTCTACTGAGACACTAGCCACTACGGGTACCAGTAAGGGCTGAGAGTTTTTAACTTGCTCATTCAGCAGAGCCTTCAGCCGCTCGTAAGTAACACGCTCATGAGCGGCGTGCATATCGATCAATATTAAACCGTCACTATTTTCTGCAAGAATATAGGCTCCTTTCAACTGAGCCAGCGCATAACCCAACGGCGGCACATCATCGGTTTTAGCTCTAGGCTCAATGGGTTCTATCCCAACAGTTTGAACATCTATGTGATCATTGCCCGGGGAGTCAACAAACTGTTTTCTAACGTCACTGGGTTCCAGTCCAAGTCCGCTTTGAACTGACTCAGATGGTTTTACACGATGTGGGCCATAAGAAGTCCCGGGCCATCCTGATTCATTGCTTGCAAAGTTTGATCCAGCCCGCGTATCAGCAGTCGCCTGCGCTATTTCCCGATAGAGAAAATCATGTACTGAGCGAGCATCCTCAAATCGCACCTCGTTTTTCGTCGGATGTACGTTTACATCTATGGTCAGCGGATCGATCTTCAAATCCAACACATAAGCCGGATGGCGACCCCGATAAAGTACGTCTGCATAGGCGCGACGCACAGCGTGCGACAGTGAAACGTCCTTTACCACACGTCCATTAACAAAAAGATATTGACGGTCCGTCTGACTTCGGGAATAGGCAGGTAAGCCTATCCACCCGAACAAGGATATGCCGCTGGCTCTACCGACTATTTGCTTAGAGTTTTCGGTGAATTCCTGCCCCAGAATTTTTTTGATCCGATAAGATTGCAAAGCAGAATCAACTTCTGGTAACCGCCAGTACAGTTTTTTATCAATTGACAAACTAAAAGACACGCCCGGAGATGCCAGCGCCAGACATTTGAAGACACGTTCAATATGCGACCGTTCGGTTTTTTCGGTTCGAAGAAATTTACGACGAGCAGGTGTGTTGAAAAACAAATCCTCCACAACAACAACAGTACCCTTTTCGCACGAAGTTGGAACTGGTGCAGAAAAGGCGCCTCCCTCACCGCTAATCTCCCAACCTGAATCCGTGTCGGCAACGCGACTCTTAATTCCAACGCGTGACACAGACGCGACACTCGGTAGCGCTTCGCCTCGAAATCCGAGCGTCTCAATTCCCGATAAATCCTTCAAATCGGACAATTTACTGGTCGCATGACGTTCAGTCGCCAGAATCAGATCGCTCCTGGCTATCCCATGGCCATTATCAGCAATCCGAATAAGTTTGACGCCACCACGTTCCACCCAGACTCGAATCTCAGTCGCTCCTGCGTCAACGCTGTTTTCGATAAGTTCCTTGACAACCGAGGCAGGTCGTTCCACCACCTCACCGGCTGCAATTTGATTGATCAGCGTATTGGCTAGCCGGTGTATCCGCGCAGTCTGCGGGTCTGAATTACTGTCCATGGTCTCTCATAAGCCCGGGATAACGAGCTTCTGTCCAATCAACAAAGTGTCAATCTTTAATTTGTTGGCTCTTTTGATTGCCGAAATCGTTGTTCCAAACCGGGCCGCCAGTAATGATAATGATTCCGCCTTGCGGACGACATAGATCCCGTTGGCATCCTGGTTTACGCGGCACAAGGATCTTTCCGTACAGTAACGGACAATGGCACGAAACATTGAACCCGCGATCCTCTCGTGATGCAACGCTGTATTTAGAGCGCGTTCTTCCTTTTTGTTGGAGATGAACCCGACCTCAAGAAGAACCGCTGGAATCTCTATAGCTTTAAGTACAACAAATCCCGCTTCCTGAACTTGCTGGGTATGCAGAAAACCGATTTTACCCAGTTCGTGCAGAAGATTCCTGGCAAACGCCCTACTCTCCTTTATTTTCCAGTCGACCGACATATCAAGCATCATTTCCCGAACGCTGTGTTCCTGCCTTCCCAGCCTCACACCACCTATCAGATCTGAGGCATTCTCCCTTTTTGCGAGTTCGCGGCCAATTTCACTGCTGGCTCCCGTAGAAGACAGGATGTAAGCCGAAGCACCGTGCGCACTTCTCCGGCGAGCTGAATCCGCATGCACCGAAATGAATACATCTGCTTGATGTTCTGTAGCAATCTTAATTCTGTTGCGTAGGCTGACATAGTAGTCACCTTTACGTGTTAGTTGAGCTGCTAAACCGGGCTCAAGGTCCAACATCCATTTAAGCCGCTCTGAAATCGCTAGAACAACTTTCTTTTCGCGTGTGCCACGACGTCCCAATGCGCCTGGGTCGTCGCCCCCATGACCAGGATCGATCACGACAACATAGTCTTTCTTTGTTGCACTATCGACAGAACTTTTACTCGTACGAACGGGGTCATCGACTGGTTCGACGTCGACCACCAGGCGGTGACCATAGACTGCACTAGGCGGAAGCACAAAACTGTCATGGTCGAGTTGTGCTGTAAGATCGAGTACATAACGCAGTACGCCATTGGTCGGGTTCCCTGAGCGCAGGGCTAGAAGCCAGGGACCCAAGGTTTGATCACCTGGAGGCACTGCGCTGGATACCGTGTCCTTGAGATCTATCACGATTCGTTGCGGATCGGCCAATGCAAATACGCTGTATAGGACTGGTCCAGACAGATCAAAAACCAACCGCGTTCTAAGCGGTGAATGCCAGATTCTTATACTTAAAACATCGACACCAGCTAACGCGGGGCTCGCTAACTGGAACAGCACAAGCCCCAGAATAAGTCGTTTCATTTAGGCCAATCCGCACGATCTGACAGCTGTTTTGTGGCTATCAAGACAGCTGAGCGCCCCTTTCCCTCATAGGCCAGGTCAATTGTGAGATCGGGGTCTGGCAGCATACGTGGGGCTCTATCGGGCCACTCAATCAAACAAATCCAGCGCCCATCGAGGTAATCCCGCAAACCGATCCCCTCCATCTGCGCATCAGATTCAATTCGGTAAAGGTCCAGATGGACTACCGACACATCATCCAGGTGATAGGTCTCAATCAGAGTAAACGTTGGGCTGGTTACTGAATCAGCACTACCTCTCTGTTGGATGATCGCCCGGGCGAAAGCTGTTTTACCTGTTCCCAATTCACCGCGTAAATACACCACATCACCCGGCTCAAGGAACAACGCAATCTTGGCGGCAAAAGCCGTTAATTGCGCCTCGCATGTAAATATCTGTTTCGAACTCATCCAGAATAGGGGTCATTTACCAAACGTCTAAGATAACTCCACAGGTCTGACGCAAGCAGACCGCGCTCACCGCCGTCTGCAGCAGCAAGGTCCGCGGCCCTGGAGTGCAGCCAGACACCAGCTATCGCGGCATCTCCCGGATCTAAGCCTTGACACAACAAGGCACCAATAACCCCGGCTAAGATATCTCCCATCCCAGCTGTCGCCATTCCCGGGTTACCTTCTTTACAAAGCCAAAGATTCCCACCTTCAGTGGCTACGAGAGTACCTGCCCCCTTGAGCACACAAATGCCGCCATATTGAGACCGAATCTTCGCGGCAGAAACAAACCGCTGGCTCTGGATAGCGTCAATGTCCGTGTTGAGGAGGCGGCTAGCCTCACCTGGATGTGGTGTGAGTATCATCTGTCCAGTTTGTCGAGGCCCCTGCGCAAGCAGGTTGAGCCCATCGGCATCAACTACGCCAGGTAAACCGGATGCCAATACACCACTCAGCATCTTAACTCCCCATTCACTTTGACCCAATCCAGGCCCCACGACTACCGCAGTCTTACCTGCAAGTACCGTTTCAAGCGACACCTGATCCTCCACAGGATGGCACATCAATTCAGGCTGACTCCGGCTGATTGCATCCATGTGTGAGCGCCGAGTTGCTATGGTAACCAGACCAGCGCCGGTTCTCAGAGCGGCTGTGCCGGCAAGTTGCGCTGCACCGGCCATCGATACATCACCCCCAATAACCACGAGATGGCCTGCCTCACCCTTGTGCAGGGTACGCCGGCGAGCGGGAAGCCGCTCCTGCACGATCCGGGCCGAAATACAGCAAGCCATTGGCTCGATGCCGGCTAATACGCTCGCCGGTACTTCCAGGCATTCGACCACGATATCGCCTGTAAGGTCTGGTGCTCGTCCTGTAAGAAGCCCTCCCTTGAGGCAGATAAAAGTCACGGTGACGGTTGCCTGCACAGCTGCACCACCGGTCCAGCCAGTGTCCATATCCAGCCCTGACGGGCAATCCAGTGCCAACACAGATCTGCCAGAACCATTGATCGCATCTATCGCACTCTTAAAAACATCGCTTGGAGGACGACTGAGCCCCGTGCCTAGTACCGCATCAACTACGAGTTCTGCTTCTCCGACCGTTTCAATATTCAGTGGTTCAACAGGAATTCCCTGTAAATTGAGTTGATCGAGTGCCCGCTGCGCATCGTCTGTTTTAGGTGGTGCGACCTGAGAGACTCTGACTTGGACACCGGCCTGATAGGCTAACCTGGCCACGATGTAGCCATCACCACCATTGTTGCCCGGCCCACAGACCACGTTCAGCGTTGATATCCCCGGCCATCTCCGACAAATCACGCCGTAAGCAGCAGCGCCAGCACGCTCCATCAGTTCACCCTCGGCCAGTTGCAGTGAATTAATCGCTTCACGATCGACAAGCCGGGAGCCCTCAGAACTGTAGAGATGTTCGAAGTCTCCTTCCATAGGGTTATGATATCGCGTTGATGGCACCTAAGACATTCTCAACCGAGGAACTGACTTCCCTTAAGACAAAGATGAAGCTTTGGGCCAGTGAACTCGGGTTCAGTATGATCGGTATCGCAGATACCGAACTCTCGCAGGCAGAAACTCGTCTTATACAATGGCTCGCAGACGGCCGCCACGGCGACATGCACTACATGGCCAAACATGGTGACCGACGGACAAAACCAGCAGCTATCCAGCCCGGTACCGTCAGAGTGGTCAGTGTACGCATGGACTATCTTCCTGATTCCGCAACTCCTCCAACAACGATACTACAGGACAGCACTAAAGGATATGTTTCCCGGTATGCCCTGGGACGGGATTATCATCGATTGATTCGGCGGAGGCTTCAGAAACTCGCTGACTTGATGAGTGAAGCAGTCGGCCCATTTCGCTATAGAGCCTTTGTAGACAGCGGCCCCGTTATGGAGAAACCTCTTGCCGTCAAGGCTGGTCTTGGGTGGCTGGGCAAACACACAAACCTGATCGACAAAGACTCGGGTTCGTTCTTTTTTTTAGGGGAGCTCTACACGGACCTCCCTTTGCCCCTGGACGAGGAGCAAACCGATCATTGTGGCGACTGCAGCCGCTGCATGACAGCATGCCCAACCGGTGCAATCGATAAGGCTTATCAACTGGATGCCCGTCGCTGTATCGCCTATCTGACAATTGAACTCAAAGGGTCGATTCCCGAGGCTATTAGACCGCTAATTGGCAACCGGATATTTGGGTGTGACGATTGCCAACTGGTCTGCCCTTGGATCAGATTCTCTAAATCGGTATCTACTCCGGACTTTCAGCCTCGTCATTCACTCGATAACGCCACACTTGCTAGTCTTTTCAGTTGGTCCGAATCTGAATTCAATACCCGGCTTGAAGGAAGCCCAATAAGACGAATTGGCTACCAACGCTGGCTACGCAACATTGCTGTTGCCCTAGGTAACAGTAGCAGGACGACTGAAGTACTGGTCGTTCTTGAAGGGAAAAAAGCAGTAGCCTCACCAATGGTGCGTGAGCATATTGAATGGGCAATAGCACGACTTAATGATCGCGCTGCCGAAGTAGATTGACCGGTCAGACTTTGAACACCGCACTGCGGTAATACTGGAGTTCTTCTATGGATTCTCGGATATCATCGAGCGCTCGGTGGGTCCCTTTTTTCTCAAATCCCGCGACAATATCGGGACTCCAGCGAGCCACCAACTCCTTAATTGTGCTGACGTCCACATTCCGATAGTGGAGATAAGCGCTGAGCTTAGGCATATAACGATACAAAAAACGCCGATCCTGGCAGATACTGTTACCGCATAACGGTGAGCGACCCTCAATAATGTGGCGCTCGACAAATTCTAGGGTGGCCTGTTCGGCCTCGGCGGTACTAACGTCAGAACTTTGGACTCTCGCCACCAACCCGCTGCCTTTGTGGACTCGCTGATTCCATTCATCCATTAGGTTTAGCACGGATTCGGATTGTTTGACCGCTAGAACAGGACCCTCTTCGATAATATTGAGACCGGCGTCTGTGATGATGGTCGCGATCTCAATGATCCTATCCCTGTCAGGGTCCAGCCCCGTCATTTCTAGGTCCATCCAGACGAGATTACCTGAATCTTTCAAAAGTAATGTTCGACCGGCCGTTCTGAATTTGCGTTAAAAACCCTTTGCCGAGCGCAATCCACTGTAGCTAGGCCGCCTCTTCCACTGCCTTGATGCTCAGGCGCACCCGGCCCTGTTTATCGACTTCCAACACTTTAACCTTGACCATATCACCTTCAGCAAGTTTATCGCTGACATTAGCCACACGTTCTTCAGATATTTGCGAGATGTGCACGAGCCCGTCTTTTCCTGGAAGGATATTCACAAATGCTCCGAAATCCATAAGGCGTACGACTTTCCCTTCATAAATCGTTCCAACCTCCACATCCGCAGTGATCTGCTCGATGCGCTTGCGAGCCGCTTCGGAAGCCGAAAGGTCGGCACTTGCTATTTTTATAGTGCCATCGTCTTCGATATCAATTGTAGCGCCGGTACTTTCAGAGATAGCACGGATTGTCACACCACCCTTGCCGATAACATCTCTTATTTTTTCAGTCGGTATACGTATTGTTGTGATCCTAGGGGCGTATTGAGACATTTCAGATCTTGGTTCTGCCAAAGCCTTAGCCATCTCCCCTAATATGTGCAGCCGCCCCTTTCTAGCCTGGGTCAGGGCCTGCTCCATAATCTCTTTATTGATACCTTCGATTTTGATATCCATCTGTAGTGCCGTCACGCCAGCTTCAGTACCAGCAACTTTGAAGTCCATATCTCCCAGATGGTCCTCATCTCCGAGTATGTCAGTAAGAATCGCGAACTGATCCCCATCCTTGATCAGACCCATTGCAACACCGGCGACCGGCGCCTTAATCTCTATTCCAGCATCCATCATAGAAAGACTGGCCCCACACACAGTCGCCATCGAACTCGAACCATTGGACTCTGTAATTTCTGACACAATTCTAATCACGTAGGGAAAATCCTCAGGCTTTGGCATTACTGCCAGTAGGGCCCGTTTAGCCAACCGCCCGTGTCCAATTTCTCGTCGCTTTGGTGAGCCTACACGGCCTGTTTCTCCGACACTGTAAGGTGGAAAGTTATAGTGCAGCATAAAATGGTCACGCCGCTCACCTTCGATCGCATCGATTATCTGCGAGTCACGCTCCGTACCCAGCGTTGTCACCACGAGTGCTTGTGTTTCGCCACGTGTAAACATCACCGATCCATGCGTTCTAGGTAACAATCCTGTATCAATCGATATAGGCCTGACCGTCTCGAGGTCCCTGCCATCGATTCTTGGCTGTCGATCCAATATTCGACCGCGGACAATATCTTTCTCCAGCGCTTTGAGGGCGCTTTTGATCTTGTCAACCTCACCGTCTTCACTGTCCTCATGGCACAATTCCGACACCACCTGCTGTTTGGCTTCCCCTACCGCTGCCTGTCGCTCTACTTTGTCCGCCATCTGATAGGCATTTTCTAGGTGGGATCTGCCGGTGGAATCAACCTTGGCGGCAAGACTCTCATCGGTTTCTGGACGCTCCCATTCCCACGCAGGTTGGCCAGCCTCGTCGGCCAGTGAACGTATTTCGCTGATTGCTTCTTTCATCTGCTCGTGACCGAACATGACCGCGCCCAGCATTTGCTCCTCTGATAATTCCTGTGCCTCAGATTCGACCATCAATACTGCGCTCTGTGTCCCTGCTACAACCAAATTCAACCGAGATGCAGTCAACTCACTGGCATCGGGGTTGAGCACGTAGTCATCGTCTATGAAACCGACCCGCGCCGCTCCAATGGGCCCCTTAAAGGGTACCCCTGACAGGGTCAACGCAGCAGAGGCTCCGAGCATGGCAGGAATATCCGGATCGATTTCAGGGTCGATCGACATCACCGTCGCAATTACCTGGACTTCGTTCTTAAACCCATCAGGAAACAGCGGCCTGATCGGTCGGTCGGTGAGCCGACAAGTCAAGATCGCTTTTTCAGAAGGTCGTCCTTCGCGTTTGAAAAATCCGCCCGGTATACGTCCGGCAGAATAAGTTCTCTCTTCATAATCGACAGTTAAAGGGAAGAAATCACGATTACTCGGTTCGCGTGAAGCCACAACCGTAACCAGCACGGTCGTGTCCCCCATGCAAACCAGCACCGCGCCCGATGATTGTCGGGCTATCCGCCCTGTCTCCAGGGTTACTTCATGTTTGCCGTACTTGAAACGCCGTGTTACTGCCTTCATTTCGACTCCCGATGCTCTTCCTAGAGCCAATTAACGGCGTAAACCCAAGCGACCGATCAAGGATCGATATCGCTCTTCGTCTTTGCCTTTTAGGTAATCCAACAGCTTGCGCCTACGGTTAACCATACGGAGCAATCCCTGCCGGGAATGGTGATCATGAATGTGAATTTTGAAATGCTCAGTCAGATCTTTGATTCGGTCGGTCAACAGAGCGACTTGCACCTCTGGTGAACCTGTATCGCCCTGATTCAAGGCATATTCGCCAATAACCCCTGCTTTGCTTTGCGCGGTGATTGTCATTTATCTTCCTCTATGTCCAATTTCCTTTCATGGCTGCGGTAGTTAATCTCACCAATCTTAACGCCCGCTTAATATCGAATGTTCACTCGCCACTTACTACTTAGCGAGTCTGTCGGTGGAGGAAAGCGCGCTAGTCTACTCGCCGCGGCCTATTTACTCAACAAAAACAGCGTTATCTCCCGGTTTGCGGGATCAATCGTCGAGGGGCGACTCGCCCATCATCTGTTACCGTTCCAATTCCAAGAAACCCTGCGTCCTTCGCGTATAACCTAACCTCCCCGTTATTGGGGAGCCCATCGGCGCGCACGGCCTGGCCCCGACACAGATAAAACGCAGCGTCAGGTGACAAACTGATATCCGGCAGATGAGAAAGACCGCTATCAATCGGAGTCAGCATCTTCTGCCTCGACACTAAATCTGGTACCGCCGTCAATTCGGTCAAATTTACTGCGTCTTCGATTTTTAGATTCGCAACAACCAGTCGGCGTAATGCTACGACATGGCCGCCACACTTCAATAAGTTACCAAGATCGTGCGCAAGACCTCGAACATAAAATCCGTGAGAACATTTAAGCTCTAACTCCAGATCACGGCCATCGAATAATTTGAGTTCCATTGTGTACACCACAACAGTACGGGGACTGCGTTCAATCTCTATCCCTTCCCTGGCCAGTTTATACAAGGGTGTTCCATTCACTTTCACCGCCGAATACATCGGCGGTATCTGCTGAAACTCCCCCTGGAAATTCAACAAAGCCTTCTCGATGTCATCCTGACTCACTGCGACCGGTTTTTTCTCGAGAACTTCACCTTCACTGTCTCCCGTTGCAGTCCGCTCACCTAATCGAATACGTGTCCAGTACGTTTTGTCAGCACCAAGGAAGATACCGGACAATTTTGTCGCACTCCCAAAGCAAAGAGGCAATAGCCCCGTCGCTATCGGATCCAGACTTCCAGTATGGCCTGCCTTACGGGCATTCAAGAGTCGCTTGGCCTCCTGGAGCGCCCCATTGGAAGTTACTCCTTGTGGTTTATCCAACAACAAAAGACCCGAGAGGTTGTCACCACGGCTTGGCGAATTTCTACGTGCCATCTTCCATAGTCCGATCCAACTCCAACTCATCGATCATCTTGGTCAGTCGCCGTCCCCGCTCTACACTCTCATCGTAACGAAAGGTCAAGTGGGGTACCCGTCTTAGGTGCAGTGACCGTGCCAGATCACGACGCACAGCAGGTGCATTTTCTTCAAGCACAATAAGTATGCTGTCGATATCAGGGCCTCGGGCCAATGGAGAAACAAAAACTGTCGCTTGTTGTAGGTCACGACTCATGTCAACGGCAGTAACTGATAGTATTCCGAGCCCTTCATCTGCCAGTTCTCGCAGAATGAATTGAGAGACCTGGCGACGTACCAGTTCCGACACTCTCCGAACTCTGTCAATTCCCTGCATTGCCTACACCTAGAACTGAAAACTAAAGACTGGGTTTTTCCTCTACAGTCTGGTAGATCTCGATCTGATCACCTTCCTTTATGTCGTTATAGTTTTTAACCCCGATCCCACATTCAAACCCCGTCTTTACCTCGGCAACATCATCCTTGAACCGACGAAGAGAGTCTATTTGTCCTTCGAATATGACGACATTGTCACGCAAAACCCGCACGGGAAGATTCCTTTTAACCTCGCCTTCAATAACTCGGCAACCAGCCACCGCACCGAGCTTGGCAACCCGAAAGACATCGCGAACCTCGGCAAGTCCTATAGCCTGTTCTCTAAGTATCGGTGCCATCATTCCGGACAGAGCAGATTTCATGTCGTCTATCGCGTTATAGATCACGTTGTAGTAGCGAACATCAATACCCTCTGATTCAATCATCTTGCGTGCAGTTGCATCGGCTCTCACGTTGAACGCTATTATCATTGCCTCCGAAGCAGTTGCCAGATTTACATCCGACTCGTTAATTCCACCTACCATTCCGTGAACAACATGAACACCGACGGTGTCTCCGGCTATATCTTCCAAAGTTGTAGTCAACGCCTCGACTGAACCTTGAACATCTGCCTTGATGATGAGATTCAGTGTTGTTTTTTCACCGTCACTCATCTGTTCAAACACGCTTTCAAGTTTTAGTTTCTGCTGCTTTGCCAGCTTGACTTCCTTGAATTTACTCTGTCGATAGTCACTGATTTCCCTGGCTTTGCGTTCATCGATGACGACACTTGCTTCGTCACCAGAATCAGGGACACCACCTAGACCCTGAACTTCAACCGGTGTGGACGGGCCCGCTTTTTGGATGACCTTCCCAGAACTGTCGGTCATTACCCGGATCCGGCCAAATTCCTTGCCGACAAGGAGAACATCCCCCCTTCGCAAAGTTCCACTACGTACCAATACTGTCGCGACAACTCCTCGACCACGGTCTAGGCGGGCCTCTACAACTGTGCCACTGGCTGGTCCTTCGATCGGTGCCTTGAGATCCAACAACTCGGCCTGCAACAGCACCGACTCTAACAACGCGTCTATTCCGTTGCCGGTAAGTGCTGATATTTCATTTACCAATATGTCTCCCCCCCATTCTTCCGGAACGACTTCGTGGGCGGTGAGTTCTTGTTTTACACGTTCTGAATCCGCATCATCTTTGTCAATCTTGTTTATCGCAACAATCAGAGGAACACCTGCTGTTCGAGCATGATTTATTGCTTCAACTGTTTGAGGTTTTACACCGTCATCAGCCGCAACAATTAGCACCACAAGGTCCGTCACCGATGCGCCGCGTGAGCGCATGGCACTAAAAGCTTCGTGGCCGGGAGTGTCGAGGAATGTGATAGTACCTCGCTCTGTAGAAACTCTGTACGCGCCGATATGTTGTGTAATACCACCGGCTTCGCCTGCTGCTACTTTTGTCTGACGCAGATAGTCCAAAAGCGAAGTTTTGCCATGGTCGACGTGACCCATGACGGTTACGACCGGCGCTCTGTGATGCGACTCATACGCTTGAGTTTCTTCTGCAAGTAGAACCGACTCGGGGTCCACGGCTGCCGCTGCTTGACCCGTGTGCCCCATTTCTTCAACTACAAGTATCGCAGTATCCTGATCGAGAACCTGATTGATGGTGACCAAGCTACCCATATCCATCAATACTTTGATAACTTCCGCCGCTTTTACAGACATGGCCTGAGAAAGGTCTGCGACAGTGATTGTTTCAGGCACGTCTATCATCCTCTTAATCGGCTCAGTTGGCATTTCAAACGCATGCTGGCCGGTCGTTGCTGAGGTAAGTTTTCTAGGTTTAATCGCAGGTCGAGCCTTCCTTCGGCCTCTTTTCCCTCCTGCTAGGTGTAATTCCTGATCCCCAGACGCTTTATCCCGCCCTTTCTTTTTTCTTGGCTTGTCTTCTCTGCGTCCGGCGGTTTTATGCTCCGCTGGCGGGACAGGCAGGTCACCCGACACAGGAACCTCTGACTCAACCGGAGTTGGCTTCGATTCTTGGTCGGCCTGTAATTGTTCCGCTTCTTCAGCAGCCTTGCGCTCGGCGTCCGCCTTCTCTTGCGCTTCTGCCTTGGCCTTTATTTTGGCTTCAGCTTCTGCTTCTGCAGCAAGTCGAGCCGCTTGTTCTGCTTCAGCCGCCTTTCTAGCATCTGCTTGCTGGCGTTGTAGATCCCCTCGCTTTATATAAGTTCGCCGCTTTTTGAGTTCGACGTGTATAGTCCTGGCACCGCCGGTACGCGATGTCTGTTTCACGACACTGCTCGTACGACGGTTCAGCGTAATACTGCCCTGCGAATCAGTCGACTCAGGTTCCACCTCACCGCGCAGATATGAGAGTAATTTCGTTTTTTCAGCGTCGTCCAGATCGCCATCAATGGTTTTATCTAAAACCCCGGCGTTTTGAAGCTGTTGTAGCAACCTTTCTTCACTCACACCGATCTGATCGGCGAATTTCTTTACAGTTACTGCTGTCATTTGAATCTTCCTGGAATCCTATTGGGCCTCTGCAAACCAAGGTGCACGGGCCGTCATTATGAGTTCGGCAGCCCGTACTTCATCAATGCCACTGAGTTCAACAAGCTCATCGGTCGCACATTCGGCAAGATCTTCCATTGAACGAACGCCATTTTGTGCAAATAGCCGGGCTGTTTCGTCATCCATACCCTCCATCGAGAGCAAGTCGTCTTCAGGCCTTGTTTTCTCAAGCTCAGAAAATTCACGAATATCCAAAAATTCTTTTGCCCGGCGCCGTAATTGTTCCACCAACTCCTGATCAAAACCTTCAATCTCAACCAGTTCCTGAACCGGGACATAGGCCACCTCTTCTGGCGTCAGAAACCCTTCTTCGACCAATACCTCAGCGACATCGTTATCTATATTCAGCTGTTCCCGCAAACGCTCACAAGATGCCTGCGCTTCGAGTTCTGCCTTTTCCAAAGCAGTCTCATCGGTCATGATATTCAATTCCCAGCCCGTCAATTCTGACGCCAGTCGTACATTCTGCCCACCGCGACCGATTGCAAGAGACAACTGGTTCTCATCAACCACCACATCCATGGCCCGTGATTCCTCATCAATAATGATTGAATCAACCTCTGCCGGCTGCAGGGCCTTGATGACAAACTCAGCAGGTGATTCTGTCCAGGTGATAATGTCGATCCGCTCTAGATTGAGTTCATTTGACACACTTTGAACCCGTGCCCCACGGATTCCGACACAAGCGCCAACCGGATCTATTTTGGGATCATTGGACCTCACTGCTATCTTGGCACGAGATCCGGGATCGCGGGAAGCTCCAAGAACTTCGATTACACCCTGACCAACCTCTGGTACTTCCAGTCGAAAAAGCTTAATTACTAGTTCGGGGCTCCTTCTATCCAGAATCAATTGTGGTCCGCGTGCCTCGGACCTGACTTCCGTGAGAATACTTTTAATCCGATCTCCGTTACGAAGCGCCTCCCTGTCAATCCAGGTGGATCTTGGTAATGATGCTTCCACACTTTCAATATCGACGATAGCCTCCCGATGCCCGACACGCTTAACAACACCCTGGACCATCTCCCCCACTCTATCTTTGAAGGTTTCATATATCCGTGAACGCTCAGCTTCACGGACTTTCTGATTGATTACCTGCTTGGCAGCCTGCGCCTCTATTCGGCCAAACTTTGCCACTACCTCCAAGGGCTCCTCGACAAACCCGCCAACTTCATGCGCTACATCCGGATAACTGATATTGGCAGCGGCCAGCGTCATCTGGCTGGTGGGGCTTTCAAGATCTGCATCGTCATCCACTATCTCCCACTGACGAAATGCCTCATAGTCACCAGTTTCCTGGTCAATCGAAACACGAACTTCGATATCTTCCCGATTTCGTTTTCGAGTTGCGGTGGCCAGTGCTGCCTCGATAGCTAGAAATACCACATCTTTTTCTAGCTCTTTTTCTCGAGAAAGAACATCCGCCATCATCAAAACTTCATCTTTGGTCATGCCACAATCTCCAGAATTATCGCCGCGATCGCGGAATCTTATTCTCGAATTCCGAAACCAGTCTTGCCCGCTCCATATCGTTGTAGGCGAGTTCGTACTCCTCCCCATCAACTTCCACTACAGCCCCTTCAGCCGAAACGCATTTCAATAACCCAGTGAAATTTCGCCTACCAAGGTGTGATCTGATCATCCTTATCCTTACCATATTGCCCTCAGCTCGACGAAAATGTTCCGGCTTGGCCAAGGGCCGATCGAGGCCCGGCGACGAGATCTCCAGTGCATACTCACCCGAAATCGGATCGTCCACATCCAGCAAAGTGCTGACTTGCCGGCTAACCATTTCACAGTCATCTAACACGATACCCCCGGGTGAATCGATATAAACTCTCAACGTCTTTGAGCCTGTACCCGTCAACTCAACCATAACCACCTCGTAGCCCATGGCTTCGATCACAGGCTCGAGCAGTTCTCGCAGTGCTGTCACATTGCCAAACATGATCACCTGCCTGCCGGGCCGAGCATAACCACCGCTGGCCCTTAAAAAGCAAACCCCGCAACAGCGGGGTCGTAGTCATACCATTATTGGTAGCGGGGGTAGGATTTGAACCTACGACCTTCGGGTTATGAGCCCGACGAGCTGCCAGACTGCTCCACCCCGCAACAAACCGCTAATTATAGTGCGGGCTTACACTTATATTCAAGATATTCCGCTCCTGAACTCAGTCGCAGCCTGTGTAAAGTAACGCCATCTGGGACTCTTTCACCAACTGGCACAGGGCCGAGCATAAAATACCTACAATCACCACCACATGGCAACAATGCCGCGTCAGGCCAATGCAAAACGTAGACCCTAACGAACTGTCAAAATTTGAGAAACTGGCCAGCCGCTGGTGGGATCAAAACAGCGAATTTCGTCCCTTGCATGAGATAAATCCGCTGCGCTTAAACTACATTGAGGAGCAGGTCTGCTTACAGAACAAAAAAGTTATCGATATTGGTTGCGGAGGCGGCATACTCAGCGAGTCCATGTGGGAGAGGGGCGCCTCGGTCACAGGAATAGATGCGGGGCAAGGCCCCATCTCTGTCGCCAGACTGCATGCCCGTGAACGATCAGCGTCCATCGACTACCGTCAGGGCACGGTCGAGGAGTTGGTAGATCAAGAATCGGGTCAGTACGATGTGGTTACTTGCATGGAACTCTTGGAGCACGTCCCATCTCCAGCCGAAACCATTTCCGCCTGCGCAGAGCTTACCCGGGCCGGGGGCCATGTCTTTTTCTCAACAATAAACCGTAACCTCAAATCCTGGCTATTTGCTATTGTTGGCGCAGAGTATGTGCTTAACCTGTTGCCTCGCGGAACACATCACTACGAAAAGTTCATTAAACCATCAGAACTGGATCTATGGGCCCGTGATGCCGGTTTGTACCTGAGCGGATCCATCGGCCTGCATTACAACCCGATTTTCCAGGAGTACTCACTGGGTGGAGATCTCGATGTGAATTACATTTTACATTTCCGCCACGGCTCTTCAGCCACGCCTGACACTCCGGGTTCATAACCAGCTAATGAGGATCAATCATCTATTGTTCGATCTTGATGGCACTCTCGCTGACACTGCTCCTGATCTTGTAGCCGCGCTTAACTTTGTGTTGGCTCGACATGGCAAACCCACAGTTTCACTTAGGGATGCCCGCTGCTGGGCCGGGGCTGGCAGCGCTCGACTTATTGAACAGGGTTTTTCTATCTCGCCTACATCAAAAGAATTTCAATTTCTTAGAAAACAGCTGCTTGATTATTATGATCAGCATATCTGTGAAAGTAGCCGCCTGTTTCCGGGAATAGATCAATTACTGACCCGCCTTGAATTAGCTGGCCACAGCTGGGGAGTTGTTACAAACAAGCCGACACGTTTTACTGATCCCTTACTGAACGCGTTGGGATTGTCCGACAGAGCAGCCGTCGTGGTCTGTGGTGATACCCTACCAACCAACAAACCCGAACCCGAGCCGGTACTACATGCTTGCCGCCTGAACGGTAGAAACACCTCAACCACGGCCCTGATAGGCGATGACCTTCGCGATATCATGGCTGGCCGGGCTGCGGGCACCACTACCGTGGCCGTTACCTGGGGATACGCATCACCTGACGATCTACCGGGAAATTGGGGAGCTGATCATACGGTGGATTCCCCTGCAGAACTGGAACACCTACTGATCCATAACAGATGATGGAGCAAGCCTGATGCTGAGTGAAATCTTGATCCTGGGCGTGGTGGTCATTATTGCGATCATCGTATTTGCACTAATCCGCAGTCATCGCCAACAACCAACAACCAGTGCTGACATTGCAACCCTGCTTCAGACGCATCAACAATTGATGCATGATCAACTCCTTAAACAAGAACGCGTCCTAAGGGACGCATTACTGAAACAGGATCAGTCTACTGTTGGACATCTTGGTCAACTCAAGGAACGTATGGCCGTAATCGACCATGCACAAAAAAATATTACACAGCTGTCCACCGAAGTCACTGGGCTCCGTAACGTGCTCGATAATAAGCAGGCGCGAGGCGCATTTGGTGAACTCAGGCTTGAAACACTGATTCAGGATGCACTCCCCCCGGATGCCTACAAGTTCCAGGCTACCCTAAGCAATGGCCGCCGGGCTGACTGTCTGCTACATCTACCGAATCCACCAGGACCTACTGTTATCGACTCGAAATTTCCTCTGGAGTCTTACAGATTGGTCGTTGCAGCAACCACAGAAGAAGAGAAGAAACGTCACTCGAAAGCATTCGCGGGACATGTCGCCAGCCATATTGAGGCGATCGCAACACGCTACATTATTCCCGGCGAGACATCTGAAAATGCTTTGATGTTTATACCTGCGGAATCCGTCTATGCGCAAATACATTGCGATCATCAAGATCTCGTTAAAAAAGCGTACCACAGGCGCGTTTACCTTGTCTCACCCTCAACACTGTGGGCTACCTTGAACACCATAACCGCAATTTTTCGCGACGTTAAGATGCGGGAACAGGCTGATATTATTCAGAATGAAGTCCTTGCCATGCTGGCGGATGTTCAGCGCCTGGACTCAAGAATTGCTTCTTTGCAAAAGAACTACGACGCGATGGCTGAAGATTTCAGGAGAATCCGCATCTCAACCGACAAGATTATTCGTCGGGCATCAAGCATCGATGCGCTCGAACTGGCGGATGACACCGATCAACACGTCGAGTGAACCAGTTCACAGAAATATCAAAACGGGCTATCCAGAATCAACGCTGTCAGTCAAGTTCAGGATCTTTGCGCACAAGGAGGTGCCGGAACTGCAACTAACAACTGGCGTTTGTAGAAAGCTGGCTGTGGTGGCCGGCCCTGCCGGTCACCACTTTACTCGCTCAACTCTGTGCATACAGCGCAAAATCTCGCCCTTAACCCCCCTCGCCAAGCGCCGCTTCAAGTTGCGGTATCGCTTCGAAAAGATCTACCACCCAACCGTAATCTGCGACCTGAAATATAGGGGCTTCCTCGTCTTTGTTTATTGCAACAATCACTTTTGAATCCTTCATGCCTGCTAAATGCTGAATCGCACCTGAAATCCCGACTGCGATATATAGATTTGGCGCGACCACCTTTCCGGTTTGCCCAACCTGGTAATCATTGGGAACATAGCCCGCATCAACAGCAGCCCTGGATGCCCCGACCGCTGCGTTCAATCTGTCTGCTATGCGTTCTAGCATTGCAAAATTATCTCCGCTCTGCATTCCGCGGCCACCTGAGATGATGATGTCTGCCGTCGTCAATTCGGGTCTCTCAGATCGGGTAAGTTCCTCACCAGCAAACTTTGACAATCCCGATTCCTGAGCCCCTGCAACTTCTTCGATCGCCGCCTCTCCTTCTTCTGTTGCTGATTCGAATGCCGTGGTCCGTACAGAAATCATTTTGATGGCATCTTTTGAGCGAATAGTCGCCATGGCATTTCCTGCATATATCGGCCGGATAAAAGTATCTTCGCCTTCAATCCCGCTGATGTCTGAGATCTGCTGAACATCAAGCAGCGCTGCTGCGCGGGGCATGATATTCTTACCGTAGGTCGATGCCGGTACAAGCACATGAGTGTACTCGCCCGCCAATTTCGCAATTAACGGTGATAGATTTTCCGCCAGTGAATCGGCAAGCGATGGATCGTCTACTTTGAGCACGCGTTTTACGCCGGTGACTCGTGCAGCATGCTCTGCCGCGGCGGCACAATTGGCCCCAGCAATCAATAAATCAATTTCATCACCCAGTTCCTGCGCCGCTGTCACAGTATTTAGTGTCGATGGCTTAAGCTCATTGTTGTCGTGTTCACCTATAACAAGAATACTCATCTTCAGATCACCTTTGCTTCGTTCTTTAATTTTTCGACCAGTTCTTCCGCACTCCCCACTCTGACCCCAGCCTCTCTTGCGGGAGGTTCGACCACGCTGACCACCTCGGTGCGAGGTGTAACATCAACATCAAGATCCGATGGGCTCAGGGTATCCAGTGGCTTTTTCTTTGCCTTCATGATATTGGGCAGAGAAGCATATCGAGGCTCATTTAATCGAAGATCTACGGTTACCACTGCAGGGGGTACGAGCTCGAGTTTCTCCAGGCCACCGTCTACCTCCCTCGTGACCTTGACTATGCTCTCCTCAATGACAAGATCGGAAATAAACGTACCGATGGACCAGCCTAACAGTGCCGCTAGCATCTGGCCTGTCTGGTTATTATCGCCGTCGATCGCCTGTTTACCCAATATAACCAGACCAGGCCCTTCGCGATCCACAACAGCTTTTAGCGACTTTGCGATCGCCAATGGCTCTGGAGTTTCTTCAGTCTCAATCAATATCGCACGATCAGCACCCATAGCAAGTGCTGTTCTGAGAGTTTCCTGGCTCTGTGCGGCACCGACTGTAACGACGATGATCTCATCGACCAAACCCGACTCCTTCAGGCGGATTGCTTGTTCAACCGCAATTTCACAAAAAGGGTTCATTGCCATTTTCACGTTGTTAAGCTCAACGCCGGACTGGTCCGATTTCACACGAACCTTGATATTTGCATCGATGACCCGTTTAACGGGTACCAGTACTTTCATTGTTGTTTATCCTCTATACACTTCAGATCCATTGTTCGACAACAAATGCTTGTTCCTTAGCCTCCCAACTGCTTGAAATACGATGACAATCCTGCTACGGATCATGTCGACCTTTCAAAAACAGATGGCTCCCAACTGAAACTTGGAGCGCGTATTGTATTGGCCCTATCACGTATACGTCCACGTGAGAGATCACCCAACCAAACAATTGAACGACGATGTCTATCTGATTTACGCCATTTTGGGTCGCGCCACCTGACCTGGGTGACGCTGAACGTTACGCCCTGGTCGCCCGCCGAGTAGAAATCATACAATGTTCGACCCAAAATGCACTCTGAGCCATTTGATTCTACCGATACATGAGCACACAGCGAAGCAAACACGGTAACGCAAGAGAAGCCAGGCGCGCAAAACGAGCCATTACATCCACTCGGAGCGTACCCTATATCACCCGCAGGGTGCCGGTCTACGAAATGGCCAGCGAAGAATTGCTGACCACAATCGAAACCAATGCCGAAACCCTGCTCGAGGAAACCGGCATTGATTTCAGAGACGACCCACCTACCCTGTCTCTATTCGAAAACGCCGGCGCCAAGATCGATGGTGAGCGTGTTCGTTTTCCCAGAAACATGTGCAAAGAGATCATCCAGGCCTCTGCGCCACGAATGTATGTTCAACATGCCAGGAACTCGCAACGCAGCGTTAAGATTGGCGAAAACCATTGTGTGCTGGTGCCAGCTTACGGACCACCTTTTGTGCACGATCTGGATAAGGGGCGTCGTTATGCAACGCTTGAGGACTTCGAAAATTTTACCAAGCTAACCTACAGCACACCCTCAATGCACCATTCCGGTGGCACCTTGTGTGAGCCTGTAGACGTACCGGTAAATAAGCGGCATCTGGATATGATCTACAGCCATCTACGCTGGAGCGACAAGCCTTTTATGGGCTCGGTAACGGCTCCGGAAAGAGCGCAAGATTCTGTGGACATGGCAAAACTTGTTTTTGGCAAAGACTTCGTCGATCAAAACTGCGTCATCACAAGTCTCATTAATGCAAACTCACCAATGACATTTGATTCGACCATGCTGGGTGCGGCCCGCGTCTATGCGGAAAATAATCAGGCCAATGTCATTTCTCCTTTCATCCTTTCCGGAGCTATGTCGCCTGTCACAGTGGTCGGCACCTGCACACAGATCCTGGCCGAAGCGCTGGCCGGCATAACCTTTACCCAATTGATCAGACCTGGCGCGCCTGTGATCTTTGGCACATTCAGCAGTGCTATATCGATGCAATCGGGCGCGCCGACATTCGGCACACCGGAACCATCTATGGTCCTTTATATAATGGCTGCCCTGTCCCGGCGCCTAGGCGTGCCTTATCGCAGTGGCGGTGGCTTGTGCGCTTCAAAACTACCAGATGCCCAGGCAGCCTTTGAATCTGCCAATACACTGCAGACCGCGATGCTTGCGGGTGTTAACTTTATGCTTCACACCGCCGGCTGGTTAGAGGGAGGACTCTCCATGGGCTACGAAAAATTTGTTCTGGATGCTGATCAGGCTGCAATGATTGAAGTCTTCTTGTCAGGGGTTGATGATTCTGAAAACGGACAGGCCATGGCTGCATTGCGCGAGGTTGGCCCAGGCAATCATTTTCTGGGTTGTGACCATACGCAAGCCAACTTCGAAACGGCTTTCTATCGATCCAGCACCGCTGACAATAACAGCTTTGAACAATGGGAATCGGAAGGTGCTTTAGACGCAGCCAAGCGGGCAAATCAGATGTGGAAATCCACCCTGGCTGAATATGAGTCACCACCTATCGATCCTGGAATCGATGAAGCGCTTAAAGATTTCATCAAAAGACGTAAGTCTGAAATGCCTGACGTCAACTACTGAGATCACCATCATCGTCAAATACGACAATGACGCGACGATTTTGGCGGCCCTTTTTTTCGATTTTCTTTATCCTCACCCGGCCGATCTCGCCCGTCGCTGCTACGTGCGTTCCGCCACAGGGTTGTAGATCTACTCCCGAAAATTTAACCAATCTGATGGTACCAGTCCCTGTAGGGGGTTTAACAGACATCGTTCTGACCAGTTCAGGCTGAGCAGCAAGTGACTCTTCGGTAATCCATTCCAGCGTCATTTCACTGTTCAACCGAATGACTTCATTTAGACGCTCTGACAACTGTGCCTTATCTATCGTTTCAGGCAGGTCAAAATCCAACCGCCCCTGTCCATCCCGTATAGAACCACCAGTGACAGCTGCCGGTACTACACTGCACAACATATGCATACAGCTGTGCATACGCATCAAGCGATAACGTCTATTCCAGTCAATACGCAGTTGAATCTCCTCCCCGATGAAAGGCAGAGAGCTAACCTCTCCTATAAGGTGAATCAATCCTTCGCTGGAATGGTATTGCGTATCAACAATCGGCACCTCCGATCCAGCAGCACGAATCATCCAGCCGATATCCCCGGGCTGACCCCCACCTTCCGGGTAAAAAACAGTCTTATCCAGTTGTACTCGATTTTCGTTAACAGCGATAACGACAGCTGCGCACTCGCGAAGGTAAGCATCAGAGCGAAACAACTCTTCGGTCATACGAAAACCCTGTTTTATAATGGGAGCCTATTCAGTCTAACTCACAGAACAAAGATCACCCAGCCAAGCATTTTAAGCTGTCAACTGATGTTTATTTCCACAAGTGATGGCTGTCGGTAATTTGTCCGTGATGCACCGCATAAGACCCGTCATACGGTAAGGATCTCGTCTGGAGCACCAACCATCTATCACATCACTGAAAAATTGTATGGATTGCAGTACTGGCCAACGTGGGTAGGCGTATTTTTTGTGCGTATCCTGAGTCTTATGCCCCTGCCGTTTCTCTATTACGTGGGCGGACTGTTTGGTGACGTTCTTCGAGTGTGTGTACCTTCCCGGCGGCATATTGCATCCCGTAACCTACAGTTGTGTTTTCCCGACCAGTCAGCCCTTGAGCATAAGTTACTTTTACGCCGTAATTTCAGAAATACGGCCCGAATGTTCCTTCTGTCCGGGTTTGTCTGGTGGGGGACGAAAAAGGCTTTCGACCAAAGCATTACAATCAAAAACGAACATTACTTAGCCAACGCCAACAACAAAGGGCAAGGGGTAATTTTGCTCGCACCCCATTTTGTTGCGATGGAGGTCGCCGGCATGTACGTTTCCTCCCGCTATCCCAGTGTCAGTATTTACCAAAACAATCGAAACAAAGTGCTCGATAAACTTATGCTACAGGCCAGGAGCCGATTTGGTGGAAAAATGTTTGAACGGAAAAGCGATCTTAAAAGTTTGATTCGATCTATCCGCGACGGAATGATCTGTTACTACCTGCCAGATCAGGATCCTGGTCCTCGACGTGCAGTATTCGCGCCGTTCTTCAACGTGCCGACCGCCACCTGGCCAGTGTTGGGCAGAATGGCGCGGATGACCCGTGCTGTGGTATTGCCGTGCACCGCCCGCATTCTAGAGGGTGGAAAAGGGTTTGAGGTTATTCTGGATCCACCCCTGGAGGATTTTCCAACCGGCGACACGCAATTGGACAGCGAAATTATGAACCGGGCTATAGAGCAGTGCGTTCGTCGGTTACCGGACCAGTATTTCTGGGTTCACAAACGGTTCAAGACCAGACCTCCGGGATCCGAAGCCATTTACTGAATCGTCAAGATCGCCTTCAAGCACCAGCCACAATCTGGGCGATACTTTCTCCGACATCCCGACACAATCCCTTGCCACCCATATCAGGGGTTCTAACACCGTCTGGTGATGCTAATAATTGCTCTATCGCCGCCATTACGGCCTTACCGGCTGCCTGTTGACCGAGATGATCAAGCATCATCACACCGGACCATATCTGACCAATTGGGTTCGCGATGCCTTTACCGGCAATATCCGGTGCAGAGCCATGCACGGGTTCAAAAAGGGATGGAAATTCTCGTTCAGGATTAAGGTTCGCCGAAGGTGCAATAGCTATCGTTCCGGTCGTGGCGGGACCCAGATCCGAAAGAATGTCACCAAAAAGGTTGCTGGCAACGATCACGTCGAACCAGTCAGGGCTAAGCACCAGACGGGCAGAAAGAATATCTATGTGGTATTGGTCAGCCGTCACCCCAGAATAATCTTTGCCGTTCACCTCAAACCGCTCGTCCCAGTAGGGCATTGAATGAATAATTCCGTTTGACTTGGTCGCTGACGTCAGGTGGTTACGACGGGTTGCGGCCAGTTCAAACGCAAAACGTTGAATTCGATCGGTGCCGATTTTGGTAAATACAGACTGCTGAACGGCCGCCTCCTGGTCTGTCCCGCTATAAATGCGGCCGCCTACTTCAGAATACTCGCCTTCATTGTTCTCTCTGACAATGAGGTAATCAATATCACCGGGGCCACGGTCTCTTAATGGTGAGATCATCCCCGGCAGCAGTCGCACTGGACGCAAATTAACGTACAATTTCAAACCGCGGCGCATGGGGATCAGCAGATTCCAGAGTGACACATGATCGGGCACACCGGGAAAGCCCACAGCACCGAAATAGATCGCATCAAAATTACGCAGTTGTTCCAGGCCATCAGCAGGCATAATTTCACCGACACTGTGAAAACGCTCACAACTCCAGTCAAATTCGGACCAGCTGAACTCGAAATCAAAACGCCTAGCAGCCGCTTCCATCACCTTGACGCCTTCGCTGAGCACTTCACGGCCAATACCATCGCCGGGGATTAGTGCAACTCGATAGTTATTCTTCACTTCAGATCCTCTTGGCCGATTTCGAACGGGTCAGGTCAAGTGAACCGTCACCTAGACAACTGTTCAACAACACCTGGAGCCCGAACCTCTGCACGCACGCCCACACAAGGAGGCATTGCCGGATTGCACGCATTCCAGATTTCCTGATTTCAATCTAAAGTGATTGACATAGTATCGATGATAACAACAATTCACAAACCTCAGATACGGATCTCGATAGGCACCACAATAGGGTTATTGTGACGATGCAAAGGATCAGCGCTAGCGGTTCGTTTTAACGAATTTAGTAAATCCGAACAATCCAACCGGTCTGCCATTGCGTTTAATCGTACTCAGATTACGGCTACAGCCTTTAAAGCATTAGTTGCTTGAAGCTTCCCGTCGTACCGCCGTCGCTTCAGCCGGGAGATCACCCCACGAATTACTACAAACATCAGACTGGCGAGAAATATACTTAGAAAAAAGCCGGCAGCGAGACCGGCTGCCTCACCTGACATCACGATCAGGTAATTCACCCATTGACTAACGATCACAGCATTGATGGTCACCAGCACCAGCCACAGACCGTACTCCTGCAGATTACGCATAACGTGCTCCTGAAATTGAGGAACCGTCAGTCTGCGTCAGCGTGTGGCTCACCAGATGAGCTACTGTTGCCCCTGAGCGAGCAATTCAATAGCCAGAACACGACCAGCGTCACCCTGCTTTGGGATCGCCTTGCGCCAGCAGTGCCCTGAAATACTCCACGGTTCTGCACAATCCCTCCTCCAGTGCAATACTCGGCTGCCAGTTGAGTTGCGCCTTCGCCAGTGTAATATCAGGGCGTCTCTGCTGTGGGTCATCTTGCGGCAACTCCTTATAGATAATTTTCGATCTCGAACCGACCAGGGCCAATACTCTTTCTGCCAGCTCCTTAATTTGAAACTCATCTGGGTTGCCGAGATTTACCGGGCCGGTGCAATGGTCTTCGGTCCGCATTAGGCGCATCAGCCCCACCACGAGATCATCGACGTAACAAAATGAACGTGTCTGTGAACCATCACCGTAAATCGTCAAGGATTCCCCTTTCAGGGCTTGCACAATGAAATTAGACACCACGCGGCCATCATCGGGATGCATCCTTGGGCCATAGGTATTAAATATGCGGGCGACCTTGATCGGAAGATTGTGCTGTCTATGGTAATCAAAAAATAGCGTTTCTGCGCAACGTTTACCCTCGTCGTAACAGGAGCGCGGACCGATCGGATTGACATGCCCCCAATAGTGTTCGGGCTGCGGATGCTCTTCGGGGTCACCGTACACTTCGCTGGTCGATGCTTGAAGGATTTTCGCACCGGTTCTTTTAGCGAGTCCCAGCATGTTGATTGCACCATGAACGCTGGTTTTCGTCGTTTGGACAGGGTCGTGTTGATAATGAATCGGCGACGCCGGGCAGGCCAGGTTGTAGACCTCATCAACCTCAATATATAACGGGAAAGTAACATCGTGACGAAGCAATTCGAAGTTCGGCTTCCCCAGTAGATGTTGTACGTTGGCTCTTGACCCGGTATAGAAATTATCTAGACACAATACATCTGCCCCCTCTTCGACCAGAACCTCGCACAAGTGTGAACCCAAGAAGCCCGCCCCACCGGTTACCAAAATTTGCTTGTGTGAGTAGCCTGAGTGGGTCACATCTTTTTCAGTCGTGTTAATTGGAAATTCTCAGTTGAAGAAATGCTGTTGATCGTAAAAATGGTGCCGGCGAGAGGATTTGAACCTCCGACCTGAGCATTACGAATGCCCTGCTCTGCCAACTGAGCTACACCGGCACAATCGGTTTAGGTTCGGATACGTCTCAACGTTTTTCGAGCGTGCTCATTATATTCTTTCCACCACCAACCTGCCTAATGACATCGTCACTTTTACAGATCTTTCAGTTCGGGTGGTAGCGTAAAGGACACACCTTCGTCTACGGTAGACCGTCCGTTTACGAGTTCTCCACCTCTTGCCTCTAGATCCTGGATAACATTCGCAACCAACGCTTCCGGCGCCGATGCCCCAGCTGTTATACCAATTGTTGAGACCTTGCTCAGCCATTCCGATTGAATGTCCTGGGCGCCATCGATCAGATACGCTGTACGCCCCTGCCGTTCGGCAATCTCACGCAGACGGTTCGAGTTTGAACTGTTTTCAGAACCAACAACGAGTATCAACTCACAGCTTTCAGCCAACTTCTTTACGGCATCTTGCCGATTCTGAGTGGCATAGCAGATATCATCGCGGCGCGGACCTTCAATTGCTGGGAACCGAATTTTGAGACGATCCACAATCTTCTTTGTATCATCGACCGACAACGTCGTTTGTGTGACATAGGCTATCGACTGGGGCGTTGAAACCGTTAGAGAAACAACGTCTTCGATGGATTCCACCAGATGGATCTCGCCCGTCGCCCGACCGAGGGTCCCCTCGACTTCGGGATGGCCAGCGTGCCCGACCAGAATAACGACTTTGCCTTCCCGCCCATAGCGTGCAACCTCTGAATGCACCTTGGTAACCAACGGGCATGTTGCATCGAATACCTTGAGATTTCGATTCGCCGCCTCCTGTTGAACCTCTCGAGATACCCCGTGCGCACTGAGAATGACGATCGATTCGTCTGGTACCTCGCACAACTTATCCACAAATACCGCACCAGCCGAACGGAGTTGATCGACCACACTACGATTGTGGACTACTTCGTGCCGAACATAGACCGGTGGGCCATAGCGCGATATCGCTGTTTGGACGATCTCAATTGCACGATCCACACCGGCACAAAAACCCCGTGGACTGGCCAGTGACAGCCGAGCTCTGATCAGTGCCAAATCTGATTTTGCCACGATTTTTCAGCGTCCCCGCGAGCCTGCCTGAACCGACACAATCTTGATCTCGTAGCGTACGTTCTTACCGATAAGCGGATGATTGAAATCCATCAAAACCTTTTGACCCTCAACCCGAACCACACGACCCGCTGACACGTCGCCATGAGGAAGGTCAAATTCAAACAAGGCACCAACAACCGGCTCGACTCCAGATGGAAACTCACTGAGTGGGAAAATGATCGTGTTGTCATCGTCTGCTACCCCGAAGACCTGTTCTTCGGCATCGATATCAATATGATAAGCCTCACCCAAGTGTCGGCCAGCGAAAGTTTCTTCCAGCTTCGCAGGTAGAGCGCCCTCCCCCAGACACACACTTTCGGGATTTGCTCCCGAGGACTCAATGACACGGCCATCGGCAAGCAGCACCCGATAGTGAAACAACACGGTTTCATTCCCAGTGACAACCCTGTTCAACTCGCACAAATCAACGCGTCCCTGGTGTCCTGCGGAGTGACCCGAATATGTCCAATAGAACAATCAATGCGCCCATAGTTATTCCCACATCCGCCACATTGAAAGCCGGCCAATGCCAAGCTTGCCAATACAGATCGACGAAATCGATGACATACCCGTGACTGACACGGTCTATGATATTTCCCACGGCGCCTCCCAGAATGAGCATAAGACCGAGTCTGAAAAACCCGCTGGCCGGACCCGGTCGAAGAAGAGTTGTCATTATCAGAGTACTGATGACGATCCCCACCGTGACAAAAAACCATCGCTGCCAGCCACCCGAATCAGCCAGAAAACCGAATGCCGCGCCCTGATTCAATACCAGTGCTAGATTAAACCCAGGTACAACAGTGTATACCTCGCCTAGGTCAAGTCTATCCACCGCCAACTGTTTTGTCAGTCGATCGAGCGCCACCACGACCCCCGCACCGACCAGATACAACAATCCACCGAGATCACATTTCAGACGCATCACAAGATCTCATAGAGGATACATCTGTCTCAAAAACTCGCGAGCCTGCTCAATATCCCGACCGATCTGTACTTTTAATCCATCGAAAGACTCGAAATGTTTTTCTGGCCGTATCTTGTGCCTGAACTCAACTGTCAGTCGCTGACCGTAAAGTGTCTCATTGTGATTCAGAAGGTGCACTTCGACCAGAAATCGCTTACCCCCAACTGTCGGTCGAAATCCCACATTGACGACACCATGAAGCCTTTCACCACCACATCGCCGCACAGTTGCCGCGTAGACACCCCCGACGGGTAAGTTGCTGTGTCGAAGCATCAAATTTGCGGTTGGAAACCCCCATGTCCGGCCCCGCTTATCGCCATGGGCGACTCGAGCAGTGATAGTAAATGGCCGACCCAGTAAGCGCTCTGCCAGGGGAAAGTCGGCATCCTGGAGAATCTGGCGAATTCGTGAACTACTGACCCGGTGATCGTCAACAACAAAAGTATCAACTGAACTGACTGCGAAATCAGCTTGATGACCTATTTCTTGCAGCAGGCTGAAATCTCCTTTCCGATCACGACCGAACCTGAAATCATCACCGACAATCAGGGCTCGTACACCCAATCCGTTGATTAGATATATCTCCACAAATTCCTCGGCCGACATTCCTGCCAACAGCGCATTAAATCGGAGACACACCACCTTATCGACCCCGGCTTTATCCAATTGTTCGAGTTTTTCCCGAAAAGTCGACAATCTCGGGGGTGCTGTTGTGGGATTGAAGAATTCGTGGGGATGCGGGTCAAAAGTCAACACTGTTGCCGGAACATCGGCACGCTGCGCCTCTCTTTGCAGCATTTCTATCAACTTCAGATGTCCCAGGTGAACACCATCAAAATTACCAATCGACACGACACTCGGTTTTGCGCTGCTGGGGATATTCTGGCGTCCTCTGATCAGTTCCATAGCTATTTGCTTTCCGGCATGTCAGCAAAAATCGTTCAAGCGTGCCATTTACGCCCAAACTGGCGCTGTCTCTTCAATCAGTGATTTTACGGGCTTTCGATCATCAAACTCGCAGTCGTAATCCCGAAAGTATCCGATTTTCAATTCCGGAAACCGCCAACAGAGATAGCCTTCACCGGTATCGAAATCGACCCGCCACAGACCGTTGGGTATAGCACCGAGTCTGGCGATACTGACGATCCACTTGCGTACAAGTTTCTCGTACTCATCAGCGATTGCAATTCGTCGAGGGTCACACAGGAGCATCAATTCGAGCCGTTGATCAAGCCTGGACAACCGTTCATATGCGTTCTCAGTGATCTTTCTGACAACAGGCAACAACTCCGAAGCCTCCGCAAGGACATACAGCTTGGAGTCGGCAGGACTGCCAATCTGTACGATAACTGCTGATCCTGATTGCTCAACACTCTTCACAGGTTGCTATCTAAGTCTGACGTTGAAATAGGCGGTGTGGTTTTAGACCGACCACATATAAGCAAACGAAATATACTACTGTTCCTGCCGGCACCCACATTACCAGCTGCCACAATCGACCGCCGACCGATTCATCAACCCAAAACTGTGGTTCCGGCACACCGAACCGCAGTACGACACCCATCACGATAGCCGCGGCCGCTGTTTTAACTGCAAAAATACCCATGTCCGGCCCCGACGAATATCCCAAATCACGAACTAAATAGCGATAAAGCAGCCCGGCATTAACAATGCCCGATATTGACACCGCTGCTGCCAGGCCCACATGATCGAACGACAGCACCATCGTCAGTATGACTGCGCACAGCGCGTTGACGACCATCGCAATAACGCCTGCTCGGACCGGTGTTTTAGTATCTTTTCTGGCATAAAACGCAGGTGCCAGGACCTTCACCAGAACAAAACCGATCAATCCCGGCGAGAAAGCGACCAGGCTTTGGGCTGCCATGCTCGCATCTTCGACAGAAAATTTACCGTACTGAAATAACGTCACCATAAGCGGATATGCAAGAGCGACCAGTGCGACCGCAGCGGGAAACACCACCACTAACACCAAACGCAGTGCCCACTCGATGGTTTGAAAATATTCCTCTTCAGCACGTTCGGAAATCTGTGTGGCAAGTTTTGGCAAAATCACTGTTGCCAAGGCGATGCCGAAAACACCGACCGGAAACTCCATCAATCGATCGGAGTAATACAGCCAGGAAACACTTCCTGTTACCAGAAATGATGCCAGTACTGTATTAATAAGCAAGTTGATCTGGGCAACTGACACGCCAAACAGCGCTGGCAGCATCAACGTGAAGACCCGCCCGACACCTTCGGCCGCCACTGCCTGGGTGCCCTTTCCAGTCATTATTTTTGGAGAAGGTAGGCGCTTCTCGAAGGCCAAGAAAGGCAACTGGAATCCAACCTGGACCACCCCGGCTACGAGCACACCGATACCAAGGGTAAGCGCTTTATTGGTAGCAAACGGAACTGCCCAAATGACAGCACCGATCAAACACAGGTTCAAGAAAACCGGCGTGACTGCCGGGACTGCAAATCGACCACGCGTATTGAGAATTCCACCCGCCATAGCAACCAGCGAGACAAAGAAAAGATACGGGAAAGTAAACCGCAGAGCGTCCACGGTCGCTGCGTACTTATCGGCATGCTCAACAAAACCCGGCGCGATTATCCTTACCAACCATGGCGCACCCAGAACCCCCAACAGAGTAAAAAGCAGCAGAATCAGCGCCAGTCGACCCAACATCAGGTCCAAAAAAACTCTCACCTGGGGTGCTGGATACCGAGATTCGTATTCTGCATAGACCGGTACAAAACCTGCCGAAAAAGCACCCTCGGCAAAAATTCTCCGAAAAAAATTGGGGATTCTGAACGCAACAAAGAAAGCATCCGCGACCAGTCCACTGCCCAGGAATTGCGCAAACGCAATATCACGGATAAGTCCAGTTATCCGCGACAACAACGTCATCAGACTGACTGTCATGGTCGATCTGAACATCTTATGCAAAACCATAGTCCTAACAGTCCATTAGCATCTACAAAAAGGTCGAGTGGCTAACCTCATTTTGGGCACAACACTCGAATTTTCGATTGACAAACAGGTATCGGATGAAGATACTTGCGCCTCATTTTTGCAGTAATATCTACAAGAGAACACGGTTTGGCAAATACACTCCAGGCTAGAAAACGGGCGCGTCAAGCGACAGTGCATCGCGCTCGCAACATGTCGCAACGCTCATCGATGCGTACCAGCATCAAAATATTCCTCAAATCACTCGAAAACGAGGATAAAGAAGCGGCCACAAAATCCTATCGGGAAGCCGTGTCAAAAATTGATCAATCAGCCCGCAAAGGCCTCGAACACCGAAACAAGGCTGCCCGATTGAAAAGCCGCCTGAATGCCCGCCTAAAAGCTCACGCAAGCTAATCACGCTCTGTCTTATTTCTGGACACTTATCGTCACTGAATCACGATATTGTCACGGTGTATCAATTCGGGTTCGTCAACATACCCCAGAATCTGTTCGATCTTAGCGCTGGGCTGTCCAATAATCTGGCTGGTCTCAGCTGAACTGTAATTAACTAGGCCACGCGCGATAACCACTCCTGTGGTGTCATCGACACAATCGACCAGCCCCCCTCTCTCGAAGACGCCTTCAACGGCAAGGACACCCACAGGCAATAAGCTACGCCCTGACTGAGTCAGCACCTTAACAGCACCAGAATCTAGCAACAATCGACCACTCGCCCGCAGTCGACCGGCAAGCCATTGTTTTCGAGCTGTCAGACGCCCAGATCCCGCCTTCAGCAACGTACCTTTAACACGACCATCGAACACCTCAGTCAAGCGTCCAGCATGGCGGCCTGACAATATGATGGTCGATGCGCCCGACCGGGCTGCTTTCCCGGCTGCCTGCAGTTTTGTCAACATACCGCCGCGACCCAATTTACTGCCCGGGCCGGCGTACTGTTCCAACAGCGGGTCACCCGCCACGCCTTCTCGTATTAACTGGGCATCCTCTGCTGAGTTGGGATCCCGGTCATACAGACCTTCCTGATCAGTTAAGATCAGCAAATACTCCGCTTCAATCAGGTTGGCCACCAGAGCGGCCAGTGTGTCGTTGTCACCGAACCTAATCTCCTGTGTGACCACGCTGTCGTTTTCATTCACAACGGGCACCGTGCCAAGCTGAAGTAGTGTCCGTAATGCACTTCGTGCATTCAGGTATCGGCTACGATCTGTGAGATCGGCATCAGTCAGCAAAACCTGGGCTGCTTGTACACCGTACTCGCTAAATGCTCTCTGGTAGGTCTCAACCAACCCCATCTGACCAACCGCGGCGGCCGCCTGTAGTTTATATAACTCTCTAGGTCGTTCCTGCCATCCGAGACGCTGCATCCCCTCAACAATAGACCCCGAAGACACCAGGACAACGTCCACGCCTCGCTCACGCAACTCAACCACCTCACCAACCAGCCGCGTAATCATCCGTCGATCCAGACCTGACGTCAGATCGGTCAACAACGCACTCCCAATCTTTACCACCCAACGCCTATCCGTTACTTTCATTGTTACACCGATCGATCCAGTTGTACGAGCCAGCGTTGAACCTCAAGCATTACCTCGCGACACCCTTTGCCCGTAAAGCCAGAAACAGTAAAGCTGGGTGATGTCCAGCTCAGCGATTCAACCAGAGCTTGGAGAATTTGGTCAGCTTCTTCATCCGGCATTAGGTCTACCTTATTCAATACGAGCCAGCGTGGTCTACCCGCAAGCTCGGAGTCAAATTCGGCCAGCTCGTGTTCAACCGTCTGAATATCCGCCACCGGGTCGTTTGATGTCTCAGGCCCAATATCTACCATATGCAGAAGAAGCCGAGTCCGCTTCAGGTGATTGAGAAACCGGACCCCTAAGCCGACTCCTGTTGCAGCGCCTTTGATAAGCCCGGGTATATCTGCGATCACGAAACTGTTGTCCGTATCGACATCAACAACACCGAGTTCGGGGTGTAATGTCGTAAATGGATAGTCGGCGACTTTGGGCCTTGCTTGTGAAACAGCACGCAAGAATGTCGACTTACCCGCATTAGGAAGCCCCAGTAAACCTACATCCGCCAATACCTGCAATTCGAGCCGAAGCGTGCGTGCATCACCCGGCGTCCCTGGCACCGTCCGCCTTGGCGCTCGGTTGGTACTGGACTTAAAGCGCATATTGCCAACTCCGCCACGGCCGCCCTGCGCCACGACAAATGCCGTGTCTGATCGATTCAAATCCGTGATTCTTTCCTTGGTATCCGCATCAAATACCAACGTTCCCGCTGGTACGCGAATGCGGCAGTCGTCACCTCCAGCACCTGTTCGGTTTCGACCAGCTCCCCCTTTGCCGTTGACAGCTGAAAACTTTCGCTTGTACCGGAACTGCGCCAGCGAATTGATCCCACCATCGCTCACAAGCACAACGTCGCCTCCTCGACCACCATCACCACCGTCAGGCCCGCCGCGCGGTACAAATTTCTCGCGCCTGAAACTCAGGCATCCATCTCCACCCCCGCCGGCACGAACTTCAATAATGGCTTCGTCTATGAATTTCATCCGGTGTCGCCTCGTTACAAAAAACCCCGCTCATTCGGCGGGGCGTTTCGCGCAACCATTTGTGACAATCGCTCAGCTTTCAGCAAGCACGCTCACGGTTCTTCGACTCTTAGGGCCTTTGACGTCGAACTTGACTTTACCTTCTGTCAGCGCAAACAAAGTGTGGTCCTTGCCCATGCCGACGTTTACACCCGGATGAAATGAACTGCCGCGCTGGCGTATGATGATATTGCCTGCGCGCACAGTCTGACCGGCATATCGCTTAACGCCAAGTCTCTTTGATTCCGAGTCGCGGCCGTTCCTCGAACTGCCTCCTGCCTTCTTATGCGCCATGAATTAATTCCTCTGAGCTTGAGCTTAGGCGTTTATCTCGGTGACCTTCAACTGGGTAAACGCTTGTCGATGACCTTGTGTACGGCGATACTTTTTTCGGCGCTTCATTTTAAACACCCTTATTTTTTTGTTGCGACCATGTCCAACAATCTCCGCTTTGACCGACGCGCCCGTCACAAGCGGTGTACCGACTTTTACCTCACCCCCATCCGAGACCATCAGTATCTGCGATAATTCGACAATGTTTCCTACCTCATCGGATAGTTTTTCGACTTTGACACTGTCTCCAACTCCAAGCCGATACTGCTTTCCACCTGTTCTAACAACCGCATACATTATTGTGTCTCCGCTGATATTCGGGCAATATTGGGGTGATCAAGGCGCAAATAACCTTAAATCGGCGCCGAATTTTATTTCATCGGTCGAGCACCGTCAATTGTCCTTTCACCAGTAGATATACCTAAGTATGAGCAGTCGGCCCATGTCAACACCGTCTAATTTACAACCAAACAAGAGGCAGTTGCACCCAGCAACAACCAATTCGGGCACGTTACTTAGTGAGATCATCGCACTGGTATCAGATGATCTTTCTGCGATCAAGCGACACATTGAAAATCAGATTGAATCTGATATTTCGCTTATACGAGAAATCGGCCGCTACATCGTTGACGCTGGTGGTAAGCGGTTACGGCCAATAACACTGTTACTGGCCGCGCGATCGCTCGGCTACCAGGGCACCGCCCACATCGACCTTGGTGCCGTCATTGAATTCATCCATACGGCCACCCTCCTGCATGATGATGTCGTGGACAAGTCAGATCTGCGACGAGGACGCAAAACGACGAATGCAGTCTGGGGCAATCCTGCAAGCGTATTAGTCGGTGACTTTCTCTACTCCAGGGCCTTCGAAATGATGGTCGCTGTGGATCGAATGGCAATCATGCGGATTATGGCAGCAACCACTAATCGAATCTCAGAAGGTGAGGTCCTTCAACTGCTCAACACACACTCACCAACCGTCAGCGAGACTGAGTACCTCGAGACGATCACCCGTAAAACAGCGAAACTGTTTGAATCAGCGGCCCAGATTGGCGCCCTACTGGCCAACGCTGCACCAGCCACGGAGTCAGCGCTTGCTGAATTTGGACTCAACATCGGCATCTCATTCCAAATTGTTGACGATGCACTGGACTATCGACCTGGAACAGATAATATCGGGAAAAACACTGGCGATGATCTCGCCGACGGCAAGATGACTCTACCTCTGATCCATGCACTGCGTGTGTGTACCCCAGGCGATAAAGAACTGATCGAGGCTGCCATATCAGTAGGGGATCGATCTCAGTTTGACACCATTGTCGCCATTATTGAATCGACTGACTCCCTTGCGTACACTTCCCGTCTTGCAAGAACGTATGCTGCACAGGCACAACAAGCTCTGGAACTCCTGCCTCCATCTGACTACAGAAATGCCCTATCGAAACTAGCAGAGTTCGCGGTATCCCGAACCTACTAAAGAGCCCACTAAATAAGCATAGCGGCGACGTATCGTTCAATCTCATCATCGGGGTGTAGCTCAGCCTGGTAGAGCACTGCCTTCGGGAGGCAGGGGCCGGAGGTTCAAATCCTCTCACCCCGACCATTTATCACTGTAACTAAGCCATTTT
>Ga0208129_1000071_pt1 | contig 40617 bp, 33 predicted proteins | sample ETNtaG_13_FD_185759 | JGI IMG/M metagenome (GOLD analysis project Ga0208129, IMG submission 185759) | Marine microbial and viral communities from oxygen minimum zone, Eastern Pacific Ocean - ETNP201306PF47B (SPAdes) (version 2) | ecosystem: Environmental > Aquatic > Marine > Oceanic ...
TTTTCCATAGTTATTATAAATCAAAAACGCTTTTTCTTTTTCTATACTTAAAATGATTTCTTAGCTTTAATAAGAAGATCATAGACAAATATATCAAAATAGTAAGTGCATTAGTAAACGTAGCATAAATAAAAAACAAACGGATATATGATGCTTTAATTCCTAATCGGCTTCCCCACCAAGAACTTACCCCAAACACCTGTTTCTCAAAAAAATTTCTTAAAAAATTAACCATTCTTCTTAACTGTTTTCCAATGCTGCAATTTATACATTTTTTTTAGCTTGCAATAAATATTATCTAGTAGAATAATCTAATACTTTCAACAGCATTTCTTACATTTATCTCTAATTCAAAAGTACTTGATAAATGGTAGATCCTAATCTATGAATGGATAGGATATATTATATATAAAATAAGATTTTAGATTCCTTTCTCAGATAAAAGAACAGCCATTTCTTGCTGTAAGTTTTGAGCTTGTTCTTTTGCTTTTTCTGCAAAATCAGTTCCACCTCCTGCATAAATAATTCCTCTTGAAGAATTTACTAAAAGTCCACAATCAGAATTCAAACCATATTTTGCAACCTCTTGCATACTACCACCTTGTGCGCCAATACCAGGAACTAATATAAAGTGATTTGGAATTATATTTCTAATCTCAGAAAGCTGATTAGCTCTGGTTGCTCCAACAACATACATTATATTCTCATCCGTACCCCAAGTCTTTGAAGTTTCTAAAACTTGTTCGAACAGCCGTTTACCATCTTCATCTGTAATATTCTGAAAATCTAAGCCTCCTTTATTAGAAGTTAAAGCTAAAACAATTGCCCATTTATTACTAAATTCTAAAAAAGGTATAACAGAATCAGAACCCATATAAGGAGCTACAGTTACAGCATCAAAGTTAAGATTCTCAAAGAATGCTTTTGCATACATTCTAGAGGTATTACCAATATCTCCTCTTTTTGCATCCGCAATTATTAAAATATTCTCTGGTATATAATCTAAAGTCTTTTGTAGAGATTTCCACCCACTTACTCCCATACTTTCATAAAAAGCAATATTAGGTTTGTAAGCCACACACAAATCTTTTGTTGCATCAATAATTTGTTTATTAAACTCAAAAATAGGATCTTCTAATTTTAATAAGTGTTTTGGGATTCTTTCAATATCTGTATCTAGGCCAACACATAAGAATGATTGCTTTTGTTTAATTTGTGATATGAGCTCTTTTTTATTCATCTGATGTTGTTCCAACTTTTAATTTTTCAGCATTCTCTGCAATTTGCAATTCATCAATAAACTCTTGAATATCGCCACCCATTACATTTTGTAAATTATATTTTGTTAACCCAATTCTGTGCTCAGTAACTCTCCCTTGAGGATAATTATAAGTACGAATCTTAGCAGACCTATCACCTGAAGATACCATAGTTTTTCTATGTTTTGCATCCTCCTCCAATTTTTTCTGCAATTCAATCTCGTAAATTCTAGAACGCAAAACTTTTAATGCTTTATCGTAATTCTTATGTTGTGATTTTTGATCCTGACATTGCGCAACAACACCAGTTGGGATATGCGTTAATCTTACTGCAGAATAAGTAGTATTTACAGACTGCCCGCCAGGGCCTGAAGAGCAATAAGTGTCTTTTCGGATATCAGCAGCTTTTAACTCAATATCAAATTCCTCAGCCTCTGGCAGAACAATTACAGATGAAGCTGAAGTATGTACTCTTCCTTGTGTTTCTGTTTGAGGAACTCTTTGTACTCTATGTACTCCACTTTCAAACTTTAATTGCCCATAAACATCTTTACCATTAATATTAAAAATAATCTCCTTGTAACCTCCTGAAGTTCCTTCTGCAACATCAACTAATTCAGTTTTCCATCCTTTTGTTGATGCAAAAGCAGTATACATCCTATATAAATCTCCTGAAAAAATACTGGCTTCATCACCTCCTGTACCTGCTCTTATTTCCATTACAGCATTCTTCTCATCTGCAGGATCTTTAGGAATTAAGAGAACTTTTATCTCTTCATCCATTTCTTCTTTCTTTGGTAAATTTTCATCCAATTCCATTTTTGCCATTTCCTTCATCTCTAAATCATTTGAATTGGATAATATTTCTTTTGCTTCAGAAATATTACCAATTAAATCACGATATTCTTTATAAGCACTAACAATAGGTTCTAAATCTTTATACTCTTTACTTAGTTGAACATAAAGTTTCATATCATTCATTGCGTCTGAAGAAGAAATTAGTTTTTCTACCTCATTATATCTATCATTAATCGCACTTAATTTATCTAACATCTCAATATATAAATGTTCCGAATTCGGAATTAATAGTTAACTTTTTACCTTCATAATCTTCAACTCTACCTACAATTTGAGCATCCACATTAAAGGATTTTGAAATCTCAATAATCTCTGAAGCAATATCTTCTGGCACATAAAGTTCCATCCTGTGCCCCATATTAAACACCTTGTACATTTCCTTCCAATCCGTACCAGATTCTTCCTGAATTAATTTGAATAAAGGGGGTAATTCAAACATATTATCTTTTATCACATGTACATTATCTACAAAGTGAAGCACTTTAGCTTGAGCACCACCACTACAATGGACCATTCCATTAATCTTGCCTCTGTACTTATCTAAAATTGCTTTAATAATTGGCGCATATGTTCTTGTAGGAGAAAGAACTAATTTCCCAGCATTAAGTTCTGCATTCTCAATTTTATCTACTAACTTTTTTGAGCCAGAATAAACCAATTCAGAAGGAACTGATGAATCAAAACTTTCAGGGTATTTTTCTGCTAGATACTTAGAAAAAACATCATGCCTTGCAGAAGTTAGTCCATTACTACCCATTCCTCCATTGTATTCATCTTCATAAGTTGCTTTTCCTGATGAAGACAATCCAACAATTACATCACCACCTTTAATATTAGCGTTATCAATTATATCTTCCTTTTTCATTCTTGCAACAACTGTTGAATCAACAATAATTGTGCGAACCAAGTCGCCAACATCAGCAGTTTCTCCACCTGTAGAAATAATATTTATACCATACTTTCTATACTCTGCTAACAACTCCTCTGTTCCATTGATAATCTTGGAAAGCACATCACCATTAATAATTGATTTGTTTCTTCCAATAGTAGATGAAAGCATAATGTTTTCAGTTGCACCTACACAAAGCAAATCATCAATATTCATAATTAATGCATCTTGGGCAATTCCTTTCCAAACCGAAACATCACCTGTCTCTTTCCAATACATATAAGCTAATGAGGACTTTGTACCAGCACCATCTGCATGCATTATTAAACAATAATCTTCATCTCCTGTTAAATAATCAGGTACAATCTTACAAAAAGCCTTAGGGAAAAGTCCTTTATCCACATTTTTAATTGCATTGTGCACATCTTCTTTGTCGGCTGAAACTCCTCTTTGATTGTATCTATCTGTTGCCATTTTTCTGAAAAAAAAAGCATCCTTAAAAGGACGCTCTCTTATATTTTATTTAGTTGTTACTTTTGATCGGATAAATCCTCTGCAGTTTTCTTAACTTCATCTTCCTTTGGTTGATCTTTCAATTCAATTGTTGGGCCTTCCACCTCTTCTTCTTTCACCTCTTCTTTTGGCTTAGGCATATAATCCTGACGAACTACTTTAAAGGTAGTTCGTCTATTATACTGATGCGCCTTTTCTATATGCTTTCTTCTTCTTAATCCATCAATATACGCTTTTGTAAGCACATCTCCTTTCTTTAATTTCCCATCTTTATATTCCATTACTAATGGTTCTGATTCTCCCATTCCTATTGCCGATGATCTTTCTGCATCAATTCCATTTTCAATGAGATAGTTTATACAAACATCTGCTCTTTTTTGTGAAAGAATTTGGTTTTGAGTATCTGTTCCTCTATAATCGGTATGCGAACGTAACTCAATTGCAATATTTGGGTTTTCATTTAATGTTTTTATCAAACCATCCAAATCTTCAATAGATTTTTCTCTCAAATCCCATTTAGCATAATCGTACTCAATTTTTGGTAAGATAATTTCTTTTATTACTGGATCTAATTCAAAATCAACCACAAAATCTTTATTATGCTCCACCCCAACTGTTGTCAAAGTTTTTTTCTTTTTTAAATACCCTTCCATTGAAGCAACCAGTTCATAAGAGGTGATTGGTTTTATTTTATAATTATACGAACCTGCATTATCTGTTTTTGCATCATCAGAATTACCATCAGAGCCTATAATTTGTACATTCGCATCAGTTAAGATTGCTCCTGTTTTAGAATCAGTAACCACTCCTTGAAGTGTAAAAATAAGTGGTGGTAATTCAAACTGGTAAATATCATCACCTCCTTTACCTCCCTTTCGGTTTGAGGTAAAATATCCTCTTTCATCTTTTCTTTCAATAATCATACCAAAATCGTCTCCTGGCGAGTTAACTGGTGATTTTAAATTAATTACAGAAGTAAAACTAAGATTACTATCAGGTACTGATTTGTAAATATCCAATCCTCCCATTCCTATATGTCCATCTGAAGCAAAATAAAGTGTGCCATCATCAGCATGAATAAATGGAAACATTTCGTCACCAGTGGTGTTAATAGCCGGTCCTAAATTCATTGGCTCACTCCAACGATTTCTTTTTATTTTTTGTACTACCCAAATGTCTTTTCCTCCATAGCCACCTTTTTGGTCGGAAGAGAAGAAAATAGTACTTTCATCAACAGTAACGGCAGGATGCCCAACAGTTATTCCACTATCCACTTTTATTTGCAACTTTTTGGCTTCAGCCCACAACTTTCCTTTTCTTTGAGACACATAAATATCACAACCCAATTGTTTTTTCTTTTCTACTTTACATTTAGTAAAATACATCACGCTTCCTCTTGCATTAAGGTGTAGCGGACCTTCATTTGATTCAGTATTGATAGTTTCCATTTCAGGCACTGGCGATTTCCATTTTCCTTTTTTATCAATTCTAGTTTTGTAAATATCCATGAAACTTTCGCCTGTACGCTCATCTATATCAGAGCCAGAAGACCCCTTTCTGGAGGATGGGAAATAGATTTCAGTGTATTCTTTGTTTCCAAAAGCAGGAGAAAAATCGGAATATCTGGAGTTTACAATTGGCATTATCGCAACATTATATCTTGTTGGGTTGGCTTCCCATTTTACTGCCAACTGACAAGATTTCACTCCTTTTTCGCCTCTAATATCAGTAGGATTTAGCTTTACATATTTTTTATATTGTTCCAAAGCTTCAGGATATTTGGAGTTTTTCTTCAACATATCAGCATATCTTAAGTACACAACAACATCAGGATATTTTGCTTTTATTGCTCTTTTGTAATAACTTTCTGCTCTTCTTGCATCTCTATCCTGCCCTGTTAAACGATAGCATTCCGCTTGTTTGAAAGTGATTTCTGCCTTTAGAGCTCTGTTCTTTGTTTTTTTGTATGCCTTCTTGTAAAGCTCAGCTGCTTTGTAGTATTGTTCTACTGCAAAAGCTTTATCGGCTTTTCTAGTTTTAGAATTAGTATTGCTTTGCGCACCTACTTGTAGGGCAAAAATCATACTCAAACTTACTAATACAATATTTGTAAAATAATTCATATTTTTCATTTTTAAAAACTTTGCTAAAATAAAGAATAATTTGCAAATACAATAAAATGTGATATTTTAATAAAATATTTATTTGTTAATAAAGTTTTGATAAGTCCACTAAAAACGAAAGGAGGAAATATTTTATGCAACAAATTAAAATTGTTTTTTTGTGTTTGAGAACAAAAATAATAACCAACAACTTAAAAAAATGGCAAAATCTAAACTAGAATACATTTGGCTTGATGGCTACACTCCTACTCAAAACATGAGAAGTAAAACAAAAGTTGTGGAGGATTTTAGCGGGAAATTAGAGGATTGCCCTATTTGGGCATTTGATGGTAGCTCAACAAAACAAGCAGAAGGGAATTCTTCTGATTGTTTGTTAAAACCAGTTGCTATTTTCTCTGACCCTGAAAGAGTAAATGGCTTTTTGGTAATGACAGAGGTTTTAAATGCAGATAGTACGCCACATGAATCAAATGCAAGAGCCAAAATTGATGATAATGATAATGATTTTTGGTTCGGATTTGAACAAGAATATTTTATTATGGATGTAGAAACTCAATTACCTTTAGGTTTTCCTTTAGGAGGGTATCCTGGGCCACAGGGTTTGTATTATTGCTCAGTTGGAGGGAAAAACACGCACGGTAGAAGTTTGGTGGAAGAACATGCGGATATCTGTATAGATGCTGGTATTAATTTTGAAGGAATTAACCAAGAAGTAGCTTGCGGACAGTGGGAATTTCAGCTTTTTGCCAAGGGCGCTAAAAAAGCAGGAGATGAACTTTGGGTTACCCGTTATTTATTAGATAGACTAACGGAAGATTACAACTATTATATTGAGTACCACCCTAAACCAATAAAAGGAGATTGGAATGGTTCTGGAATGCATGCTAATTTCTCAAATTCTACTTTAAGAGAATGCGGAAGTAAGGAAACTTATGAGAAAATTTGTGAGGCGTTCCGCCCTGTAACAAAAGAACATATAGAAGTGTATGGAGCAGATAACAACCTAAGATTAACAGGGCTTCATGAAACAGCATCTATAGATGATTTTAGCTATGGTATTTCTGACAGAGGTGCCTCTATAAGAATACCAATTATAACAGTTGAAAAAGGCTGGAAGGGTTGGCTAGAAGATAGAAGACCCGCATCTAATGCCGATCCTTACAAAATTGCTGCAAGAATTGTAAAAACAGTTAAATCAGCTAAAATTTAAGTTAGTTTTAGTATCTTGAATTAAAAGCAGTTCTAATATAGCTACTTCTTTTATGCCATTCTAAAGGAAAAAGTGTAAATTATATATGCGATATAAACGGCTAAAAAGAAAGCCCCTTCTTTTCTTGAAATTTTATTTTTAGAAAACAGATAAATAAATACCCCTAGAAAAATTGTTATTCCCATCATTAATAGATAGTCTGTTCTAATTAATTGCACATCTACCAAAGGAATATCTTTTATGAGTGCTGTTAGGCCCAGAACAGCTAGAATATTAAAAATATTAGATCCTATAAGATTACCAACTGCTAAACTTTCCTCTTTTTTTATAGCCGCAATTACGGTAGTAGCAAGCTCCGGAATGCTTGTGCCAATAGCGATAACCGTTACTGCAATTACTCTATTGGAAACACTAAATACTTCTGCCAAAGCGATTGCTCCGTCTACAAAATAGTCCGCACCATATTTTAAAAACACAATCCCAATAACTAAATATAAAACACTTTTATATAAAGAGGTTTGGCTTTCTTTTTCAAATAATTCATCATCAACTATTGCTGTTTGTAAATATTCTTTACGCGATTGCCTTATAAGATAAAGTATAAAAAATACAAGTAAAATTACAAAAGCAACTCCTACCCAAAAATAAATTCCATTAAAAAAATATACTACTAAACCGAAAATAAGGGAAGAAAAAAACAAAAAAGGGAAACTGATTCTCTTTGTTTGAGGATTAATATTCAACCGAAATAAAACTGCAGCAAGACCTAAAACCAAAGCAATGTTAGCAATGTTAGAACCAATTACATTCCCGAAAGTAATATCAGTATGCCCTTTTATGGCGGCCCCTAAACTTACCAAAAGCTCAGGAGCAGAAGTGGCAAAAGATACAATAGTCATCCCTGCTACAAATGTTGATATTTTTAGCTTTAAAGCAAGAGAGACAGCACCCTTGACTAAGGCCTCACCTCCTAAATAAAGTAATACTAAACCAAAAAGAAAGAATAGAGTTGCTGTCATTATTTTTCTAAATCAAGATGGTCTTTTATTTTACCTGTGCTATCGCGAATATCTTTTTTAATCTCATTGGAAGCATCTTTTAACTCTCGCATAGCTTTGCCTAAACCTTTGGCAAGTTCAGGGATTTTATTGGCGCCGAAAAATAGGACCACAAAAAGTAGTATAATTAATATCTCAGGGCCTCCTATAAATAACAACATGGTACAAAAATAAAAAAACCGAGCAAATGCTCGGCTTCTTTTATCTAATATCTAAGTAATGATATCTATTCTTTTTCTTTTCTTTTAAGTGTATCCAGCATAATAGGTGAAGCCACAAATAAAGAGGAGTATGTTCCAACTATCACACCTATCATTAAGGCAAACATAAAGCCCCTAATCACCTCCCCACCAAATAGGAAGATCACAAAAAGAACAAAGAAGGTAGTCATGGAAGTGTTTATCGTTCTGCTAAGTGTGCTATTTAGTGCATTATTCATAACCATTTCAATTTCTCGCTTTTTGTGCATCTCCATATATTCTCTTACTCTATCAAAAACTACAACTGTATCGTTAAGTGAATAACCGATAATGGTTAAAATTGCAGCAATAAATGCTTGATCAATTTCTAAGGAGAAAGGCATAATACCATAGAAAATAGAGAAAATTGCAAGTACAATAAGTACATCATGGAAAACTGCAGTAACAGCACCCAAACTAAATTGCCATTTCCTGAATCTTATCAGGATATACAAAAAGATAATTAGCAAAGAGAAAAATACCGACCAAACGGCTGCATCCTTAATATCATCCGCAATGGTTGGCCCTACTTTTTGCGAACTCATTACTTCATAGCTCATCTGCATTCTAGTAAGTCCTTCATTTAGTTTTTCTTCTACTACCTCATCTGCATTAATAGAATTTTCATCAATCATATATTTGGTAGTAATCTTTACCTGATTGTCATCTCCAAAAGTTTTTACTTGTGGGGCATACTTCAGTCCATTATTATCTATAAATATGGTTGTTAGTTCACTTCTTAATTTTTCATTATCTACACTATCATCAAAACGAACCACATAGGTCCTTCCACCTACAAAATCAACTCCATAATTCAAACCCTTGGTAACTAAAGATCCAATTCCTAAAAGAATAATAATTCCAGAAAAAATGTAGAATCTTTTTCTTTTACCTATAAAATCGATATTGGTGTTTTTAAATGCACCCTCCGTAAGTTTGGTAGAAAATTTTATTTCTTTGTTTTTTCTCAATCTTCTGGAAATTACCAAACGGGTAATAAAGATGGCCGAAAACAGAGAAGTTAAGATACCAATAATAAGTGTAGTTGCAAATCCTTTTATCGGACCTGTTCCAAAAGTATATAGAATAATACCGGTAAGCAGTGTGGTTACATTAGCATCAATAATGGCATTATAGGCTTTATCGTAACCATCTTTTATCGCCAAACGAATTCCTTTTCCACCAGATAGTTCCTCTCGAATTCTTTCATAAATAAGTACATTGGCATCCACCGACATACCAATAGTAAGCACAATACCCGCAATACCCGGAAGGGTAAGCACCGCACCAATGGAAGAAAGCACACCAAAGATGAAAAAGATATTGGCAAGCAGTGCAATATTAGAAACCACACCAGCACCAGAATAATAGAAAATCATATACATCAGCATAATCATAAGAGCAATGATGAAAGATTTCAATCCTGCATTAATCGCTTCCTCCCCAAGGGATGGGCCAACAATAGCCTCTTCAATAATTCGAGCTGGAGCTGGTAACTTTCCTGATTTTAAGATATTTGCTAAATCCTTTGCTTCATTGATGGTAAAGTTTCCTGTAATTTGCGAACGTCCTCCTGATATTTCACTTTGAACCGTAGGGAAAGAATAAACAAAATCATCTAATACAATAGCTACACTTTTTCCGATATTCTCGGCCGTTAATCGTTTCCACTGCTTTGCACCTTCCGAATTCATGGTCATAGATACTTCTGGGTTGGCATTAAACTGCCCAAAATCTTGTCTGGCATCTGTTACTACATCTCCTTCCAATGAAGCCTCTCCATCACGCCCAGAAACTTTTAACCCAATAAGTTGCATAAATTTCCCGTCCGAATCGTATGGTTTTACAGTATAAGCAAATTTTACATCCAATGGGAAGTTTTTCATCACCTCCACATCCGCTAAATATTCATTCAGTTTAACGGTATCTTTTATGGCACAAAAACCAACAACTGGCCCTTCATTTGGACTATTATCTTGGTTGATGTTAGGATAAAGTACTGCATAAAGTGGATTCTCAGCTGCAAACTGCTCAAAGGAAAGTTGTGAATCAGAAGTGTCAGAAATTGCTGAATCTCCCTCTAGTTTGCTTAATAAAGAATTAGCACTTGTATCTTCTTCTAATGCTGTTTCTTCTACATCAATTTTGTCTTCAACAGAAGCTAGAATTTCTTCCACCTCTTGGCTAATGGTATCGTTAAGTCCCACTTGTTCTCTTAAATATTTGTTTGCATCTTCTAAACTTTGCAATAATTCTGAGTACTCATAAGTTTCCCAAAACTCCAATTTGGCTGTGGATTGCAACAATTTTCTGGCTCTTTCTGGCTCTTTAATTCCAGGAAGTTCAACTAATATTCTACCAGAATTCTCTAGCCTTTGAATATTTGGCTGGGTAACCCCAAACCTATCGATTCTAGAACGCAGGATATTAAAGGAGCGACTGATGGCATCCTCAACTTCTGCACTAATCACTTTGATAACCTCTTTGTTGGTAGCGTTAATTTTTATCTCATCACGCATTTGTGCGGTAAACAAAACAGCCAATCCTGTATTTGGGGATAGCTTCTCATACTCTATTTCAAAAAGCGTAACAAAATCGTCCTGAGAGTTTTTTTGCATTTGCTGAGAGTTGAAAATCGCTGTGTTGAACATCTCATCTTTACTGTAATTTGCCAAAGCTTTTATTACATCAACAACAGATACTTCCAAGGTAACATTCATTCCTCCTTTAAGGTCAAGCCCTAAATTGATTTCTCTCTCTTGGCAATCTTTATAAGTATAGTCTTTCACCCAAATATCATATACCTTCTCACTGCTGATTGAATCCAAATAGTACTTTTCTCTTTTAACAGTTTCTTCTTGAAGATAGTCATTCACTATTGCAGAATCAAGCAAGGAGTCATTAGTACTACTTTGAAATTGGGAGATTAACGCTTCTTTCTTACTTTCTACATAAGTATTGGCATATTCTACTGCATCTTCTTGCACGCCATCAGCTACCCAAGTAAAGGATAGTTGATACAAACAAACTATGGCGAATAGGATGGTGAATACTTTAATTGCGTTTCTGTTTTGCATTATTTCTTATTTTTTTAGCTGAAATTTTCAAGCGGCAAATATAGAATTTCATTCTTACATAAGCAATAAAATAAAGGGGCATTTATTTGATAAGAAAAAAGCCCAATATTTTAGTAATTTAAAAGCTGAATGAAATTTTAAAGCGCTCCTATTTCGTTAAGTAATGCATTGGTGGCTTTCACGCCTTCTTCTGAAGTAGTTAATTGGACTTTTTCTGCCGCCTCCAATTCAATCTCCACGATTTTCTCGATACCATTTTTTCCCAATATTACTGGAACGCCAATACAAAGGTCAGAAAGTCCGTATTCCCCATCTAAAAGTGCTGAGCAAGGGAACATTTTATGTTGGTTGCAAACTATGGATTGCACCAATGCTGACACTGCTGCCCCTGGCGCATACCATGCTGATGTGCCTAACATTCCAGTAAGAGTTGCTCCTCCTACTTTGGTGTCTTCCAATACTTTTTGTAATCTTTCCTCCGACAAAAACTCGGATGCTCTTACACTATTTCTACTTGCTAAACGCGTTAAGGGAACCATGCCTTTATCAGAATGGCCGCCAATTACCATGCCATCCACATCAGAACTTGGACAGTCCATTGCCTCTGCCAATCGGTATTTGAATCTGGCACTATCTAGTGCGCCTCCCATTCCTATAATTCTGTTTTTGGGTAGGTCTAAGGTTTTATGCGTAAGGTAAGTCATTGTATCCATTGGGTTGCTTACAATGATTAAGATGACATCTGGAGAATGTTTGATTAATTGCTCTGAAACGGACTTTACAATACCAGCATTTATTCCAATGAGCTCTTCACGAGTCATTCCTGGTTTTCTTGGGATTCCTGAAGTAATTACCGCCACTTTACTTCCTGCTGTTTTGGAATAATCTCCAGTGGTTCCAGTTATTTTGGTGTCGAATCCGTTTAATGATGCTGTTTGCATCAAATCCATTGCTTTACCTTCTGCAAAATTTTCTTTAATATCAACTAAAACCACTTCTGAAGCGAAATTTTTAATAGCAATATATTCGGCACAACTTGCACCTACTGCCCCTGCTCCTACTACTGTTACTTTCATGATTTCTTTATTTTTTTGTTATTTATTTTTGGTTTGTAGTTTGTTACTTTTGTCTTTTAGTTCCTCTAATCTCTACAAACCTCTAACTATTTCTTAAGCATCAATATTTGCGTATTTTGCATTGGTCTCAATAAACTCTCTTCTTGGCGGAACTTCATCCCCCATTAGCATAGAAAATACTCTATCGGCTTCTGCCGCACTATCAATAGTAACCTTCTTTAAAGTTCTTTTTTCTGGATTTAAGGTAGTGTCCCAAAGTTGTTCGGCATTCATCTCTCCAAGTCCTTTATACCTTTGTATTGCTACATTCACTTCTTTCCCAGCTTTCATGTCAAGCACCTGTTCATCTCTTTCTTCATCAGACCAACAATAGCGGTGATCTTTTCCTTTCTTTAATAAATACAAAGGTGGAGTTGCAATATATATATAACCATTCTCAATTAACTCATACATATAACGAAAAAAGAAAGTCAGAATTAAGGTAGCAATATGACTACCATCAATGTCGGCATCCGTCATAATTACAACTTTATGATATCTTAATTTTTCGGTGTTTAGCGCTCTTTCATCTTCTTCAGTTCCAACAGAAACACCAAGTGCAGTATACATATTCTTGATTTCTTCATTTTCAAAAACCTTATGTTGCATGGCTTTTTCTACATTCAGAATTTTACCCCTTAATGGAAGTATTGCTTGAAAATGTCTATTTCTACCTTGCTTTGCAGTACCTCCTGCCGAATCACCCTCAACCAAGAAAATTTCGCATTTCTCAGGATCTCTCTCAGAACAATCAGAGAGTTTTCCTGGAAGTCCAGAACCCGTCATAATACTCTTTCTTTGAACCATTTCACGAGCTTTTCTAGCAGCATTTCGAGCTGTTGCAGCCAAAATTACTTTTTGTACAATAATTTGTGCTTGTTTTGGATTTTCTTCCAAATAAAAGGAAAGCATATCGCTAACCGAACGAGAAACTGCAGAGGTTACTTCTTTGTTCCCTAATTTAGTTTTTGTTTGTCCCTCAAATTGTGGCTCCATTACTTTTACAGAAATTACAGCCGTTAATCCTTCTCTAAAATCATCTCCACTTATCTCAAACTTTACTTTCTTTAAAAGCCCAGACTCATCAGCATATTTCTTAAGTGTTCTTGTAAGCCCTCTTCTAAAACCAGAAAGATGTGTTCCTCCTTCATGGGTATTGATATTATTCACATAAGAATGCACATTTTCGGTATAGGAATTGTTATAGACCATAGCCACTTCAACAGGCACTCCATCTTTTTCTCCATCAAAATAAATTACATCATCTAAGATAGATTCTCTCGTCCCATCTAAAAAACTTACAAATTCCTTTAATCCACCTTCAGAATAATATTCTTCTTTTACAAAATCACCCTCTTCTGTAGTTCTTCTTTTATCAGTAATGGAAAGGTTAATTCCTTTATTAAGAAATGAAAGCTCTCTTAATCTTGCCGACAAAATATCAAAATGATAAACCGTTTCAATAAAGATAGAGTTATCTGGTGTGAAGGTTACAAAAGTACCAGTTTTATCTGTAGGCCCAATTTCTCTTACATCATATTGCGGTTTTCCAATTTTATATTCTTGTTCATGAATTTTACCATTTCTATGTACCTCTGCTCTTAGATGGCTAGACAGTGCATTTACACACGACACACCGACACCATGAAGTCCACCAGAAACTTTATAAGAATCTTTATCAAATTTCCCTCCAGCATGCAGTACAGTCATTACCACCTCCAAAGCTGATTTCCCTTCTTTTTCATGCATATCGGTAGGGATACCTCTTCCATTATCCTCTACAGTTATAGAATTATCCTCATTAATAAAAACATCAATATGAGAACAATGACCTACTAGCGCCTCATCAATAGAGTTATCAACCACCTCATATACCAAATGATGTAAGCCCTTTTGCCCAATATCGCCAATATACATTGCAGGTCTTTTTCGTACCGCTTCCAGTCCCTCTAAAACCTGAATATTATCGGCACCATAATTCTGCTTATTTTTATTTTCTTCACTCATAAAATTTGTATTATTTATTGCTTTTTCAAAAAACAAGCAAATATACATCTTTACTATCGAATAGAGAGTAAATTTTTAGTGTAAAATTGCAGAAAGTTTTTCAACAAAAGTTAATAACTTTTAGAAGCTATAACTCACACCAAAAACTCCATTAAAACCAATCTCCTGATAGTTCCTCCAAAGTTCTTTCTTAGAATTTGTAAGATTGTTCAATTGTAGAAAAGCTGAAAGAATTTTAGAATAGTTGTATTGTAAGCTTAAATTAGCATGAAACTGTGATTCTAATTGTGAAATCTCATTATAATATCTTTCGCCTAAGTAATTGATGGATGGCTCTACTTTAATTTTATCTCTCAAATTAATTGGAGCGCTAATATTTGCAACAAAATTCGGTTTATAATATACTTTCTTGTCCCAACTATAATAATCAGCATATGCATTTACTGACAGAATATTACTTACCCTTCTTTCGTATTTTACACTAAGATGCAACTGTTTTACATCTACATAACCAATTTTAAAACGATTATAATCACCATTATTCACGCGTTGAAGATTATGAAAATTATCTATCATACCATAAGCTACAGCCCCTTCAAAAACTTCATCCTTTCCTAAAACATTACGCATTAAAAGATACAGTTCATCCCCAGAAGTAGTTTCTAATGCTTGCATAAAACCATGTTCGCCTAAAATAGATTGATTACTTCCATAAGAGTGAATGAAAGGATTCTCATCTGCAAGCGATTTAAGCGTATTTCTTTTTTCAATATGACGAATTCCACCATCAACTAATAAAATATCTTTCACTAATTCTTTAGTCGCTTTAATTATCGGAGAAATCGCAATACCATTAGGATCATAGTGCAAATTCAAACCAGTCTCAAACCTTATCCCAAACTTTTCAAAACTAGCTTTCGGGACAAAATGAAGTTCTTTGAACTCTGTAGCTTGATATTTTGAGTCTTTATTGTTATAGTTGATATAATCGTTAAATTCTATTTCCAAGTCAATTGGCAACTCATTAATTTCCTTTTGCAGATCAGCACTTAAATGGATTTGATTCTCTGACATTTCATTCAAATCGGAAGCAAAGAAAGTAACATTGCGAATCATTTTATTAGAAGCATTTTCTTTGCTTATAGCAGATACGGTAAATTTGGTGTAAGCAAATCGATTGTTTAAAAACTGCTCTTCTTCAAAAGTAGATGACTTGTCCCAATACAAAGCCGTTCTTCTATCGTAATCCAAATTAGCAATAAATATATGTTTTGCATTAATCTTCTTTCCGTACAAATGCAAAGTGTTTTTACTGTTTTTTGCTTGAAACCCTTCTGGTTTATACTTATTTGAAAAATGATTTAGCAGAACTCCATAGTTTAAATCTTTTGAACGATTGCTATTGTGCATAATAGTTGCTTTACTACCAATTCTATAGCCAGTTCCAAAAAAGACTTTACTATTATATAATTTCGAAATGGTTTCCGTTTTTACTTTAGCCGCTTTCAAGGGGCGCGTTTTGTAATCGGCTTTTAAGCTGTGCTCGGAAACAGTATATTTTTGGCTTTTATCTACTTTTATTGTATCTGAAAAAGTGGCTTGCTCGTTTAACTTGCTTGCCTCAGGCACGCTCGGCACAAATTGCTCGGTTACCCTTACTTCTGTAGCTTTTATATCTTGTGCTTTCACATTAGAAACAAAAAGCAAACACATGCTAACTAAAAAGACTTTATTCTTCATTTTCTATAATTTTTGGAATCTCGATTGTATCTATTTCTTCCTGAAAAAGTATCTCATAATTAATCTCATCATCAAAAATATTAATATAAGTTTCTGTCTCTTGCCCCAATGTAGTGTTAGAAATCTCTATTTCCAAAATTTGTTCATACTTCTTTCGGGCAATGATAAGTAATTCCTCTCCCTCATAATTCTCAATAACAGATTGTAGAGTAGCTTTTGCCTGAAAATTATTTTCATTTTGTAGGTAAATATCTGCGAGCAATATAAAACCCTTTGCAATCCAATAATCAGCTGTAAAATCATTTGCCAATTGGTAAATTATTGTTTCCGATTTTTGCAAACTATCATTCAAGAATTGGAGATATGCTATCATATATGTTGCCTCTGCTCCAACCTTTGATGTTGAATTTTCACTAAGAAAAGAAAAAGTTTTCTCTGCCTTTTGGAAATTTCCATGCACAAAATAAGAACGAGCCAAAATTATAGACGCTCTGCTTTTTAAGCTATTATCTATTTTTTCTAAGGTGAGAACTTTATTAGCGTAATTTATCGACTGCTCATTTTTATTTGTTTCAAATCCAATCATCAAGCGAATTACAGCCTCTCTTTTTACACTATTATTAGTGGCCATTTTCTCAATATTCTGATAATACTTATTTGACTTTTTAAAATCATTTAAGGTGAAATAATGCCTTGCTAAATACAAAAAAGAGGGCTCTAAATGTTTGTTGTTAGCTTCCACTACCTTTTTAAAAGAAGATAAAGCACATATAGTATCCTTTACTTTGACGCAACTTTCAGCTAAGTAATAATTAGCATCCACTGAAAAAATACCATTACTAAAATTAGTAATATACTTCTGAAATGTAGTTTTTGAAACTCCATAATCACCTTCAGCAAATTTCATAAAAGCAGTATTATAAGTTAAGGAATCTTGCTCGGCTCGACTTATACTTACTTGCGGCAAAGCATTTACAATATTTAAATATTCATCTACTTTGGCAATACTAACATAAGTTGCTCGTAAACCAGCAAGCGCCTGCTTAAAGGAAGTAGTTTGAGCATAATCATTCATGACAAATAGGAAAGATGCAATGGCATCATCAATATTATTGGCGTTAAAATGTATCATCCCTTTGCTCAAATGCACTTTTGCTTTCAACTCATCATCATTTACAAATAGTAGCAACTTATCGTAATAAGCAATGGCTAATGCTGCTTGATTAGTATTTTTGTAATGCACTGCCAAATCTTGCAAAGCATCATCATAATAAGCCGATTGCTTGTAATTATCTTCCAATTGTTGGAGCAGCTTTACTTTGTCAGAACTTTTCCCAATAAGCCCCAAACAAACAGAACGATTATAAATGGCGTAATCTGTATCGAACAAAGCATAATTAGCAGCAAGTTCATAATTTTTTTCTGCCATTCTAAAATCACTTAACATATAATAGCAATCAGCAGTTCTAAGATAAGCGTCATTCAATCGAATGGAATCCTTGGCTAATTTTGTAAACTTACGAAAACTATTTTTTGCTTTTTGGTAATTTTTCAGCTTAAAATAAGCATAGCCTAAATTGTATTGGGTAAAATTAGAGGAAGAGGGTAGAGAGATAGAAAGATACTCATTATACAAATCGGCAGATTTTCTAAAGGCAGCAATATTGTAATAAGAATCGGCCAGCCAATAAGTACTCATTGCAGTAATTTCCTGGTTTATCTTATATTTATTAGCATGTTCAAAAAGGGTAATCGCCTGATTATACTCCTGATTATTAAATGCTTTTACCCCAATGTAAAAAGATAATCTTTGAATTGCAGTTTTTTGGCTAACTGATGGAAACTCTAAATCTTTTAATTGCTCAAATGCTTGCTTATATCTACTTGTATTCTGGAAAGCATTTATCATCAAATCCTTTATCATTTTAGTGTTTTCCGTATTGCTAAAAGTGCTAAGATAGTACTGTAAAATATCTAAAACATTATCAAAAGGAAGATCCAATTCATAAGAAAGTTTTGCATAATTAAAATACGCATCTTCTTGCATAATAGTATTGTAATTGTATTCTGTTGCTTGCTTAAATGATTTTAGTGCATGATTTTTCTCCTGAATATTCAAGTAACTATTTGCTAAATAATAGGATACAAATTGTTTTGTGCTATCTTCTGAAAACTGCAATGGTTCTAGAAATCTTATCGCATTTTCAAAGTCCTGAATATTGTGGTAAGCATAGCCAACTTGCAGTCTATCTAAAGAAGAGGAATGGGTAGTCTTTTCAAAGAAAATTTCAAAATATTTTATAGAATTTTTAAAATCCTTTTTTCTGTAATAAGCCTCTGAAATCATCCTATTTAACTCTGCCTCCCTTGACGAAATCACCTCATCTAACATTGGCTCAGCATAAGCAATTAAGTCATCATATCTTTTTTGTAAAAAATAAATCTGACTTATATAATAAGGTACAATTGAAGCAAATGTTTTATCCTCTTGTAAATTAAAGAATCCATTAAGTGCTGCTTTATAATGCTTTTGTTTATAGGTAATATGAGCGTAAAAATATTGTGATAAGCCAGCATATTTTGATTCGGTATTTAATAATTTTGAGAAATAATATTTAGATGATTCTAATGAATCAAGAACAAAATAGGTGTAAGCTAATTTAAAATTATACTCACTAGTTTCATTGTCGCATTTTTGGAAATAATCTAAGGCAAAAGGATAGTTTGCTTGACGAAAATAAAATATTCCTAATTCATAATTAACACTATTTATTTTGGATGAATAAGGGTAAACACTCAAAAATTCATCAAACCAAAACTTTGTATCCTCATTAAACATTCTTTTTGAGCAAATTGCTATATGAAAAAGCGCATCTTCTTTTTCTGCATTTGTAGTTAAATTGTCGGTATAAATTTTTTGATATAAATACTGAGACAAACCGAACTTCTCTGCAGAAAAAAGGTACTTTGCTTGTTGCAGATTTTCTCTTTCTTGGCTTTGTGCCGAAAGCAAAAAGATACATAAAAAAAAGGTGCAGGAAAAAACAAACTTCTTAATCATATTTAAGATTGAAATCAGGATTAAAAGTAGAAAATAAGAAAACTATAAATAGGAATACAAATACAAGTTTTCAACAACTATTGCTAACAATTAGAAGGTATTTACATTCTTAAAAATGCAATATTTTATTTATTTTGCGTTTAATATTTTTATGATTTATATTTTGAAAATAAAGGGCACTGATAAAATTCCAGATTTTGTTCAAATTAGGGATCAGGACATGACTCTGCGTGCTTATTTCAGAATGGACCAACAAGAATCCGGGATTAGGAAGAATAACCTGGAAAAATGGAAAAAAGAGATAATTAGTGCCTTAGAAAAAATTCCATTTGGAAAATTAAAAAAATTAGACATTCAATTATGAATACGATTATTGAATTTAAAGCAGTTGATATTTTGCAAAAAACAAATATCATTTTTCAGAATATTAATTTTAAGATTTCTGCTGGAGAATTTATTTATATTATCGGAAAAACTGGAAGCGGAAAAAGCAGTTTGTTAAAATCATTGTATGCAGAACTGCCCATAAAAAAAGGAGGAATAGAGGTTTTAGGCTATGAAGTTGGAGAATTGGACGACAATAATATTTCCAATTTAAGACGAAAATTAGGAATCGTTTTTCAGGATTTTCAATTACTTACTGACCGAACGCTTTATGAAAACCTACTTTTTATTTTGGAAGCCACTGGCTGGAAGGATAAAGAAAAAATTAATGAAAGAATAAAAGAAGTGTTGGATAATGTACATTTAGAAAATTGCGAGAGTAAAATGCCTTATGAACTATCTGGCGGTGAGCAGCAAAGAGCCACAATCGCCAGAGCTCTTTTGAACCATCCGGAAATAATATTAGCAGATGAACCAACAGGAAATTTGGACCCTGAAAAATCGGAAAGAATAATTGGACTTCTAAAAGAAATAAATAATAAAGGAACAACCATAATTGTTGCTACACACGACTATTCCATTATCAAAAAGTTTCCCTCCCATACTTTTGTTTGCGAAAACCGTTCCCTAGTAGAAATAAATAGCGAGAACTTTTAAATCAAGAAAGTGCAACATCCGAAAATAAGTATAATCATTCCTATTTTAAAACAAAAACAGTTTCTTCAAAGAGCAATTGAAAGTGTAATAAATCAGGGTTTTACTGATTATGAGCTAATAATTATTGATGGAAAATCAGAGGATGGAACAATTGATGTCATCAAACAATATGAAAATAAAATTAGTTATTGGGAAAGTGCTGAGGATAGAAATGTGTATGATGCTATGAACAAAGCAGTTGCACAATCTAATGGTGATTGGCTTTATTTCTTAGGAGCTGATGATGAGATTTGCAAAACTACATTTCAAAATATTTTTTCTCAAAATACAGAAGATACAAATTTGATTTTTGGGAATATCATTTATCAAAATAAGGAAGAATTCAAAGGAGAGTTTTCCAATAAATTATTTATAAAAAACAGCATTCATCATCAAGGGGCGATTTATCATAAAAGATGCTTTTACGGAAGAAATTTTAATTGTAATTATTCTATTTTGGCTGATTACGATTTTAATTTACAGCTATTCTTAGAAAGTAAAAAAGCCCTTTATTTTGATTTTGATTTTGCCATTTGTGGAAATGATGGAATCTCAAAACAAAAAGGGTGGACGCATTACAAACAAGAATTCGATATTAAGAAAAACAGATTAAATGCTGTGCAATTTGTAGTTTATGGAAGTATAACTTTGGGAAAATTTTTGCTTAACCAAATAGGGATTTTATAAAAATTGACTGTAAATTTCTATTAACTTTTTCTGCTCATTTTCCCAATTTAAATCCTGTTTTGCTTGTGCCATATTTACTCTCCAAACTTTTCTTTTTTCAGCATTATTTAACATTTCATTTAAGGTATCGGCTAAATACTTTGGATTGTAATTTTCTATAATTACTCCCATTTCATTTTCATCCATTATTCGTTTTACTTCAACAAGAGGAGATGCAATAATGGGTAGGCCAGCATGAATATAATCAAATAATTTATTGGGTAAAGCATAGGTGAAACTAAGTCCTAAAGACCGCTCTAAAAGTAGGCCTACATCTGCTTGCTTTGTATAGGAAAGCAAATCTTCAAAAGGGACTTTTCCGTAAAAAATAACCCTGTTTTCTAACCCTGACTTCTTAACCAATTCTTTTAGTTTGCCCTCTACTTTTCCAAAACCAATAATAAGTAAAATAGCATTCTCTACAAAAGGCATTGCTGCAATTGTTTCTTCTAATCCCCTTCCAGGATTCATCACACCCTGATATAATATTATTTTTTTACTATCAAAATTTAGCTGTTTTACTTGCCTGTTTTCTTTTTCCAATTTCGGAATGTTTCGAATGAGATGGAAATTAGTACTATACCTTTTGTTATAAGCATCAGCAATCGACCTAGAAACTGTATAAGTATGCTTTAATCTTGGCATGATGGCTTTTTCAATAAATTGCCAAACCGATTGTACAAATTTCCTTCCTTGGAGTTCTGGTCCTTCACAAAACATTTCATGGCTATCATATACTAATGGCTTTCGTTTTAGTTTTGAAATGAGGTAATTTGGCAAAAGGGTATCCAAATCATTAGCCAATAAAACATCTACTTTTTTAAATAGCAGAAATAAAAATAGTCGAATATTATATTCTATATAAAACCAAACTTCCGTTTTGAAAATCAAGTGGAATCTTTTTGTTTTATATTCCCTCTCAATTGGCAAACTATCAGGAAGCTTTCTGCCTAAAAGCAAAACATCAAAACCCATTCCCTGCAAAGTAATTGCAGTTTTATGCACGCGTTGGTCGGTGCACAAATCAGAGGTAACAGAAATAATGACTCGTTTCAAAAAAAAATATTTTGGCGAAAATACAGTTTTTAAACGCTAAACAATATGAATTGTTTTGCTACATTTGAAATATGAAAATTCAGCAGAATTACTACTTAAAAAATTACAATACTTTTGGTATTGCTGCAACAGCAAAGTATTTTGCCTGTTTTAGTTCTGAAAATGAATTAGTGGAATTGCTCAGAAATGATCTTTGCAAAACAGAGCCTCTTTTTATTTTAGGAGGAGGAAGCAATATTTTACTCACCCAAGATTTTGAAGGATTTGTACTTGCAAATACTATTAAAGGAATGGAGGTATTAGCAGAGGATAATCATAGTAGCACTATTGAAGTAGGTGCTGGAGAAGTGTGGCATGATTTTGTGTTGTGGAGTATTGATAAAAACCTTTCAGGGATTGAGAATTTGGCACTTATTCCAGGATTGGTTGGCGCATCCCCCATGCAAAATATTGGTGCTTATGGCTTAGAAGTAAAAGATGTAATTACAACAGTTCATTTTATCGAAATTGGGAGTGGGAATTCAAAAGTACTGAGCAATGAAGATTGTAATTTTGGTTACCGAGATTCTATTTTTAAACATGAACTAAAAGAAAAAGTAGTAATTACCAAAGTGATTTTTAAACTCAGCAAAACTCCATTAAACAAAACCACTTATGGTACAATTGAAGAAGAACTCAAAAACCTTAACTTAGAGCCGAGCCCTAAAAACATTAGCACAGCAGTAATTAATATCAGAAGCCGAAAATTACCTGATCCAAAAATATTAGGCAATAGCGGAAGTTTTTTTAAGAATCCAATTATTGAAACAACTCAATTTGAAAATTTGAAAAGAGAATTCCCGGAAATGGTAGGCTATACAATTTCTGAAACAAAAACCAAAATTGCTGCTGGCTGGCTCATTGACAATGCAGGACTAAAAGGCTACCGAAAAGCAGATGCTGGTGTACACAAAAATCAAGCATTAGTTTTAGTTAATTACGGCAATGCAACTGGCTTAGAAATCTTAAATTTGGCGAAAGAAATTCAGAAAAAAATAGAAGATAAATACGGTATAAGTATAACGCCAGAAGTTAATATATTGTAAGGTGAAAAGCGAAAAACTTCAAGAAAAACTCCGCCTTCATTTCCCGCACAAACCTACCAAAGGGCAAGACCAGTTAATTATAGAAATTGCTGATTTTGTAAGTACCATAGGTAGCAGAAGTATTTTTTTACTAAAAGGATATGCAGGAACAGGAAAAACAACTTTGGTATCCACCTTGGTAAGATCATTACCAATACTTGGAAAGCGTTCTATACTGATGGCACCAACAGGAAGGGCAGCAAAAGTACTTTCTAAATACTCCAAAAAATCAGCATCAACAATACACAAAAAGATTTACTGGATAAGAACCAATAAAAGTGGCAACACATTCATAAAACTGAAAGAGAATACGCATTCAAATACCATTTTCATTGTTGATGAGGCTTCCATGATTCCTGAAAATTCAGACAAAGGATTTGGCAATCGCTCCCTTTTAGATGATTTGATTGAATATGTATATCAAGGGCAAGATTGCAAACTCATTTTGATTGGCGATACGGCTCAACTCCCTCCTGTTCATTTGGATATAAGCCCAGCACTAGATGAAGAAAAACTAGAAGATAATTACAACAAACAAATTATCTGCAAGAAACTTACAGAAGTGGTTAGGCAAAAAAAAGATTCTTTAATTTTGAAAAACGCAACAAATCTTAGAGATAGAATCGCAAAAAAGAATTATTCCTACCCGAAATTAGCCACTAACACTGAAGTAATTCGCCTTAATAGTGGGGAAGATTTGCAAGATGCACTAGAAACAGCATACAGCAATGAAGGTGTAAATAATAATACCGTGCTTTGCCGCTCCAACAAAAGAGCAAACCTTTACAATCAGCAGATAAGAGCAAAAATAAGGTGGCAAGAAAATGAAATTTCTGCTGGCGATATGCTTATGGTGGTCCGGAATAATTACTATTGGCTAGACGATAGCAGCAAAGCAGGATTTATTGCCAATGGCGATATTGTAAAAGTAGTGCGTATAAAAGAAACCATTGACCGCTATGGCTTCCGATTTGCAAAAGCAAACGTACAAATGGTGGATTACCCACAAGAAAAAGAACTGGATGTTATTCTACTTTTAGACACACTAACAAGCGAAAGCCCTGCTATAACTTACGAGCAATACAAACAACTTTACAAAGAAGTTGGTTTGGACTACAAAGGACAAAAGGGAATAAACAAAAAAATAAAGGAAGACGAATTCTTTAATGCTTTGCAAATAAAATTTGCTTACGCCATTACTTGCCACAAATCTCAAGGAGGACAATGGGGAAATGTATTTGTGGACTTAGGGTATTTCACAGAAGACATGTTGGGCAAATCTTATCTCAGATGGCTGTACACAGCCCTAACCAGAGCAAGTAAAAAGTTGTACTTGATTAATTTTAAAGATGAGTTTTTTGAAAGTTAATAGTTGTTATAATTTATTCAATATCTACTTCTCTAACTTTATTTTATCGCAATGATAGAAAAAACCACTCCACTCCCAAATTCTCTGGGTTCTCCACTTAATAGTGGAGGGTAAAAATAGATTCTGAATAAACTTTTCAGAAAGCCAGGAAATAAATTGTCTAGCAATATAAAAAGGGATAGTTAAAAACTTTTAAAGAGGAGTTTTAAAAAAATCTATTTCAATTTTGAGATTACTTTTATAGAATCTAGCCAGCTAATCCATTTAAGGACTTTGTTTTTTGATAAAGTTGTGAATTTATCAAAATTACCCCTTCTATCATATAAGTAAAGATTCTTGGAAGAACTATGTAGAACAAAATCCCCTGTTGAGAAACCAATAGATTGATTATCTATGTACTTAGCACACTCTTTCAAGTCACTAATAATTTTATCTAACTCAATTTTAGTTGAAATAACAAATCCACCAATATCAGTAATGCTAGAATATTTCATGTTTTGAAAACTACAAAAAATATAATAAGTTGTATCGGATGCAGGTATTTCAATTGACATATAATAATTACAATTTACACTTCCAATCCTTTGCTGACTTATTTCTTTTGTTATTGTTTGTGAAAACACTTGCACATTACATAATACAAATACCAAAAGTAATCCTATTATTTTTCTCATTTCTTATTAAATTTAACTCACCTACTCTATTTGGTTTTCGGCTGCCCCAATAAACTATAGCAATATTACAAAAAATATTTATATAAACAACATATGGTACTGTTCGGCTTTTGAAAAAATCTAAACTTTTTGTCTAAATTAACTCATCTGAGAGTACAGCCCTTTATCCAAAGCATCCAAAAATTGCTCGGTAGTTACATAATGGCTTTCGTTCAATTTTTTTCCTTGAATACAAAGGGCTAAATCTTTTGTCATTGTGCCGCTCTCCACCGTATTCATACAAACTTTCTCTAAAGTAATACAGAAATCGACTAAATCTTGATTGCTATCTAATTTTCCTCTGAAAGCCAAACCTCTTGTCCAAGCAAAAATAGAAGCAATTGGGTTGGTAGATGTTGCTTTTCCTTGCTGATGTTGGCGAAAATGCCTTGTTACTGTTCCGTGTGCTGCTTCTGCTTCCATTACATCTCCCTCAGGAGTTAAAAGTGTAGATGTCATAAGCCCTAATGAACCAAAACCTTGCGCCACTGTATCAGATTGTACGTCTCCATCATAATTTTTACAAGCCCAAACAAATTCCCCATGCCATTTAAGTGCAGAAGCCACCATATCATCAATCAACCTATGCTCATAAATAATACCAATAGCCTCAAATTTTTCTTTGAATTCATTTAGAAATACTTCTTCAAATATATCTTTAAACCTTCCATCATAGGCTTTAAGAATTGTGTTTTTGGTAGATAAATACAATGGCCATTTTTTAGTCAATGCTTTATTAAAACAAGAACGAGCAAATCCATAAATGGACTCATCCGTATTATACATACTCATTGCCACACCTCCATTTTCATATTCGTATACATCCCAAGTTTTTGGCTCTCCATTTTCAGGAGTGAAAGTCATGGTAAGTTTTCCTTTGCCTTCAATTACGATATCAGTTGCTTTATACTGATCGCCAAAAGCATGCCTTCCAATGCAAATTGGATGTGTCCAGTTTGGCACTAATCTTGGCACATTTTTACAAATAATAGGCTCACGAAAAACTGTTCCTCCCACAATATTACGAATGGTTCCGTTTGGTGAGCGCCACATCTTCTTTAGTCCAAATTCTTCTACCCTCCCCTCATCAGGAGTGATGGTCGCACACTTAATTCCTACTTTAAATTTTTTAATTGCTTCAGCCGCATCAATTGTTATTTGATCATTGGTTGCATCACGGCTTTGGATACCTAAATCATAGTATTTTACATCTAAATCTATGTAAGGAAAGATTAGTTTATCCTTAATAAACTGCCAAATGATTCTTGTCATTTCATCTCCATCCAATTCTACAACTGGATTATCAACTTTTATTTTACTCATTCTTATTTTATTTTTTTAAAAAATCAACTGCAAAATTACTAATTAGTAGCCAAATACATCTTCTAAAGTTAAATGAACTATTTCTCCATATTGCTTTAACACCTCCAAGTCTAGATCTTTCTGATTTCCCAACACCATAATTGTATAATTATCATTCTTAATATAATTGTTGTGGAAATTTGTCAAATCTTCCATAGTAAAATCTGAAATTTCTGTATAAATATCTTTTCGAACATCATAATCAATACCCATTTTTTCAGCTTTTTGGTATTCGGATAAAACTTTAGATTTAGTTAATCGTTCCGTTCTGATTTTTTGGATCACTCCTTCTTTTGCGCTCTCCATATTACTTTCAGCTTCTGGCATAGTTTGAAGTAAAGCCATCATACCATTCATAGCTTCCTCCAACTTATCTGCTTGCGTTCCTATATATGAAAAGGAATAGTGCGAATGCTTATTATCTTTTGGAATAGTATAAGTACTATAAACCGAATATGCCAATGCTTTTGACTCTCTTAACTCCTGGAAAATAATAGAGCTCATTCCTCCTCCAAAATAAGAATTATGGAATCTTATAATTGGAACATCAGAACTTTTAAATTTACTTCCTTTTGCTAAAAATAAAACTTCTGCTTGTTTCATGTCATAATCAACTACATACACCTTATTAGAAGCAATATTTAATTCTTCAAATTTATTGCTCTCTGAAAGAGTATTTAGTCCCTTTGTATTTGTATGAAGATTTGTCAATTTTACGTTTAACTCTGTAGTAGAAGATGGTCCGTAATAAAGGATTATATGCTCATCTTTGGTTAAATTATGTATAATTTCTATCAACTCAACAGCTGTTGTATTTTCAATTTCTTCATCAGAGAGTACATTAGAAAAGGAAGAGTTCGCACCATATCTTGCATACGCTCCCATTGCTCTAAAAAGAATTGTCTGCTTATTTTTCTTAGCGTCTTCTCGTTTCTTAAGCATATCCATTTTAAGGTTTGAAAGAGCATCTTCATCTGCAACAGCATTTGCTAAAACATCTTCCATTAAGGCAATCGATTCTTCAAAATTCTCATTCAAGCCTGTAAGTGATATTTTTATCTCTTCTGCATTACAACTCACATTCATCTCGGCTCCAATTTTATAAAATTCTTCCTGCTTCTTTGATGCTGATATATCTCTGGTTCCTAAATATTTTAGATATTCAGCTGCCATTTTGGATTTAGGATTTTCATCTGTTCCTTTTTTAATCTGGTAATCCAGTTTAAAAATATCATTTTCTGTATTTTCTTTATAAAGAATCTCTACTTCTCCAATGTTTGATTTTTGAATATCCGTTTCAAAATCTAAGAAAACTGGCTCAATTTCATTCACCTCTTCATCCATAATTGCAGTTAAAAAATTTGACTCAGATGTGCGATTTACATCAACAGGAGTTATTTTTGGTTTTGCAACCTTCAAAACCGACTCATCAATTCCTTGACGCTTATAAACGACTACATAATTATTACTATAATAATGATTTGCAAAGTCTATAATATCCTGCTTTGTTAATTTAGCCATCTCATTAATTTTATTAGTAAAATCTTCCCATGGTAGATCTAAAATAAACGACTCCACAAACTGACCAGCTCTACCATTGTTACTTTCATATTTCTTGATTTGTTCTAATTTAAAATCATTAATAATTGCGGGAATTAACCAGTCGGGAAAATCCCCTGATTTTACTTTCTCAATCTCAGCCAATAGTAAATCTTTTACTTCTTCTAAACTCTGGCCTTGCTTTGGACTTCCATAAAATCCGTGCATTGAATAATCTTTAAGTACATAAGGGAAACAACCTCCTCCTATAATCTCTTGCTCTTGATTTAAATTTAAATCAATCAACCCTGCAGTGCTGTTTGAAAGAATCATATCTGTTAACCCTAGCTTATTAGTAATCTCAGAATCTACCCCAGGGAAACGAAAACCAATATACAATCTTTCTGCTTCAGGGCCATACACATCTTTTATTATTGGTTTCTGTATTTCATCCTCTTTAGCTACCTCAAAAGAAGGATCTTCTTTTCTTTCAAAACTTCCAAAATATTTATCAATTAACTTAATAGTTTCATTATAATCCAAGTCTCCTGAAAGACAAATAGCCATATTATTTGGAACATAGTTTTTAGTGTAGAATTTATTGATTTCTACTAAAGATGGGTTTTTAAGATGAGCGATTGTACCAATAGTTGTTTGCGTTCCATACTGGTGTTTTTGAAATAAACCAGCCATTAAAGCCTGAAACATTTTTCTTCCATCATTATCTAATCCTCTATTTTTTTCTTCATAAACAGTTTCCAATTCCGTATGAAAAAGTCGCAAGACAGGCTTTCTAAAACGTTCTGCCTCTATCTTCAACCATTTCTCAATTTGATTAGAAGGAATATCATTTACATAAACCGTCTTTTCATTTGAAGTATAAGCATTGGTTCCTTTTGCCCCAATACCGCTAAGCATTTTATCATATTCATTGGCAATAGCAAATTTTGCTGCTTCCCCAGAAACAGAATCAATTTGATTCCAAACACGCTCACGATTTGCAGTATCAGTCATTGCTATGGAACGATATTCTTCATACAGCATCTCAATTTTGTCTAAAAGTGGTTTTTCTTTTTCATAATCTAAACTACCATACACATCTGTTCCTTTAAAAAGCATATGCTCCAAATAATGAGCTAGCCCTGTAGCATCTTTTGGATCATCTTTACTACCAGCTTTTATCGCAATATTGGTTTGAATTCTTGGTGCATCTTTATAAACGCTCAAGTATACTTTTAAACCATTATCTAAGGTGTAAATTCTCGCATCTAAGGGATCATTTTTTGCTGTTTCGTATCTATTCTCTATTTTCATCTCTTTAGTTTGATTAAAAATTAGTAATGCTAATAATATGCTTACTAAAATAATTGTTAGTGTTTTTTTGTTCATTTGGTTTGTTTTTTAGAAGTCAAAATCAAGTCCTAATTTTTCTTTTAAACTTTGCAACTTAGGATTCTCTTTTGTCATTTGTTCATATTTATCTTTATTAGTATAAGGTACTTTCTCCTTATTATTTTCTTGAATCTTTGTGATTACTTCAATAGCATCATTTTCTAATTTTTTTCTTAAATACTCATGCAAATCTATTTTTTCTTTTTCAATTACTATTTCTTGCGATTTATTACTTATCAAAATCTCCACTTGATTACCCTCTTTTAAAACAGGAGAATTCATATCCAGTGTGGTTGCAAAATTAGGTTTTCCTTTTTCCTTTTGAATACTTATATACTCCTGCCAAACCTTTTGTAATTCCTCATTGTTAAATTCATTTTTCTTCTTGTCTTTTATTGTCTCTTGCCTTTGCTCATCTTTTAGCGGGTCAGGCAAATCAGAAATGGAAATCAGTTGGGATATTTTGCTGTCCTGTTTCTCAATTTCTACCCCATTAGTTTGCGTTTGCTTTGGCTTTTCTATTAGCACTTCTACTTTTTGCTCCTCTTTTTTTATTTCCGTAATGGCATCAGCAACCACTTTCTCCTGTTTCGGACTTGAAGTTGGAAGTTTTATACTATTAGTTGTTTTTTTTTTCAACTCTTCAATACCAATACTACACAATTTCATTAAAGTCAGTTCCACCAAAAGTTGTTGATTTTTGCTTGTTTTATATTGCACATCACATTTATTGCAAATATCCAATGCTCTCAGTAAAAAGGTTTGCTCACAGTTGTTTGATTGCTCCAAATATTGCTGTTTTAGTGCCTTTCCTTTTTCTAAAAGTACAAGCGTTTCCTTATCTTTTGATACCAGCAAATCTCTAAAATGAGAAGCAAGTCCGTTTATGAAATGATGGCCATCAAAACCATTTTCTAGAATTATATTAAAAGTAAGTAGTGCATTGGAAATATCTTGCTCCAAAATAGAATTTGTTATTTTGAAATAATAATCATGATCCAAAATATTCAAGTTCTCAATTACTAATTTATAAGTTATTCCTTTTGAAAAGCTTGCTAATCTATCAAAGATGGAAAGAGAATCTCTTAATGAGCCATCCGATTTTTGCGCGATAATATGTAGGGCATCTTGCTCGGCTAATATGTTCTCACTTTCGGCAACAAAAGTTAAATGACTCACAATGTCGTCTGTACTGATTCTCTTAAAATCAAAAATCTGACATCTAGATAAAATAGTAGGAATTATTTTGTGTTTTTCTGTGGTCGCTAAAATAAAAATAGCGTGGCTTGGCGGTTCTTCCAATGTTTTAAGGAAAGCGTTAAAAGCAGCTGAGGAGAGCATATGCACCTCATCAATAATATATATGTTATAGTTGCCAATTTGCGGAGCAAAGCGAACTTGATCTATCAAATTTCGGATATCATCCACCGAATTATTAGATGCAGCATCCAACTCATGAATATTAAAAGAGTTCGACTCATTAAAAGAAGTACAGGACTCACAACTATTGCATGGCTCTACTTTTTCGTTTATGTTTTGGCAATTGATTGTTTTGGCTAAAATCCGAGCACAAGTAGTTTTGCCCACTCCTCTTGGTCCACAAAAAAGGAAAGATTGTGCCAAATGATTTTCAGAAATTACATTAATTAGGGTTGTTGTAATAGCCGATTGTCCTACTACCTGCTTAAAAGTAGTTGGTCTATATTTTCTGGCTGACACAATGAATTCTCCCATAAAAATAATTTCGAAATTAAGAAAAACAAAAGTAACATTTCTAACGAAAAAATGGTAAAAAATATTACAAAACACTTCCTTGCTGATTTAATTAGTTTTGTTAAATTTGCAGCCCAAAATTTATTATTAACCAAAAAAGGAAAAAATGAACAATTACGAAACCGTTTTCATTATGAATCCCGTCTTGTCTGATGAACAGATGAGGGAAACGGTAAAAAAGTTTACAAAAACCCTGAAAAACCACAAAGCCAAAATTGGCAATGAGGAATATTGGGGATTAAAAAAATTGAAGTATATTATCCAAAAGAAAAATACTGGATTTTACTACTTCATAGAATTTGAGGCAGAAGGCGATATTATTGCTGATTTGGAAGTTCAATTCAAAAGAGATGAGCGCATCATGAGATGGCTAACTGTTCGCTTGGACAAATATTCCATAGCATATGCCGATAGAAGAAGGAAGAGATTAAGTGCTAACAAAAAAGAAAAGGAGGAAGTTACATCATGAGTAAATTCAATAAAGCAGAATCTGAGATAAGATATCTTTCACCAGTTGATATCGACAAAAGAAATAGAGATAAATATTGCCGTTTCAAAAAAATGGGAATAAAATATATTGATTATAAAGACCCTGACTTTTTGATGCGTTTTTTGAACGAGCAAGGGAAAATTCTTCCAAGAAGACTTACAGGAACATCCTTAAAATTCCAAAGAAGATTATCAGTTGCGGTAAAGCGTGCACGACAAATTGCATTATTGCCCTATGTTAGCGATTTATTAAAATAGAGCTATGAAAGTTATATTAAAAGAAAATATCGAAAAATTGGGCTTTGCAGATGAAGTTGTAAAGGTAAAAGATGGCTTTGCCAGAAATTTTTTAATTCCAAAAGGAAAGGCCGTTATTGCTACCGATTCGGCTGTGAAAGTTTTAGAAGAGAAACTAAGACAAAGATCAGGTAAAGAAGAGAAAGTAGTTGCAGATGCTAATAATATTGCGGAAGTAATTTCTAATCTAGATATAAAAGTAAGAGCAAAAGTAGCGGAAGGTGGACAAAAGCTTTTTGGCTCTGTTACAACCATTCAGTTTACTGATGCATTAGAAGCACTTGGCCATGAAATTGACAAACGATTTGTAAAACTTATTACAATTAAAGAAGTGGGGAAATATGAGGCAGAAGTTCGCCTTCATAGAAGTGTAAGTGTAACAGTACCTTTTGAGGTTATTGCCGAATAATTAAATTCTAAAATAAATGATTAAAAGCCCTCTCAACTGAAAGGGCTTTTTTTATTCGTACCTTAGGGATTCAATAGGATCAAGCTTGGCGGCTTGCAGTGCTGGGAATATTCCAGCAACAATACCAACCATAATACAAAGCAATATTCCGGAAAATATCCAAAGCCAAGGAATTACAAAAACACCACCAATAAAAGAGGATGTCAAATTTCCGATAAGAACGCCAAGAACAATACCCACCAATCCGCCCAACTGACAAACCACAATAGCTTCTGTTAAAAACTGATCTCTTATCAAATAAGGAGTTGCGCCCATTGCTTTTCGGATACCAATTTCTTTGGTTCTTTCAGTAACCGATACCAACATAATATTCATCAGCCCTATTGCTGCTCCAATTAAAGTAATGATACCAATAAGGGTTGCTGCCATGGTCACATATTTTATATTTTCAATGAGCATATTTGCCAAATTATCACTTTTTACAATGGTAAAATTATCCTCCTGAATTGGTTTTAGTTTTCTGACATTTCTAAATTGTGCAATTCCAGCACCAATTGCCGGATCTAATTCTTCTATTTTATTGCACATTACACTAATGGTGTAGGACTGATTGCTTCTACTAAAAAATTGTCTTGCATAAGTAATGGGGATTAGCACTGTTTTATCGCCACCAAAACCCATAGCAGAACCTTTTTCTGCCAATACGCCAATCACTTTAAATCTCAAGTCCCCTCCCGTTATGGTTTTTCCGACAGCACTTGTATTAGGAAAAACTTTGTCCTTTACTTCCTTGCCGATAATAATTACATTTCTACCAAAATCTATTTCATCAATCGAGAAATTCCTTCCATCTGTTAGTTCATAGCCAGATGTAAAAAGATAGTTTTCATCCGTCCCCCAAACGCTAATATTGGGGTCACTTTTTCTGTTTTCGTATTTTACAGTTGCCGCACCAGCAACCCATGAGGAAATTGAAACCTTATAGGGGAATTCATATTTTTCCTTAAAACTAACTGCATCTCGGTATTTGACTGGCGGATAGTTTTTGGGCTTTTCTCCATCTTTTCCAATACGAATGTGCATGCCATAATTTTTAATGGTAAAGGTATTGGCACCCATGGAAGTGAAATTCTCAGATATGGAGCCTTTAATGGATTCAATAGCAGTTAGAATCCCCACCAAAGACATGATTCCAATTGCAATAATAAGTATTGTAAGTATGCTTCTTAGTAGGTTATGCTTAATGGCCTGAATGGCTATCTTTATGTTCTCAAAATATACTTGCATACGCTTGGGCAAGATACAAAAAGGGAGCCCAAAATCTCATTTCACCCTTTTATTTTTTTAACTTTGCAATACTTAATTTACCTTTAAAAAACATATATGGCATTCGATATTAATATGATAAAAAAGGTTTATAGTAAGTTTCCCGAAAGGATTCAATCTGCACGAAAAGCAACAGGGAAACCTTTAACTTTATCAGAAAAAATTCTTTACACTCACCTTTGGAATGTAAATGTAGAAACTGCATTTACGAGAGGAGTTGATTATGTGGATTTCGCGACAGACAGAGTAGCAATGCAAGATGCAACTGCTCAAATGGCTCTTTTGCAATTTATGCAAGCTGGTAAAAGTAAAGTTGCTGTACCATCCACAGCCCATGCTGATCATTTAATTCAAGCAAAGTCAGGTGCTGGATCTGATTTAAGAAATGGTATTTTACAGAATAGTGAAGTTTTTGATTTTTTAAGTTCGGTTTGTAATAAATACGGAATTGGTTTCTGGAAACCAGGGGCTGGAATTATTCATCAGGTAGTTTTAGAAAACTATGCTTTCCCAGGTGGGATGATGATTGGAACTGACTCTCACACTGTGAATGCAGGAGGGCTTGGAATGGTAGCAATTGGTGTTGGTGGTGCTGATGCAGTAGATGTAATGGCAGGAATGCCGTGGGAACTTAAATTCCCAAAACTAATTGGCGTAAAACTTACAGGAAAACTTAATGGATGGACTGCTCCAAAAGATGTTATTTTAAAAGTTGCCGGAATTGTCTCAGCAAAAGGAGGAACAGGAGCAATAGTTGAATATTTTGGAGATGGAGCAATTTCTCTTTCTGCAACAGGAAAAGGAACTATTTGTAATATGGGTGCTGAAATTGGAGCTACTACTTCTACTTTTGGATATGATAAAAGCATAGAAAGATATTTAAGAGCTACTGGTAGAGATGATGTGGCAGATGCTGCAAATGAAATAAAACAGCATTTAATTGGAGATGCAGAAGTTTATGCAAATCCTGAAAAATATTTTGATCAAGTTATTGAGATAAATCTTGATGAATTAACTCCTCACTTAAACGGACCATTTACACCAGATTTAGCAACATCTGTATCAGAGATGAGTGCAAAAGCAACTAAAAACGGATGGCCTTTAGATGTTGAATGGGCACTTATTGGTTCATGCACCAATTCATCTTATGAAGATTTAACAAGAGCCGCTTCCATTGTAGAAGATGCTATAAGTAAAGGAATAAACCCAAAAGCAATTCTAGGGATCAACCCTGGATCAGAACAAGTGAGATACACTGCTGATAGAGATGGTGTTTTAGACAGTTTTAAGAAATTTGAATCTACTAAAATATTTACAAATGCTTGTGGTCCTTGCATTGGACAATGGAACAGAGAGGGTTCAGAAAAAAAAGAAAAGAATTCTATTGTTCACTCATTTAACAGAAACTTTTCCAAAAGAGCTGATGGAAATCCAAACACACATGCCTTTGTTACTTCACCAGAAATGGTAGCAGCTATTGCAATTTCAGGGAGATTAGATTTTAATCCTATTACAGATACTCTTTTAAACGAAAATGGAGAACAAGTTAAACTTGCTGAACCAACAGGGTATGAGTTACCTCCTAATGGATTTGCAGTAGAAGATAACGGATATCAAGAACCAGCAGAAGACGGTAGCAATATTGAAGTGGTTGTAAATCCTGAATCAAATAGATTGCAACTTTTAACTCCTTTTTCTGCTTGGAATGGGGAGAATATTACAGGAGCAAAATTATTGATAAAAACAGAAGGAAAATGTACAACAGACCATATTTCTATGGCAGGACCATGGCTAACATACAGAGGCCATTTAGATAATATATCTAATAATTGTTTGATAGGTGCTGTGAATTCTTTTGGAGGAAAAACAAATGCAGTAGTAAATCAAATTACTGGAGTAATTGATGAAGTGCCAAATGTTGCCAGAACATATAAAACAGCAAGGATTCCTTCAATTGTTATAGGTGATCATAATTATGGTGAAGGATCATCAAGAGAGCATGCAGCTATGGAGCCTAGACATCTGGGTGTAATTGCTGTAATTGTTAAATCTTTTGCCCGTATTCATGAAACAAACCTTAAGAAACAAGGTATGTTAGGATTAACATTTGATAATGAAACTGATTATGATTTAATTAAAGAAGATGATACTTTCAACTTTATAGACTTAGCTAATTTTTCTGAAGGGAGAAAGCTTACATTAGAAATAGTTCATTCTGATGGAGTTTCTAATACAATTAAACTAGACCATACTTATAACGAGCAACAAATTGATTGGTTTAAATCTGGATCTGCATTAAATTTAATTAGAAAGCAAAACTCTTAAAAAATACTAAGCCCCTAAAAATTAAAATTCTATCATTTTTGATATAGAACTGCGAATATTATTTATTAATCTTCCAAAACCTAGTTAAGATGATATCTTGTCATTGCAAGCTAATCTACTATGCTAAGCATAATAAATTATTAACATTAGCATATCTTTGTAAATAAAACATGAAAATAATTAGAAGAACTTCACAATTCCTCCTATTATTAATTACAACTCTTGTGTTTGTTTTTTCATTACTCTCTGGATCCAGAGAATATGAAGGAGGATTTATGGGGGTTATAAAAAATTTACCTAATACTTTGCCTTGGATATTACTTTTCTCGCTTAATTATTTAGTGTGGAAAAAAGAATTATATGGAGGAATTATCCTAACAATTTTTGGTTTGCTTATTACTTGGTACTATAATTTTAGCGGACCAAATTTTTGGTGGACTACTTTCACTATGACTTCTCTTATAACCTTATTAGGGGTTATTTTTATATTGTTAGGATTAAAGAAAATTAAAAACTAGGGATGTCTTCTACAAACTTAATCTCATTTCTTTTATACTCCATCTTACAACAAAAATGTTGCAACCCATTTGTAACCACTAAAAATTCTGACCTTAACTGAAAATTATATTTTGCTATTTGATTGAAAGAATCTTGGGTTATTTTCACATTTGGAGCTTTACACTCCACTATCATATTTGGTTTTCCATCAGTATTATACAGTACAATATCAGCTCTTGTCCGTAAATTATTATACTTTATTATTTTTTCCACTCTCATCAAGCCTAATGGATATTTTTTCTCAATATTTAGAAAGTGGATAAAGTGCTGCCTAACCCATTCTTCTGGAGTTAAAACAAAATATTTTTTTCTTACTATATCAAAAACTTGTGTAGTCCCTTCAACTAATTTAATTTTGAGGGCTGCTTTTGGCAACATTAATTGTGGCATTTTCATAAAAACAAATTAAGTGAAATTTCAAGACATCATATCATCTATAGAAAACAAAGTATACCATCCCGTGTATTTTCTTTGTGGGGAAGAGCCTTTTTATATAGATAAAATCACAGATTATATTACAGATAATGTTTTAGAGGCACAAGAGAAAGAGTTTAATCACTCTGTGCTTTACGGAAAAGAGGTGAATATAGCACAAATCATTGCGGAGGCAAAACAATTTCCATTTGGCTCCACCCATAGAGTAGTAATTGTAAAAGAAGCCCAAAATATCCGTAACATTGAAGACTTAGAAAACTATTTGAACAATCCTCAACCCTCTACTCTTTTGGTGATTTGCTACAAATACAAAAAACTGGACAAGCGAAAAAGGTTTACAAAAACCTTAGTAAAAAAAGCTTTGCTTTTTGAAAGCAAACGACTCTACGATAATCAAGTCCCGGATTGGATTGCAAAGTATTTGACAGAAAAAGGACATAAAATTGAAGAAAAGGCCAGCTTTATGTTGACAGAATTTTTAGGAACTGAGCTTGCCAATATCAGCAATGAATTGGATAAATTAACGCTAATTGTAAAAAAGGAAGAAAAAATTACTGCCGGTATTGTTGAGAAAAATATCGGTATCAGCAAGGACTATAATATCTTTGAATTTCAGCAGGCCTTAGGGGAAAAAAATATTTTAAAAGCAAACCAAATTGCAATGCATTTTGCAGCAAACCCTAAAAATCACCCTTTGGTTTTAACTTTAGGAATGCTCTTTTCCTTCTTTCAAAAAATAATGACATTTCACAGTTTAAAAGATAAAAGCAAAAACTCTGTGGCTGTCGAGCTAAAAGTTAACCCCTATTTCGTTCAGCAATACACGACAGCTGCAAGGCAGTATTCTCAAAATAAACTGTTTGATATTTTTACCCTCTTGAAAGTATATGATTTAAAATCCAAAGGGGTGAATAACACCAGCACAAATGATGGTGAATTACTAAAAGAACTTGTATATAAAATACTACACTAATTTCATTACATTTGCCACCAATTTTTATGAAAATTCAAAAACTTCTTTTTACCATAATAGTTCTGATTTTATCTGTTTCCGCTTTTGCGCAAAGCGGAACCATTAGAGGTTTTGTCTATAATAAAGAAAGTGGTGAGCCAATCATTTTCTGTAATGTCACCCTTAAAGGAACCTCTATGGGTGCCCCAACGGATGTAAATGGTTATTTTTCTATTGCCAAAGTACCGGCTGGCGATTATAAAATAATCGTTACTTATTTGGGCTTTGATTCCTTACAAGCAAATATACACCTTGCAGCTGGGAAAATCCTCACCAAAAGGTTTGAACTTTCTGAATCAAGTATACAATTGAGAGAGGTAAAAGTATCTGCCGAACGCCAAGAAATGAAAACGGAAGTAAAGGCTGCCGTAATTAAAATAACACCAAAAGATTTAGAGATGATTCCTAGCATTGGTGGCGAACCTGATTTGGCGCAATATTTGCAAATTGTTCCAGGAGTAGTTTTCACTGGTGACCAAGGCGGGCAGCTCTATATTAGAGGTGGTTCTCCCGTGCAAAATAAAGTTTTACTAGATGGAATGATAGTGTATAGCCCCTTTCATTCCATTGGATTATTTTCTGTTTTCGATACCGATATTATTAGAAATACGGATGTGTACACAGGAGGTTTTAGTGCGGAATATGGTGGAAGAATATCTTCCATTATGGATATTAAAACAAGAGATGGGAATAAGAAAAATTTTGAAGGAAAACTTTCTGCAAATACATTTGGCTCTAAATTATTGATGGAAGGTCCGCTTAGTAAAACAGGCAAATCTTCTTTTGTGTTTTCAGGGAAAACTTCTTACTTAAACAAAAGCTCCGAACTTTTTTACAAACATCCAATACTCTCTTTTGATGAAAAGGGCTTGCCTTATTCTTATACCGATTTGTATGGAAAATTTTCTTTTCATGGAGGAAATGGAAGCAAACTAAACATCTTTGGCTTTAATTTTACCGACCAAGTAAACTACCAATATATTTCTGATTTACAGTGGGACTCAAAAGGAATAGGCAGTCAATTTATACTTGTACCAGGAAATTCTCCAATCCTGATTGAAGGGAATTTTGCTTTTTCTAATTATGGGATAACCATGAAAGAAGCTGCTTCCCCACTTAGGTCAAGTGAAATTGTTGGCTTTAATTTAGGTTTTGACTTTACTTATTTTCTGGCAAAAGGAAAAGTAAAATATGGTTTTGATGTATTAGGATTTGAGACAGATTTCACCACTTATAATTCAGTAAACTCCATTATTGAGCAAGATGAAAATACTTCTGAATTCTCGGCTTATGTAAATTACCAATACACCTCAACAAGATTTATTATTGAGCCAGGATTTAGAATTCAAAAATATACACTCGGTTTTTCACCTGAACCAAGATTAGGTATGAAATACAATGCTACCGATAAATTACGATTGAAATTTGCAACAGGAATTTATTCCCAAAATATTTTAAGCACTGTTTCAGATAGAGATGTAGTTAATTTATTTTATGGTTTTATATCTGGTCCTAATCAAACGTATTATAAAACAAATGGAGAGGAATATCCGCACAAATTGCAAAAAGCGACACATTTTATTGCGGGTATTGAATATGATTTAGGTACAAACTTGGATTTGAGTATTGAAGGATATCGCAAGAATTTTACTCAACAAACCAATATCAATAGAAATAAAACATCTAATTCTGATGATGATTTTATTATTGAAACTGGTTATGCGCAAGGAGTGGATGTGCTCCTGAAATACAGCAATAAAAGACTTTACTTGTGGGGCGTTTACTCCTTAGGTTTTGTGCGTAGGGATGATGGCGTGATGGAATACGCTCCTCATTTTGACAGAAGGCATAATGTGAATTTGGTCGCTTCTTATAAGTTTGGGAGGAACAATTCTTGGAAAACGGATGTGCGTTGGAATTTGGGTTCAGGATTTCCATTCACACAAACACAAGGGTTTTATGAAAACCTGAATTTCCAGGATGGAATTAATACAGATTATACCTCAGCAAATGGCGATTTGGGTATACAATATGCCGAATTAAATAAAGGGAGATTGCCATACTACCACCGCTTGGATTTATCCATCTCAAAAACAATAAAGATTGCTAAAAAATCTGATTTGGATTTAAGTGCAAGTATTACCAATGTTTACAATAGGGAAAATATTTTCTATTTCAACAGAATTAAATACGAAAGGGTAAATCAGTTGCCCATTATGCCAAGTATTGGAGCGAGTATTACATTTTAAATCCTGACATCTTAAAAAACTTTTAATAAAATTTTTATCAAGTTCGATATTATCGGCTTGAAATAGTATTTTTGGCGACAATTAAATTACTAATTAATTGTGAGCGTTTCTCCTACAAAATACATTTTCGTAACAGGTGGTGTTACTTCATCATTAGGAAAAGGAATCATTTCTGCATCCTTAGGAAGATTGCTAATGGGAAGAGGTTATAGCGTAACCATCCAGAAATTGGAC